>FTKL01000403.1_pt2 | contig 37890 bp, 29 predicted proteins | sample 2434061 | NCBI WGS metagenome assembly FTKL01 (sample SAMEA3914816, study PRJEB12502) | metagenome | biome: forest; material: soil | place: USA | collected 2011-09-16 | depth 0.3 m
CCGCGGTCACCGATGCCGCCGCAGTCACCCCCGCCACCACCACCCCCGAAGGGGGCGAACCCCGATGACCGACGACGCACTCCGCACCGATCCGACAGCCTCGGAGCCGGCGGCCGCCCGCCGCATCCTGCCCGTCACCGACGTCTCCCTCGTCGTCCTCATCGGTACCAGCGGCGCCGGTAAGTCCAGCTTCGCCCGCAAGCACTTCCTGCCCACCCAGGTGGTCTCCTCGGACTTCTGCCGGGGCCTGGTCTCCGACGACGAGAACGACCAGTCGGCCTCCGCCGAGGCCTTCGAACTGCTGCACTACATCGTCGGCAAGCGGCTCTCGGCCGGCCGGCTGACCGTCGTGGACGCCACCAACGTCCAGCCCGAGGCCCGCAAGCAGCTCATCAAGATCGCCCGGGACCACGACGTGCTGCCGATCGCGATCGTCCTGGACGTGCCGCCGGGCGTCTGCGCGGAGCGGAACAGATCCCGCCCGGACCGCCAGCTGCCCGCGCACGTGGTCCCGCGGCAGAACCGCGAGCTGCGCCGCTCGCTGCGAGGCCTGGAGCGCGAGGGCTTCCGCAAGGTGCACGTCCTGCGCGGCGAGGCCGAGGTCGCGGCCGCCGAGATCGTCACCGAGAAGCGCTACAACGACCTGCGCCACCTCACCGGCCCGTTCGACATCGTCGGCGACATCCACGGCTGCCGCTCCGAGCTGGAGACCCTGCTCGGCCGGCTCGGCTACACCGTCACGCATGACGCGTCGGGCCGCGCGGTCGACGCCGCCCACCCCGGCGGCCGGACGGCCGTCTTCGTCGGCGACCTGGTCGACCGAGGCCCGGACACCCCGGGTGTGCTGCGCCTGGTGATGGGCATGGTCGCGGCCGGCCACGCCCTCTGCGTGCCCGGAAACCACGAGAACAAGCTCGGCCGGGCGATGAGCGGGCGGAGCGTCACCGTCTCGCACGGCCTCCAGGAGTCGCTGGACCAGCTGGCCGGGGAGCCGGAGGAGTTCCGCGAGGAGGTCCGCGCCTTCATGCGCGACCTGGTCAGCCACTACCTGCTGGACGACGGCAAGCTGGTGGTCTGCCACGCCGGCCTGCCGGAGAAGTACCACGGCCGCACCTCCGGCCGGGTCCGCTCGCACGCCCTCTACGGCGACACCACCGGGGAGACCGACGAGTACGGCCTGCCGGTGCGCTACCCGTGGGCCGAGGAGTACCGGGGCAAGGCGCTGGTGGTCTACGGGCACACGCCCGTGCCGGTGCCGAGCTTCCTCAACAACACCATCTGCCTGGACACCGGCTGCGTCTTCGGCGGCAGGCTCACCGCGCTGCGCTACCCCGAGCGCGAACTGATCGGGGTGGAGGCGGAACAGGAGTGGTACGCACCTGTCCGCCCGATGCTGACGGACGCACCGGGTGCCCGCGAGGGCCGTCCGCTGGACCTCGCCGACGTGGCCGGCCGCCGCGTCGTCGAGACCACGCTGCACGGCCGGGTCGCCGTCCGGGAGGAGAACGCCGCCGCCGCGCTGGAGGTGATGAGCCGCTTCGCACTCGACCCGCGACTGCTCGCCTACCTGCCGCCGACGATGGCCCCGAGCGCGACCTCCAACCGCCCCGGCTACCTCGAACACCCCGAGGAGGCCTTCTCCGCCTACCGCGCCGACGGCGTCCAGCACGTCATCTGCGAGGAGAAGCACATGGGCTCCCGCGCGGTCGTCCTGCTCGCCCGGGACGACGCCGCGCTGGAGAAGCGGTTCGGCCTCCCCGGCCCGGGCGCGATCTGGACGCGGACCGGCCGGTCCTTCCTCAACGACGACGAGGTCACCGCCGCCGTCCTGGAGCGGCTGAGGGCGGCCGCCGAGAAGGCCGGGCTCTTCGAGGAGCTGGGGACGGGCTGGCTGCTGCTCGACGCCGAGCTGATGCCGTGGTCCCTGAAGGCCGTCGAGCTGCTGCGCCGTCAGTACGCCGCCGTCGGCGCCGCGGCCGGCGCGGCCCTGCCCGCCGTGCTGGCCGCGCTGGGCCAGGCCGCCGCGCGGGGTCTCGACCTCGGCGAGCTGACCGCCCGGCAGCGGCAGCGCGCCGCCGACGCCGAGGCCTTCATCACGGCGTACCGGCACTACTGCTGGCCGACCGAGGGCCTCACGGGTGTCCGGCTGGCGCCGTTCCAGGTGCTGGCCGCCGAGGGCGTCAACCTCGCCGTGCGCCCGCACGACCAGCACCTCGGGTGGATCGACCGGCTGGTCGCGGCCGACGACGCGCACGCGCCGATCCTGCGGACCACCGGCCGGCTGCTGGTCGACACCTCGGACGAGGCGTCGGTCGCGGCGGGTGTCGCCTGGTGGGAGGAGCTGACAGGTAGGGGCGGGGAGGGCATGGTGGTCAAGCCGCTCTCCTCGCTGGCCCGTGGCAAGGCGGGGGAGGGGCGCCCCGGCGGCCTGATCCAGCCCGGTGTGAAGGTCCGTGGCCGGGAGTACCTGCGGATCATCTACGGCCCGGACTACACCGAGTACCTGGACCAGCTGCGCCAGCGCTTCCTCGGCCACAAGCGGTCGCTGGCCCTGCGCGAGTACGCGCTCGGCCTGGAGGCGCTCGACCGCCTGGCGGCAGGCGAGCCGCTGTGGCGGGTGCACGAGCCGGTCTTCGCCGTCCTGGCGCTGGAGTCGGAGCCGGTCGACCCGCGGCTCTGACCGTTGGACCTGCGGCTCTGACCGTTGGATCCCGCGCTCTGACCGTAGGGGCGGGCCCCGCACGACGCGGCGGGGCCCGCTCCGACGGCCGGGCGCGGCCGTCGGTACACTCTGTTCTGCATATAAATTCCATGCGTCGTATACAATTGCCGCTTCACGGTCCGCGTCACCCACTCAGGAGCCCGGCATGGCGTTCAACCTCCGGAACAGGCACTTCCTCAAGGAGCTCGACTTCACTCCCCAGGAGTTCCGATTCCTGGTGGACCTCGCGGCCCAGCTCAAGGCCGCGAAGTACGCCGGCACCGAGCAGCCCCGGCTGCGCGGCAAGAACATCGCGCTGATCTTCGAGAAGACCTCCACCCGGACGCGCTGCGCCTTCGAGGTCGCCGCCCACGACCAGGGTGCCGCGACCACGTACCTCGACCCGGCAGGCTCGCAGATCGGCCACAAGGAGTCGATCAAGGACACCGCCCGGGTCCTCGGCCGGATGTTCGACGGTATCGAGTACCGGGGGCACGGTCAGGAGATCGTCGAGGAGCTCGCCGCCCACGCCGGCGTGCCGGTCTGGAACGGCCTCACCGACGAGTGGCACCCGACCCAGATGCTCGCCGACGTCCTGACGGTGCAGGAGCACTCCACCAAGCCGCTCCCCGAGACGGCCCTCGCCTACCTCGGCGACGCCCGGTCCAACATGGGCAACTCGATCCTGGTCACCGGCGCCCTGCTCGGCATGGACATCCGGATCGTCGCGCCCAGGCAGCTCTGGCCCGCCGAGGACGTCCAGAAGGCCGCGCACGCACTCGCCGCGACCACGGGCGCCCGGATCACCCTGACCGAGGACGTCGTCGAAGGCGTGGCCGGCGCCGACTTCCTCTACACCGACGTGTGGGTCTCGATGGGCGAGCCGAAGGAGGTCTGGGCCGAGCGGATCGAACTGCTGAAGCCGTACCAGGTCTCGATGGACACCGTCCGCGCGACCGGCAACCCGGCCGTGAAGTTCCTGCACTGCCTGCCGGCCTTCCACGACCTCGGCACCGTTCTCGGCCGCCAGCTGTTCGAGACCACCGGCATGTCCGAGCTGGAGTGCACCGACGAACTCTTCGAGTCGGCGCACTCGGTGGTCTTCGACCAGGCCGAGAACCGGCTGCACACCATCAAGGCCGTGCTGGTCGCAACCCTCGGCTCCTGATCCGGCCGACCGCACGCCCGCTGCCTCGACGCCCCGCTGCCCCGTTGCCCCGCCGTTCATCCGGGGCGGCGGGGCATCAGCCGTCCGCGCGGACGATGCCCTGGATCTCGCAGCGCGGCCCGCTGGCGCGCATCAGCCGCAGGTCCGCCGTCACCAGCGGCACCCCGTACTGCTCGGCGACCGCCACGTATGCGGCGTCGTCCGGCGTGAGGTTGTCCTTCAGCTCCCAGATCCGCCCCAGGAACGGCGCCACCTCGACCTTGCGGATCGCGAGCCCGGGCAGCTCCGCCGCCAGCTCGGCGACCCGCGCGGCGGTCAGCTCCTTGGCCAGGTAGAGCCCCCGCAGGGACTGCATCACCTCGATCACCAGGTGCTCCGGCGCCACCCACTCGCCGCCCGCCGCGAGCAGCTCGCGAGCCTGCGCACCGCGCTCCCCCTCGTCCGCCAGCGCCAGGACCAGCGCCGACGCGTCCACCACGATCATCCACAACCCCCACTCCGGGCCCCGCTCGGTGCGCTGCTCCGCACTTCGCTCCGTCGCCGACACGCTAGCCGCTGCCGGCCCGGGGCGGTCAGCCCGGCACCGCCGCCATCGCCCGCGCCACCAGCAGACCGGCCAGCACGGACGCGGCGTTGGCGGTGAGCGACGCCGCGTACGGCAGTGTCCCGCGACGGCCCGTCAGCAGCCCCAGCAGGACGGCCTCCGCCAGGACGACCGCCAGCTCGGCGAGGGCCAGCGCCGTCCAGTAGGCTGCGGCGGCCGCGCCGGTGAACCGTCCGAGGAACCACCAGAGCAGCGGGTGCGTCGCACAGTTCACCGCCACGGCGGCCGCCACCGCCCGCACGGGGCGGACCCGGTCGAGCGAGAGCGCCGCGACGTACAGCGGAGCCTCCACGAGCAGGGTGAGGCCGAGGGCCAGGAGATACGGCACGACGCGATCGTGCCAGGCGCCCCAGCAGGGCGGGAACGGGGGAGGGGCAGTGGCAACGGCAGTGCTTCCCGCTGCGCGCGGCATCGGCACGGCGCCGCTGGCGGGCTTCGCCACGGCGACGGTTCTCGCGCTGGCCGCGGCCCTGCGGGCGCCGGCCGGTACGGCGGTGCTGGGCCTCGCGGTGTGCGGCATCCTGCACAACGTCCTCGAACTGCGGTACGTGACGGGCCGCTTCGAGACGGTACTGGCCGGGCCGTTCCTGAAACTGCTGATCGCGCTGATCACCGGCATTGTGGCCTGCCGGCTGCTGCCCGTCTCCGATGCCACCCGCTGCGCCGAGATCCTGCTGGTCTACGGCCTGCTGGCGGCCGCCTGCCTGCACTCGCTGCGCCGACGCCCGCTGCTGCTGGCCGCTGCGGCCGGCGTCCTGCTGATCGCGGCGACCGCTTCGCTCGGCTTTCCCGGCTACCACTTCGTGGTGCTGACGCACCTGCACAACCTGGTGCCGCTGCTGTTCCTCTGGGAGTGGTCACGCGGGCTGGCGCGCGGCCGGGCCGCGTTCGTGGCGGTGCAGTGCGGCTGGGTGCTGGCCGTCCCCGCGCTGCTGCTGGGCGGCGCACTGGACGGGCTGCTCGCCCCGGGCAACGCCACGACCGCGCGGCTGGCCGTCTCGTACACCCCGCCCGCCTGGCTGGACGGCTCGGCCGGGCTGCGGTTCGTCGCGGTGTTCGCCTTCCTGCAGACCATGCACTACGTGGTCTGGGTCTGGTTCCTCCCGCGCTACGCCCCCGAGGCGAGCGCCGCCTTCGAGCGCCGCGCCCCGGCCCTGCGGGGTCGTCGTGCCTGGCTGCTCGGCCTGGCGGCGGCCGCCGCGCTGGCCGTCCTGTTCGTCAGCGACTACGCGCAGGGCAAGGCGCTCTACGCGGCGCTGGCGAGCTACCACGCGTACCTCGAATTCCCCGTCCTGCTCGTGCTCGTTCTGGGCCTCGACCCCACCACCCGGAGGAACTCCCGTGCTGTTCGCTGACATCGCCCCCGAACCCTCCGAGAGCGCCGGCCCGGTCGTGGCCGTCGTGGTGGTGGCGATCGCGGTCGTGGTGGGCGTCGTCCTCCTGGTCCGCCACGCCCGCGCCCGCCGCAAGGACTGACCACCCGGCGGAGCCCGTCCGCGCGCACGCACGCGGAAAGCGCCGGGGGGCGGTGTGACGGGCATGCCGGTCGCGTGCTTGCGTCGGACATGCACTATGGTTTATCTCGACATCGAGATAACTGCCCACTACTATTTATCTCGACATCAAGATACTTGCCGAGAGGCGCTCACCGGCGATCCGAGTTAGGTAGACCTAAGTTAGGTTGACCTTAGCATCGAGACGGCCGGGCACCGCACGAAGCACCTAAAAGGAGTCAGTCGTGTCCGCGAACAGCTTCGACGCCCGCAGCTCGCTGCAGGTGGGCGACGAGTCGTACGAGATCTTCAAGCTCTCCGCCGTCGAGGGCTCCGAGCGGCTGCCCTACAGCCTCAAGGTGCTGCTGGAGAACCTGCTCCGCACCGAGGACGGCGCGAACATCACCGCCACCCACATCCGCGCCCTGGGCAACTGGGACGCCGGGGCGGAGCCGAGCCAGGAGATCCAGTTCACGCCCGCGCGCGTGATCATGCAGGACTTCACCGGCGTGCCGTGTGTCGTCGACCTCGCCACCATGCGTGAGGCCGTCAAGGAGCTGGGCGGCGACCCGGCGAAGATCAACCCGCTGGCCCCGGCCGAGCTGGTCATCGATCACTCCGTCATCGCCGACAAGTTCGGTACCAAGGACGCCTTCACCCAGAACGTCGAGATCGAGTACGGCCGCAACAAGGAGCGCTACCAGTTCCTGCGCTGGGGCCAGACCGCGTTCGACGAGTTCAAGGTCGTCCCGCCGGGCACCGGCATCGTGCACCAGGTGAACATCGAGCACCTGGCCCGCACGATCATGGTCCGGGGCGGCCAGGCGTACCCCGACACCTGCGTCGGCACCGACTCGCACACCACCATGGTCAACGGCCTGGGCGTGCTGGGCTGGGGCGTCGGCGGCATCGAGGCCGAGGCCGCGATGCTCGGCCAGCCGGTCTCCATGCTGATCCCGCGCGTGGTCGGCTTCAAGCTCAACGGCCAGCTGCCGGCCGGTGCGACCGCCACCGACCTGGTGCTCACCATCACCGAGATGCTGCGCAAGCACGGTGTGGTCGGCAAGTTCGTCGAGTTCTACGGTGCGGGCGTCGGCGCCATCCCGCTGGCGAACCGCGCCACCATCGGCAACATGTCGCCGGAGTTCGGCTCGACCTGTGCGATCTTCCCGATCGACGCCGAGACCATCGCGTACCTCAAGCTCACCGGCCGCAGCGAGCAGCAGCTCGCCCTGGTCGAGGCGTACGCCAAGGAGCAGGGCCTCTGGCACGACCCGTCGGTCGAGCCGGTCTACTCCGAGTACCTGGAGCTGGACGTCTCCACCGTCGTCCCGTCGATCGCCGGCCCGAAGCGCCCGCAGGACCGCGTGATCCTGGCCGAGGCCGCGGACCGCTTCGCCGAGGCGCTGCCGACGTACTCCGCCGAGGCCTCGAAGCCGACCGCCGTGCACACCCCCGACGGCGCCTCGTACGAGATCGACAACGGCGCGGTCGTGATCGCCTCGATCACCTCCTGCACCAACACCTCCAACCCCTCCGTCATGCTGGGCGCGGCCCTGCTGGCGAAGAAGGCCGTGGAGAAGGGCCTGCACGTCAAGCCGTGGGTCAAGACCACCCTGGCCCCCGGGTCCAAGGTCGTCATGGACTACTACGAGAAGGCCGGCCTGCTCCCGTACATGGAGAAGCTGGGCTTCAACCTGGTCGGCTACGGCTGCGTCACCTGCATCGGCAACTCGGGCCCGCTGCCCGAGGAGGTCTCGGCCGCCGTCAACGAGGCCGACCTGGCGGTCGTCTCGGTGCTCTCCGGCAACCGCAACTTCGAGGGCCGGATCAACCCGGACGTCAAGATGAACTACCTGGCGTCCCCGCCGCTGGTGGTCGCCTACGCCCTGGCCGGCAACATGAACGTCGACATCACCCGGGACGCCCTGGGCCAGGACGCCGACGGCAACGACGTCTTCCTCGCCGACATCTGGCCGACCGAGAAGGAGGTCGCCGACACCGTCGCCGCCTCCATCGACGAGGGCATGTTCGACAAGGGCTACGCGGACGTCTTCGCGGGCGACCACCGCTGGCAGTCGCTGCCCATCCCGACCGGCAACACCTTCGAGTGGGACCCGCAGTCGACCTACGTCCGGAAGCCCCCGTACTTCGACGGCATGGCGAAGACCCCGAGCCCGGTGAACGACATCGCCGGTGCCCGCGTGCTCGCCAAGCTGGGCGACTCGGTCACCACCGACCACATCTCCCCGGCCGGCAACATCAAGCCGGGCACCCCGGCCGCGCAGTACCTCACCGAGAACGGCGTGGAGAAGCGCGACTTCAACTCGTACGGCTCGCGTCGTGGCAACCACGAGGTGATGATCCGCGGCACCTTCGCCAACATCCGCCTGCGCAACGAGATCGCGCCGGGCACCGAGGGCGGCTACACCCGCGACTTCACCCAGGCCGACGCGCCGGTGTCGTTCATCTACGACGCCTCGCAGAACTACCAGGCCGCCGGCATCCCGCTGGTCGTCCTGGCGGGCAAGGAGTACGGCTCGGGCTCGTCCCGTGACTGGGCGGCCAAGGGCACCGCGCTGCTGGGCGTCAAGGCCGTCATCGCCGAGTCGTACGAGCGCATCCACCGCTCGAACCTGATCGGCATGGGCGTCCTGCCGCTGCAGTTCCCGGCCGGCGAGACCGCCGCGTCCCTCGGCCTGACCGGCGAGGAGACCTTCTCCTTCACCGGTGTGACCGAGCTGAACGAGGGCCGCACCCCGAAGACCGTCAAGGTCACCGCGGGCGACGTCACCTTCGACGCGGTCGTGCGCATCGACACCCCCGGCGAGGCGGACTACTACCGCAACGGCGGCATCCTGCAGTACGTGCTGCGCAGCCTGATCGGCTGATCCAGCCCGTGGACAAGGGCCGGGCCGCGCTCCTCTCCGGAGCGCGGCCCGGCCTTCGTTGTGCTACGCCTGAGGTATGGCGACGAGACCGGGTCCGTGGCCGTTGATCCACGCGGAGCGCCGCGCACTGCTGGCGGACGTGGAACGGCTGACCCCCGAGCAGTGGTCCACCCCCTCGCTCTGCGCGGGGCGGACGGTACGCGACACGCTGGCACACATGGCGGCCACCGCCCGGATGACGCCGCCCGGGTTCTTCCTGCGGATGGCGAAGGCCGGTTTCCGGTTCGAGGTGATGACCGCGCGGGAGATCGCCGAGCTGAACCGGGGGACGGCCTGGGACACCGTGACCCGCTTCGCCGAGCAGCTGGACGCCACCACCGGCCCGCCGGGCCCGGCGGACAGCTGGCTGGGCGAGACGGTGGTGCACGCCGAGGACATCAGGCGGCCGCTGGGGATCGTCCACGACTACCCGGCCGAGGCGCTGGCCCGCTGCGCCGACTTCTACCGCGGCTCCAACCTGCTGATCGGCGCCAAGCGCCGGGTCGCGGGGCTGTCGCTGCGGGCCACCGACACCGGCTGGTCGGCCGGGCAGGGACCGGAGGTGGCGGGCCCGATGCTCTCCCTGCTACTGGCCATGACGGGCCGTCCGGCGGGCCTGCCCGGGCTGACGGGGGAGGGGGTCGCGACGCTCGCCGGGCGGTTGTGAGCGAATCCGTGCGGCGCTACCCCTTGTGCGGAGGCGCTCAAGTGGACTAAACCTCTGTTTCAGCTTGGTCCAGACCATTAGTGCTGACTCAGAGAAAGCCACGGGTCTTCTCGTATGCGCATGCCCAGCCGCACGGCCGCCGTTCTCGCCGCCCTCACGGTGGCCACCCTGAGCGCGGCCCCCGCCGCCCAGGCCCATGACGACCACCACGGCCCCCGCCTGAAGGGCCAGCGGGTCGGCTACTTCACCCAGTGGGGCATCTACAGCGGATTCTCCGCCAAGAAGGTGCAGGACTCCGGCCAGGCCGGGAAGCTCACCGTCATCAACTACGCCTTCGGCAACGTCTCTTCGGACGGCACCTGCTTCGAGGCCAACGCCGCCGGCGTCGGTGACGCCTGGGCCGACTACCAGCGCCCGGTCGGCGCCGACGAGTCGGTGGACGGCGTCGCCGACACCGCCGAGCAGCCGCTGAAGGGCAACTTCAACCAGCTGCGCAAGCTCAAGGCCAAGAACCCGCAGCTCAAGTCCGTCATCTCGTTGGGCGGTTGGAGCTGGTCGAAGTACTTCTCGGACGCCGCGGCCACCGACGAGTCGCGCAAGAAGTTCGTCGCCTCCTGCATCGACCTGTACATCAAGGGCAACCTGCCCCAGCTCGGCTCCGCCGAGGGCGGGGCCGGTTCGGCCGCGGGCACCTTCGACGGCATCGACATCGACTGGGAGTACCCGGGCGGCGGCGGTGACGCCGGCAACATCGTCCGTCCCGAGGACGGCCACAACTACACGCTGCTGATGAAGGAGTTCCGCCGCCAGCTGGACGCGGCCGGCGCCAAGAGCCGCACGCACTACCTGCTCACCGCCGCCGTCGCCTCCAACGAGGGCCGGGCGGACCAGCTGGAGGTCTCCAAGGTCGCCAAGTCGGTCGACTGGCTGAACCTCATGACCTACGACCTGCACGGAAGTTGGGAGACCCTCGGGCCGACCAACCACAACGCGAACCTGTACGCGGACAAGGCCGACCCGGCCGCCGACAACAAGTTCTACAGCGCCGACCGGGTCGTCCAGCACTACCTGGACGCCGGCCTGCCGCCGCAGAAGGCCGTGCTCGGCGTGCCGTTCTACGGCTACGGCTGGACGGGCGTGCCGGCCGGCACCAGGAACGGCCTCTTCCAGCCGGCCACCGGCCTGGCCCGGGGCGGCAGCCTGCCGTACAACCAGATCAAGGACCTGCCCGGCAAGGTCAGTTACGACCGCCAGCACGGCGCGACCTGGAAGTACGACGGCAACGAGTTCTGGTCGTACGACACCCCGGAGCTGCTCACCCGCAAGGCCGAGTACTCCCGTTGGAACGACCTCGGCGGTGTGATGGCCTGGGCGCTCGACAACGACGACGCCCAGGGCTCGCTCGTGAAGGCGCTCGACAAGGGCCTTCAGGGCCGCTGAGACGACTGAAGGGGCCGCCTCCCGTTCCCCGGGGGGCGGCCCCTTCGGCGCGGCCCGGTCAGAGCCGGTCGCAGGCCTGGGCGCGCAGCGCGCGGGCCAGGTCGTCGCGGCACTCCAGGACGAGCCGGCGCAGCGCGGGCGCCGCGTCCGGGTGGCCGGTGAGCCAGGCGTCGGCGGCGGCCAGCGTCTGCGTGCTGGTCTGCAGCCGGGGGAAGAACCCGCCGACGATGCGCATCGCGATCTCGATGGTGCGCTCGGCCCAGACGCGCTCCAGCAGCTCGAAGTACCGCGGTGCGTACGGGGCGGTGAGCTCGCGCTGCCCGGCCGGGGCGAAGCCCGCGATCTGGGCCTCCACCAGGGCGTTGGGCAGCTCGTCGGAGTCGACCACGGCCGACCAGGCGGCGGCCTTGGCCTCGGCGGTGGGCCGGGCGGCCAGGCACTGGGTGTACTGGCGGCGGCCGCCGGCGGTGTTGTCGGCGGCGAACTCCCCGGCGAGCTCCGGCTCGTGCGCCTCGCCGGCGGCGCTGAGGGCGAGCCAGAGCGACCAGCGCAGCTCCTGGTCGATCTCCAGGCCGTCGATCCGGGCGGTGCCGGCCAGCAGGCCGCGGACCAGGCGCAGGTGCTCGGAGCCGTGCGCGGTCTGCGCCAGCAGCCGCGCCCAGGCCAGCTGGTGGTCGCCGCCGGGCTCGGCGGCGCGCAGCTCGCGCAGGGCGCCCTCGGCGAGCAGCCGGCCGCCCTCGGCGCGCCAGGCCGGGTCGGCGTACAGGTCGACGGCGCCCTTGGCCTGCTGGTGCAGGGACTGCAGCACACCGATGTTGGACTCCTGCCCGGCGAAGCGCAGTACCAGCGCGACGTAGTCGCGGGCGGGCATCAGGCCGTCCCTGGTCAGGTTCCAGACGGCCGACCAGGCGAGCGCGCGGGCGAGTTCGTCGGTGAGGTCGCCGAGGCCGCCGCGCAGGGTCTCCAGCGACTCGGCGTCGAAGCGGATCTTGCAGTACGTCAGGTCGTCGTCGTTGAGCAGCACGAGTGCGGGCCTCGGCCGCCCGGCGAGTTCGGCGACGACGGTGCGCGCGCCCGTCACGTCCAGCTCGACCCGGTCGGTGCGCACCAGGGCGCCGTCCGCGTCCCGGTCGTAGAGGCCGACGGCGATCCGGTGCGGGCGCAGACCACGCGGCGGAGCCGCAGAGTCGTCCACAGTGCCGTCCTGGAGGACGGCGAGCTCGGTGATCCGGCCCTCGGCGTCCACGGTGACCTGCGGGGTCAGCGAGTTGACGCCGGCGGTCTGCAGCCAGGCGCGGGCCCAGGCCGTCAGGTCGCGCCCACTGGTCTCCTCCAGGACGCCGAGCAGGTCGCCGAGGACGGTGTTCCCGAAGGCGTACCGCTTGAAGTACTGCCGGGCGCCCTCGAAGAAGGCGTCCCGTCCGACGTACGCCACCAGCTGCTTGAGCACCGAGGCGCCCTTGGCGTAGGTGATGCCGTCGAAGTTGAGCTTGGCGTCCTCCAGGTCCCGGATGTCCGCGGTGATCGGGTGGGTGGTCGGGAACTGGTCCTGCCGGTACGCCCAGGCCTTGCGCTGGTTGGCGAAGGTGACCCAGCCGGAGCGGTACCTGGTGCCCGCGCCGGTCAGCGCGTACGAGCCCATGAAGTCCGCGAAGGACTCCTTCAGCCACAGGTCGTCCCACCAGCGCATGGTGACCAGGTCGCCGAACCACATGTGCGCCATCTCGTGCAGGATGACGTTGGCCCGGCCCTCGTACGCGGCCTCGGTGACCTTCGAGCGGAAGATGAACTCCTCGCGGAAGGTCACGCAGCCCGGGTTCTCCATCGCCCCGATGTTGTACTCGGGGACGAACGCCTGGTCGTACTTGCCGAACGGGTACGGGTAGTCGAACTGCTCGTGGAAGAAGTCCAGGCCCTGCTTGGTGACGGTGAGGATCTCGTCCGCGTCGAAGTAGCGCGCCAGCGAGCGGCGGCAGAGCGCGGAGAGCGGAATCTCCAGCGTGGTGCCGTCGGCCAACTCGCGGCTGTAGTGGTCGCGTTCGACGTGGTAGGGCCCGGCGACGACGGCGGTCAGGTAGGTCGAGATCGGCTGGGTCGGCGCGAACTCCCACCTCCGGACGGCTCCTTCGTCCCCGACCTGCTCGTGGACGGCGTTCGACCAGACGTCCCAGGCGGCCGGTGCGGTCACCGTGAACGAGAACGGGGCCTTCAGGTCGGGCTGTTCGAAGTCGGCGAACACCCGGCGGGCGTCGGCCGGCTCGTAGTGGGTGTAGAGGTACGTCTCGCCGTCGGCCGGGTCGGTGAACCGGTGCAGGCCCTCGCCGGTGCGGCTGTACGCGCAGTCGGCCTCCACCACGAGGACGTTGTCGGCCGCGAGGCCGTCCAGCGAGACCCGCGCGCCGTCGAAGACCTCGGCCGGGTCCAGGTCGCGCCCGTTGAGGCGGACCGAGCGGACGGCCGGCGCGAGCAGGTCGACGAAGGTCGAGGCGCCGGGCCGCGAGCAGCGGAAGGCGACGGTGGTGGTCGAGCGGAAGGTGGCGGCCGCCGGGTCGGGCGCGGAGGTCACGTCGAGGTGCACCCGATAGCTGTCCACCGCCAGGATGTCCGCCCGCTGCCGGGCCTCCTCACGGCTCAGGTTCTTGCCCGGCACGGCGGTACTCCTTTGTCCGGCCCGCACGGTGGTGCGGTCTGCGGCTTCACGGTCTTCGGCTGGACGGGCCGCCGGTACGCGGCCCGCGCTCGCTCCGGGCATCCTTTCACGGCCGTCCCGCTCGGTACCATTGCACAGGCCGGTGGGCGGCGGGCGGAATCAGCGGCCCGGGCCCGGCGTTGGCGCTCGGGGGGTACAGACCCCGCACCGGAGCCCCACTCATCGAAGGATCACCCGCTGTGAGCACTGCCGCTGTGAGCACTGCCGCCGACCGCAAGACGGCCGACTTCTGGTTCGACCCCGTGTGCCCCTGGGCGTGGATGACCTCCCGCTGGCTGATCGAGGTCCAGGACCTGCGCCCGGTGGACGTGCGCTGGCACGTGATGAGCCTGTCCGTGCTCAACGAGCACAAGGACGTCCCGCCGCTCTACCGCGAGCTGCTGGCCGAGGGCTGGGCGCCCGTCCGGATCTGCATCGCCGCCGCCGAGAAGTACGGCGAGGAGGTGCTCGGCCGGCTCTACACGGAGCTCGGCACCCGCTTCCACAACCAGGGGCTGCCGCGCACCCGCGAGACCATCGAGGCCGCCCTGGTCGCGGCCGGCCTGCCGGCCGAGCTGGCGGACGCCGGTGACACCGACCACTACGACGAGGCACTGCGGGCCTCGCACGCCGAGGGCATCGGCCTGGTCGGCGAGGAGGTCGGCACCCCGGTGATCGCGGTCGAGGGCACCGAGGGCGAGCGCGTCGCCTTCTTCGGCCCGGTCGTCACCCCGACCCCGCGCGGCGAGGCCGCCGCCCGCCTGTGGGACGGCACGCTGCTGGTCGCCTCCATCCCGGGCTTCTACGAGATCAAGCGCACCCGCACCGTGGGCCCGTCCTTCGAGTAGACGGCACCGGGTAGGCAGTACCGAGAAGGCGCCGGGCAGCGTACGACGACGGGCCCCGGACGGATTCCTCACGAATCCGTCCGGGGCCCGTCCCGTGTGCGGCCTCAGCGGGCCGCGGCGTCGCGGCGCTGCTTCAGGTAGCCCGCCAGGGAGAGCAGCCCGACCAGCACGCCCGCCGCGTACAGCTGTTCGCGATTGCCCTCGGTGGTGGTCATCAGCGCCAGGATGCCGAGCACCGCGAGCAGCGCCGCCCAGGTCAGGTACGGGTAGCCCCACATCCGGACGGTCAGCAGCTCCGGGCTCTCGCGCTCCAGCCGGCGGCGCATCCGCAGCTGGACGACGCAGATGAAGAACCAGACCACCAGGATGGCCACGCCGGTGGTGTTCATCAGCCAGGTGAAGACGGTGTCCGGCCAGAGCACGCCGGCCAGCACGGCGGCGAAGCCGAAGCCGCAGGAGGCGACCACGGCGAGCCTCGGCACCCCGCCGCTCACCTTCGCCAGCCCGCGCGGCCCCTGGCCGCGGGAGACCAGCGAGTACGCCATCCGGGAGGAGCCGTAGATGTTGGCGTTCATCGCGGAGAGCAGCGCGATCAGCACCACGGCCTCCATGATGCTGCCCGCGCCGGGCACGCCGAGGTGCTGGAGCACCGTCACGTACGGGCCGTCCGCGACGATCGCCGGGTCCTTCCAGGAGACCAGCGTGACGACCAGGGCCATCGAGCCGATGTAGAAGACGGCGATCCGCCAGACCGCGGTGCGCACCGCGTTGGCCACGTTGCGCCTCGGGTCCTCGGACTCGGCGGCGGCGATGGTGACGGTCTCCAGCCCGCCGTACGCGAAGACCGAGGCGAGCAGGCCGACGATCAGCCCGCTGGTGCCGTTCGGCAGGAAGCCGCCCTGGCCGGTCAGGTTGGCGGTGCCGGGGGCGTCGCCGCCGAGCACGCCGGTGACGCCGAGGGTGCCGAGCACCAGGAAGGCGAGGATCGCGCTCACCTTGACGGCGGCGAACCAGAACTCGAACTCGCCGAAGTTCTTCACAGCCGTGAGGTTGCTGGCGCAGAAGAACACCATGAAGACGCCGACCCAGACCCAGGCGGAGACCCCGGGGATCCAGCCGTTCATGATCTTTCCGGCGGCGGTGGCCTCGGCCGCGACGCCGCAGCAGAGCATCACCCAGTACATCCAGCCGGTGGTGACCCCGGCCCAGGGGCCGAGCTCGCTCTCGGCGTGCACCGAGAAGGAGCCGGAGGCGGGCCGCGCCGCCGACATCTCGCCGAGCATCCGCATGATCAGCATGACCAGCAGCCCGGACGCGGCGAAGGCGAGGATGATGGCGGGCCCCGCCGCCGCGATGCCCGCGCCCGAGCCGACGAAGAGGCCGGCGCCGATGACGCCGCCGAGCGCGATCATCGAGAGGTGGCGCTGCTTGAGGCCGTGCGAGAGCTGCTGCCCGTCCGGCTGAGCGGGGGGCGCCGGCGCCCGTTCGGTCGCGGGCGGTGCGGGGAGGTGGGCCATGAGGGTGGTCCAGACTGTTCGGATACCGGGTTGAGTCGTCCAATATCCGGTGGCGGCACTGAGCATGCCAAGAAAGCCGCGCCGCGGTTCAGCATTCGGACCGGATCATGACGGTCCGTGGCCGAATCCCTACGACAGGCGACGCCGAATCCGCAGGGTCGCGCCCGGCCGGACCCGACAACGGCTGCCACCTGGCCTTTGTCGGAATCCCTGACGGTGTCGCAGCTGCCGAGCGCGTAGGTTCACAAGGGTTAACCCAAGCCTTCCAGCGCGCGGAGATCCCTCGATGGCCACTGCCAGCACCCCGATACAGTCCGGCACCGTCCTCGCCGACCTGCTGCCCTCGGCGTCCACCCGCTTCGGCACCCAGGCCCGCGACCTCGCCCTGATGGCCGGTGGCGCCGCCTTCACCGGCCTCGCCGCCCAGCTGTCGGTGAACGTCCCCGGCTCGCCCGTCCCCGTCACCGGCCAGACCTTCGCCGCCCTGCTCGTCGGCACCGCGCTCGGTACCCGCCGCGGCGTCGCCTCGCTCGGCCTCTACCTGCTCGCCGGGATGGCCGGCCTGCCGTGGTTCGCCCAGGGCACCTCCGGCTGGGCGATGCCCTCGCTCGGCTACGTCATCGGCTTCGTCCTCGCCGCCGGCCTGGTCGGCGCGCTCGCCCGGCGCGGCGCCGACCGCAGCCCGCTGCGCACCGCCGCCGCGATGGCGGCCGGTACCCTCGCCATCTACGCGGTCGGCGTCCCGTACCTGGCCGCCTCGCTGCACGTCCCGCTCGGCCGCGCCGCCGACCTCGGCCTCTACCCGTACCTGGTGGGCGACGGCCTCAAGGCCGCGCTGGCGACGGGCGCCCTCCCGCTCGCCTGGAAGCTCCTCGGAAAGCGGTCCCGGTAGCCCCGCCCGGGACCGGCCGAGCCCCTGCGGAGGTCGGGTACACGCGCATGCCACACTCATACGCATGCGCGTGTACCTGGGTTCCGACCATGCCGGATTCGACCTCAAGAACCACCTCGTCCAGTGGCTGAAGGAGGCCGGCCACGAGCCGGTCGACTGCGGGCCGCTCATCTACGACGCCGAGGACGACTACCCGCCGTTCTGCCTGCGCGCCGCCGAGCGCACCGCCGCCGACCCCGAGGGTCTGGGCATCGTGATCGGTGGTTCGGGCAACGGTGAGGCGATCGCCGCCAACAAGGTGAAGGGCGTGCGTGCCGCGCTGGCCTGGAGCGAGGAGACCGCCTCGCTCGGCCGCGAGCACAACAACGCCAACGTGATCAGCATCGGCGGCCGGATGCACGCCGAGGAAGAGGCCGTCAAGTTCGTCGAGGTGTTCCTCAACACCCCGTACAGCGGCGCCGAGCGGCACACCCGCCGGATCGAGATGCTCAGCGACTACGAGACCACGGGCGAGCTGCCCCCCGTCCCGGCGCACCACCCGCAGGGCTGATCACCCCTCACCCTCCTCCGCCGTCGAGGAACCGGAACGGCCGGCCGGCCGCTCGTGCAGCGGCCGGCCGCGAACGCTCCGGCGTCCGGCCCGGCCTGTGGCGTGCGCCACAGCGCCCGGCGCTCCCGTAGGGCGCGCGGCCCCGCGCGTGCGCGGTCCGGCGCCGCCGTGCTGCCGCCCCGGACACCCACCCGTCCAAGCGTGTTGACGCGGCGACCGGGCAGTCCGGTACTCGGCCGAAACCCGTTGGAGCGGGCCCGGAACACCACACGGAGCCGGTGCACCCCGTCGACGGCGGCCAGTGCCGGTGGATATGGTCGGACCCCATGGCTGGCAGACCTCCGGGCGCACCGCCCCAGACGACTGCGACGAGGCCCGACGCCGCCCAGGTGGCAAAGGACCCCGTCGGGGCCAGGCTGCGCAAATGGCAGCGCAGGCTCCGCCGCAAGCTGCGCACCGCCGGCGTCGACTACTTCCGCGGCGGCGCCGCCGACTGGCCCGTGCTGACCGTCCTGGCCCTGCTCGTCCCGGTACTGATCCTGCTCAACATCTGGATCCCCTCCTGGGCCCCGCCCACCGCCCTCGTGCTGCCGATCCTCGCCGCCGCGCTGCTGCTGCGCCCGGGCAGCCTGGTCGTGCTCTACGCGCTGGCCGCCTTCGGCCTCTCCGCCGAGTCGGTGATCCACACCGGCCAACGGGTCGCCAGCGAGAACCCGGACGCCTACACGTACGGCGTCACCCCCGGCGCCGCGCTGGTGATCGGCGCCGCCGGGGTGGCCGGCCTGATGCTGGCGCAGTTCCGCAGCCGGGTCGGCGTGCCCTGGTGGGGCGGTTCCACGATGCTCTTCGACCTGCGGGAGCGCCTGCGGGTGCAGAGCAGGGTGCCCGAGCTGCCGGCCGGCTGGCACGCGGACATGGCGCTGCGCCCGGCGGGCGGGCAGTCCTTCTCCGGCGACTTCGTGGTCGCCTCCCGGACGGGCTCCGCGCAGCGCGTCCTGGAGGTGGTGCTCGCGGACGTCTCCGGCAAGGGCATGGACGCCGGCTCGCGCGCCCTGCTGCTCTCCGGTGCCTTCGGCGGCCTGCTCGGCTCGCTGCCCGCGCACGAGTTCCTGCCCGCGGCCAACGGCTACCTGCTGCGGCAGTCCTGGGAGGAGGGCTTCGCCACCGCCGTCCACCTGGTGCTCGACCTGGACACGGGCGAGTACGAGCTGCTGTCGGCCGGCCACCTGCCGGGGATGCAGCGGCTCTCCGGGGCGGGGCGCTGGGAGATCAAGGAAGCCACCGAGGGCCCGCTGCTCGGGATCTACGACGGTGCCAAGTTCGAGGCCGTCCGGGGGCGGTTGAACCGCGGGGACGTGCTGATGCTCTGCACCGACGGCATGGTGGAGGCGCCCGGCCGGGACCTCTCCGAGGGCATGGACCGGCTGATGGGGGAGGCGGACCGGCTGGTGCCGGGGGCCGGCCCGGCCAGCCACCACGGCGCGGCCGCACGGCTGATCGAGACGGTCGCCAAGGACATCAACGACGACCGCGCGGTGCTGCTGCTCTGGCGTGACTGACGGGGCATGTGCCGCTGTCAACCCCGGCTCGTCCCGGGAGCTGATCTTCAGCCATTTCCCGGACGGTCCCCGGGGGCGCTCCGGAGCCTTCGCGCGCCCCTCCCGTGCGTATGCGCACCCATCGCGCGCCCTCCCCGGGGCCCGGCGGTCCGGCGCCCGGGAGTGCCCATGGGCGGCGCCCCGCCGACGATCCGTCAGGCCGGCTCGGATATCGTCCCGGTCGGCGGAAATTCGTCTCACATCGCAGGATCTCGGGCGCCTGCTTCCGGTAACACCTTTACGCAACCCGCACGGTCGACCACACTGAGTCCGGGCGGGACAGGTCGTGACTCGGGGACTGGGGGGATTGGGGGCGTCAGGTGCGGCGCGGTATGCACCGTACGGCCACACAGAACGCCGGCGCGATGCGATCGGCCGACTTCCGCCTCGGGACCGTCGGACAGGCCGGGGTCCGGCTTCGCAGGAGCTTCGGGCCGAAGCTCCGCAATGAAACGAGGAAGTGAGTCCGGGTGGCACTCTCCGTCTCCGCGCTGGTCCTGTTCGGCGTCATCTGCATCATCTTCATCCGCAACAAGCAGTTGAAGATCGGTCACGCGATCCTGGCCGCGCTCTTCGGCTTCATGCTCAACCAGAGCACGGCCGCCAAACCGATCCAGGACTTCCTGAGCCAGCTGGCGAAGACCATCTCCGGCGTCGCCAGCTGACGGACCGGCAGGCCCCGGCGGGCGGGACGGGCCCGGACCGGCCTACTGCCCGGCGCGCCGGGCCTGCCGCCAGCGCCCGAACAGCCCGCGCGGACGCACACGCTCCTGCGCGCCCCCGGGCACGGCTGCGGGCGCCGACGCCTGCGCCGCCCGGCCGGGCGCCCCTGCGGGCTGCCCGCCCTCGGCCGTCTCGGCCGTCAGCAGGATGAACAGGCGGGCCCAGCAGAGCCGTTCACCGCGCGGCCAGTCCAGCGCGCGCAGCGCCGCCGACGCCGGCCCGGACACCTCGCCGTTGACCCGGACCTCGGCGACGTCGTCCCCGGCCTTGCCGCCGAGGAACAGCTTGACGCCGTTGACCCGTGCGCCGGCCAGCTCCGGCAGCAGCGCGGGCGCGAGCACGGGCAACGGCTGGTGCTCCGCCAGCCAGTGCGCCAGCCGTTCGTTGCCGAAGCCGAAGACCGCCGCCGGGCCCTGGACGGCGTGCCAGCCGGGCAGCTCCGCGGGCCGGTAGTGGTCGCCGTGCTCGCCGCGTCCCTCCTGGAGCTCGACCAGGGTCGCCGCGGTGGTGGTCGCCCACATCTTCACGGCGTTGGCGAGCTTCTCCTCCTCGGTCTGGCCGAGGCCCGCCGCGCAGTCCCAGACCACCGGTGCGTCCGCCCGCCCGAGGTGCAGCACGAAGCCCAGGTCCACGTGCCCGGCCCCGTCCTGCCCCGGGTGCTCGCGGACGGCGACGGCGGTGGTGCCCGGCCCCCGCACCACGCTGCCGTCGGCGGTGAAGTCCTGGCCGAACCGTGCCATCTCCTGGATCACGCTGCGCTGTATGACGTCCAGTCGCTCCTGGGGACGCACGGAACACTCCTCACCCTCGCAGCCGAACGCCCGGATGAAGCTCGAACGTACGGGCCGGCATCGAACTGACACCGGACGCCAGCGAGGCTATCGGCCCGCACGCCCGCCGGGAAACCGCCGCGACACACCCCGCGCCCGTGGTTTCCGGAGCCGGCCCCGGTTCCCGCGCCACCGGTGAGATCCGCCACCCGGGGCCGCGTCCGGCACGTCCGCTCTGGCTCGCTCGGCTAGCGAAATACACCTGTATGCACCATTTTGGGAAGCGGGAATGCCCCGAGAACGCCCTTTGGCCCGCGCAGGAGTGACCGCCATGCCCCGCACCGCCCTGACGCCCCCTCCGCTCCTCCTCACCCCGGACGGCTCGGGCCTCGCGGCGGAGATCGAGGCCTACCTCGCCTCGCTCCCCGCCCCCGCCAGGCAGGCGGCCGTCCCCCACGTACCGCTGCTCGGCAGCACGCTCCAGCTCTGGAACGCCGGCCACCCGGAGCCCCGCCTCACCCTGCTGGACCGCCTGGCCCGCCGCCCGCCCCGCCCGGTACCGGTCACCGCCGCCGGCCACCTGCGGCTGACCTCCCGCTACATCGGCGCCTTCGGCTGGCTCCAGGGCGCGATGTGGGACACCCAGGGCCGGGTCTGCCTCCTCGGCGCCCAGGCCGCCGTCCTCGCCCACGGCTACGGCACCCCGCTCACCGTCCAGACCGCCCGCGTCCAGGTGATGGAGATCCTCCACGCCACCGGCCGGCCCGTCACCTCCCCGGACGACTACAACGACCGCCCCACCACCCGTCAGGGCGACATCCACCAACTGCTCGACCGCGCCGCCGCCCGGGCGACCTCCCTCGGCCTCTGACCTCCGAACGGGGCACGCGGTGGGCGCGGCGTTCGGATCAGCTGCGGGGCACGCCGGCCTGAAAGACCGTGGGAACGACAGAGGCCCAGGTCAGGGAGTGAATCCCTGACCTGGGCCTCTGTCAGTGGAGCGGGCGACGAGAATCGAACTCGCGTGACTAGTTTGGAAGACTAGGGCTCTACCATTGAGCTACGCCCGCGTGCGCCGGTGAACCGGCGCACCCCGTGGCCGTTGCCGGTCGCGAGGACGGCTCCACAGTACCTGGTCCGGTCGGCTGCGCGCACACTTCTTCTGCCGCGGCGGGCCTCGGAGATGTCGGCGAGCCGTGGGGGCCCGGCGTGTACGCTTCCTCTCGGCACCACGGGGTGTGGCGCAGTTTGGTAGCGCGTCCGCTTTGGGAGCGGAAGGCCGTCGGTTCGAATCCGGTCACCCCGACAGTGCGGCAGGGTCTCGTCCACCGGCGGGGCCCTGTTGGCGTTGTACCCGGTGGCCGCTTTCCCCGTGTTTCTCGGCAGGACGCCCGGAGGTACGCCCGTGGCGAACCTGGGCGAATATTCGGGCGGTGGTTCGCAGTGGCCGCCGGCCCGGTTCCGGAGGTGGTCCGCGGAGTGCCGCGCGGACGGGATTCTGCTGCGGCGGCGCCGATCCGGCCCCGTCCGCGACGCTCGGCGGGCAAGCGGCGCGGCCCGTCCGGGAGCCCGTCCGGGAGGCTGTGCGGCAGCCTGCGGGGGGCTCTGGCGGCAGCGGCCTGGCGTCCGCCTTTCGTGGTACCGGTAGGATGGGCCGCTGGCGGTAGTGCCTGTGGCGTACACGCAGGTCAGCCGCCCGAGGGCGAGGAGTCACTCTCACCGTCCACCCCCCTACGGGAGATGCAGCTCCAACCGCCCATCGCCCGTCTCGCCCGACCTGACCGGCCCATGCCGGCCGCCGGGAACGGCGGAGACAACCTGACCGCAAGCCCAATAGGAGACCCAACCGTGAAGAGCGCCGTCGAGACTCTGAACCCGACCCGGGTTCGACTCACCGTCGAGGTGCCCTTCGAGGAGCTCAAGCCCAGCCTCGACGCGGCGTACAAGAAGATCAACCAGCAGGTCTCGGTCCCGGGCTTCCGCAAGGGCAAGATCCCGAACCGTGTCATCGACCAGCGCTTCGGCCGTGCCGCCGTGCTGGAGGAGGCCGTCAACGACGCGCTGCCGCGTTTCTACACGCAGGCCGTCGAAGAGGGCGGGATCGACGTTCTCGGTCAGCCCGACATCAGCGGCCTCGAGGGTGTCGAGAAGATCGCCGACGGTGGTGACCTCAAGTTCACCGCCGAGGTCGACATCCGTCCGGAGATCACCCTTCCCGACTTCTCCGAGATCTCGGTGACCGTCGACCCGATCGTCGTGTCCGACGAGGACATCGACAAGTCCCTGGAGCAGCTGCGCGAGCGCTTCTCCTCGGTCAAGGACGTCGAGCGCGCCGCGGCCGCCGGCGACATCGTGGTCGTCGACCTGGAGGCCAAGGTCGACGGTGAGGTGCCGGACGACGGCATCGCGTCGGGCGTCAGCTACGAGATCGGCTCCGGCCGCCTCATCGACGGCATCGACGACGCCGTCGTCGGCCTGGCCGCCGGTGGCACCGCGACCTTCAGCACCGAGCTCAAGGGTGGCACCCAGGCGGGCAAGACCTCCGAGGTCTCCGTCACCGTGACCGCCGTCCAGGAGAAGGAGCTGCCGGCGCTGGACGACGAGTTCGCCCAGCTGGCGAGCGAGTTCGACACGCTGGACGAGCTGCGCGAGGACTCCCGCAAGCGCCTCGAGCGCATGAAGGAGTTCGACCAGGCCACGCAGGCCCAGGAGAAGGTCCTCGACGAGCTGCTCTCGCAGGTCGAGATGGACTACCCGGAGAAGCTCCTCAAGGACGAGATCGAGACCCGTCGCCACAACCTCGAGCACCACCAGCTCGAGCCGATGGGCCTGGACCTCACGACCTACCTCGCCACCCAGGACAAGACCCTCGAGGACTTCCTGGCGGAGACCGAGGAGCAGGCCAAGAAGGGCATCAAGACCCAGTTCGTGCTGGACCAGATCGTGGCCAACGAAGAGCTGGGTGTTAACCAGGAGGAGCTCACCGAGCACCTCATCCGCCGCGCCGCCGGCTCGGGTCTGACCCCGGACCAGTTCGCGCAGCAGGTCGTCCAGGGTGGCCAGGTGCCGCTGCTGGTCGGCGAGGTCGCCCGTGGCAAGGCGCTGGCGACGGTCGTCGAGGCCGCCAAGGTCGTCGACACCGACGGCAACGAGATCAACTTCGACGACGACGAGGCCGAGGAGTCGGGCGAGAACGCCCCGGCCGCCGAGGCTGTCGAGGCCGCTCCGGCCGCCGAGACCGCCGAGGAAGAGACCACCACCGAGGCCTGACCGTCCCGGTAGGCAACCTGCGGTGGCAGTGGGCCCGGACGTCCGTACAGCGGCGTCCGGGCCCACTGTCGTCGGTGCGTCCGGGCCCTCGGCCGGGCCCCGCGGACCTGCGCTCAGAGCGAACAGTTCTGCGTGGGGGATTCTGCGGCCCGGCCTGCGCGTTAGGGTCCTTGGACAGCGACATTCACGCAGTGATATCTCAAGCTGTGCGACAAAGTGACGGCCGTTGAGCGACCGTCCAAATCGACTGAGCAGGTGGCTAAGTGACGTTCCCGCAGATGCAGATGCCTGGCCTGATGGCGCCGCACGCCGCCGCTGGTGACGTGCTCGGCGGCCTGGGCGACCAGGTCTACAACCGGCTGCTGAACGAGCGGATCATCTTCCTCGGCCAGCAGGTCGACGACGACATCGCCAACAAGATCACCGCGCAGCTGCTGCTCCTGGCAGCTGACCCGGACAAGGACATCTACCTCTACATCAACTCCCCCGGCGGCTCGATCACGGCCGGCATGGCGATCTACGACACCATGCAGTACATCAAGAACGACGTGGTCACCATCGCGATGGGCATGGCCGCCTCGATGGGCCAGTTCCTGCTGACGGCCGGCGCCAAGGGCAAGCGCTTCTCGCTGCCGAACGCCAACATCCTGATGCACCAGCCCTCGGCCGGCCTCGGCGGCTCCGCCACGGACATCCGGATCCAGGCCGAGCAGCTGCTGCGCACCAAGAAGCGGATGTCCGAGCTGATCGCGCACCACAGCGGCCAGTCCTTCGAGCGCGTGACCGCGGACTCCGACCGCGACCGCTGGTTCACCCCGGAGCAGGCCCTGGAGTACGGCCTGATCGACTCGATCATGCACAGTGCCGCGGATGTCCCCGGCGGCGGCGGCACCGGCGCCTGAGCGCCCTCACCCGCACCCCACACACGTCGGCACGCACGTATTCGGAGGACGAACTCCTATGGCCAGCAACATTTCCTTCGGCCCCAACACGCCTCGTGGCGAGTACTACGGCGGCCGTTCCGAGTCCACTGCCCCGCGGGCAGAGGGCCGCTACATCGTCCCGCGGTTCGTCGAGCGCACCTCGCAGGGCGTCCGTGAGTACGACCCGTACGCCAAGCTGTTCGAGGAGCGCATCATCTTCCTCGGCTCGCAGGTGGACGACGTCTCGGCGAACGACATCATGGCGCAGCTGCTCTGCCTGGAGTCGATGGACCCGGACCGCGAGATCCAGATGTACATCAACTCGCCCGGCGGCTCCTTCACGGCGCTCACCGCGATCTACGACACGATGCAGTACGTGAAGCCGGACATCACCACCGTCTGCATGGGCCAGGCGGCCTCGGCGGCGGCCGTGCTGCTGGCGGCGGGCACCCCCGGCAAGCGGATGGCGCTGCCGAACGCCCGGATCCTGATCCACCAGCCGTACACCGAGACCGGCCGCGGCCAGGTGTCGGACCTGGAGATCCAGGCCAAGGAGATCTTCCGGATGCGCGAGCAGCTGGAGCAGATGCTCTCCAAGCACTCCAACCGGCCGGTCGACCAGGTGCGTGACGACATCGAGCGCGACAAGATCCTGACGGCCGAGGAGGCCCTGGAGTACGGGCTGATCGACCAGATCATCTCCACCCGCAAGACCTCGCTGACCGACTGAGGCCGCCCGCGGTCCGGGGCGGGGCGCACTCCCGAGTGACGGGAGCCGGTGCGCCCCGCCCCGGCGGCTCCGGCCCCGCGTTCCTGCGGCCGGTCGCCCCACAGCACGTCCCACGCCTCCTGGACGGCATCTGTTCGGTATCAATTCGCCCAGGGCGTAGGGCAGACCTGCCGAACAAGGCGGAATCACCGGCCCGGCAGAGTACCGTCGGATAGCGAGACCGAGCGCCGACGGCGCTGCCGGTCCACAGCACCAGGCCCCGGAACCCCCGCGGGGCCCCTGGCGAAGGGGAAGCACCTCGTGGCACGCATCGGAGACGGTGGCGACCTGCTCAAGTGCTCGTTCTGCGGCAAGTCGCAGAAGCAGGTGAAGAAGCTCATCGCCGGGCCAGGCGTGTACATCTGCGACGAGTGCATCGACCTCTGCAACGAGATCATCGAGGAGGAGCTCGCAGAGACCTCCGAGGTGCGTTTCGAGGAGCTCCCGAAGCCCCGCGAGATCTACGAGTTCCTCGACCAGTACGTGGTCGGACAGGACACCGCGAAGAAGTCGCTGTCGGTGGCCGTCTACAACCACTACAAGCGCGTCCAGGCCGGCGAGGCGGGCCGCAGCGGCGGCAACGGCCGCGAGGACGCGATCGAGCTGGCGAAGTCCAACATCCTGCTGCTGGGCCCCACCGGCTCCGGCAAGACGCTGCTCGCCCAGACCCTGGCCCGGATGCTCAACGTGCCGTTCGCGATCGCGGACGCCACGGCGCTGACCGAGGCCGGGTACGTCGGCGAGGACGTCGAGAACATCCTGCTCAAGCTGATCCAGGCGGCGGACTACGACGTCAAGAAGGCCGAGACCGGGATCATCTACATCGACGAGATCGACAAGGTCGCCCGCAAGAGCGAGAACCCGTCGATCACCCGTGATGTCTCCGGCGAGGGTGTCCAGCAGGCGCTGCTGAAGATCCTGGAGGGCACCACGGCCTCGGTGCCCCCGCAGGGCGGCCGCAAGCACCCGCACCAGGAGTTCATCCAGATCGACACCACGAACGTGCTGTTCATCGTGGGCGGTGCGTTCGCGGGCCTGGAGCGGATCATCGAGGGCCGGGCGGGTGCCAAGGGCATCGGCTTCGGCGCCAACATCCGCTCCAAGCGGGAGAGCGACTCCAGCGACCACTTCCGCCAGGTGATGCCGGAGGACCTGGTGAAGTTCGGGATGATCCCCGAGTTCATCGGCCGGCTGCCCGTGATCACCAGCGTGCACAACCTCGACCGCGAGGCGCTGCTGCAGATCCTGACGGAGCCGAAGAACGCGCTCGTCAAGCAGTACCGCAAGCTCTTCGAACTCGACGGCGTGGAGCTGGAGTTCTCGCACGACGCGCTGGAGGCGATCGCCGACCAGGCGATCCTGCGCGGCACCGGCGCCCGTGGCCTGCGGGCCATCATGGAGGAGGTGCTGATGTCCGTGATGTACGAGGTGCCCTCGCGTCAGGACGTCGCCCGCGTGGTGGTCACCGGGGACGTCGTCTCCAAGCACGCCATCCCGACGCTCGTCCCGCGCGACATGATCAAGCGGGAGCGGCGCGACAAGAGCGCCTGACGACCGGCAACGCCGAGGGGCCCCGCACACCGTCCGGTGTGCGGGGCCCCTCGGCGTTTCCGGGGCGCCGCAGGCTACTTCGGGACCTCGGCGACGGCCCGGATGTCACGGGCGTCGGCCGCGAGCTGGTCGAGGTCGGGCGGGGTGCCCGCGTCGTCGCCCCGCATGACGCCGATGATGCTGCTGCTGTCGGCCCAGGCGCAGACGCCGAGCTCGGTGACGCCGTTGGAGGCGACGGCGCAGTCGAGCTTGCCGCCGAGCGGCCCGGGGTCGACGCTGTGCCGGCCGCTGAGCGTCGCGTTGTCGCCCTCGGCGACGCCCTTGAAGAAGCTGTCCAGCTCGTGCTGCGGCGACAGGACCTTGCCGTAGCCGCCGGACACGATCATGCGCGTGCTCAGGTCGTCGCTCTGGTACATCGCGCCGACGCCGGTCGGGTTCCACGAGCCGTCGCCGTCGCCGAAGCTCTTGGCCATGCTGTCGCTGAGCTGCTGGGCGGTCGCACTGGTGTCGTCCCGGGCCATGCCCTTGAACTCGGCGGGCAGCACGATCTTGTGCGTGCCGGCCTTCGAGGCCACATCCACGACGAAGTAGCCGATCAGCCCGACGACGAGCACCACCACGAGGCCGAGGACGCCGAGCAGGATCCAGAGCGTCTTCCGGGACTTCTTCGGAGCGGGCGGGTAGCCGCCGTAGCCGTACGCGGGGTAGCCCCCGGCCGGGTGGCCGGCGGGCGGGCCCTGCGGCGCGGGGGCGCCGTAGGGCGGGGGCGCCTGCGGCGGGGCACCCCACGGCTGGGGGTGGGGCGGCGGGGCGGACGGGGCCGGGTCGTACACGAGGGCTCTCTTCCGGGAGGGGGAAACGGCCGGGGCCGCCGGGGCGCTGCCCGGCGGCCCGCGACGAGGACTGCTACCGACGAGGATCGCTACCGATGAGGACTGCTACTTGGACACGACCACCGCGTCGCGGATCGCCCGGGTCCTCGCGGCGGCCTGCTCCGGGGTCATCGGCTTCGAGGTCTCACCGGTGACGGAGATCTTCAGGAAGCTGACCCGGGCGAAGGTCGAGGCGTCGGCCCAGACACACGCCGCGGTCTGCGACTTGGTGATGCTGGACTGCAGGATGCCGCAGGACAGGATGGCGGAGGGGTTCCTGCTGTCCTGCGCCGGGAAGTCGACCGGCTTGGTGGTCCAGGTTCCGGAGTCGCCGGGGTCGCCGTTCGCGTCGTCGACCAGCGACCGCGGGTTCTTCAGCTTGCCGTAGATGCCGATCAGGCCGACGGAGTCCAGCGGGTCGGCGGTCTTGGAGTAGCTGGCCACCACCGTGCGGATGTCGGTGCCGAACTTCTGGGCGTCGGCCTCCTTGCCCGGGGCCGGGGCCTGGTCCACCGCGGACTTCTGGGTGTAGCCGCCGGTCAGCGTCTGCGGGGTGGAGATCTTGTACGAGCCGCCGCCGGCCGCGCTGGAGCCGCCGAGCGCCTTGTACAGGCCGAACCCGCCGCCGCCCAGCACCAGCGCGCCGATCACCAGGCCGATCACCAGCCCGCCCTTGCCCTTGGCCGGCGGCGCGGGCGGCGGGTAGCCGCCGGGCGCGCCGTAGGGGGCCTGCGGCGCCTGCGGGGCGCCGTACGGCGGCTGGGGCGCGCCGTACTGCGGGGCGGGCTGCTGCTGGGGCGGCTGGCCGTACGGCGGCGGCTGCGGCGCTCCGTACTGCGGCGCCGGCGCCTGCTGCTGCGGCGGGTAACCGTACTGGGGCTGCGGCGCGCCGTACTGCGGGGTGCCGTAGCCGGGCTGCGGAGGCCCCGGCTGGGGCGGCTGCCCGTACGGCTGTTGAGGCTGCTGCGGTTGGCCCTGCGGATACTGCTGACCCTGGCCGTACATGTGTGAGTCCCCCCGCCGCTGTCGCGGCCTGTCTGCGTGTGGAGTTGTGCGTACTCGCACGAATGGCCGCGCGAAGTCCGGGGCACGCTATCGCACGACGACGGGGGCCGGACCGGGCGGCCCGGGAGCCACTCGGGGGGCGCCACGGCGAAAGCGGTTCGTAACGCACCTCCGCCGTTACGTAAACTGTGCGTCGTGACCGACACGACGAACCAGCGCCCCGAGAGCAGCACGCCCGGGGACGACGCAGCCGCACCCACCGCGAACAGCGGTGGCATCCCGACGACCTACGCCCCGGCGGAGGTAGAGGGCGCGCTGTACGAGCGCTGGGAGGAGCGTGGCTACTTCACGGCGGACGCGAAGAGCGACAAGCCGCCGTACACCATCGTCATCCCGCCGCCGAACGTCACCGGCGCCCTGCACCTGGGCCACGCGTTCCAGCACACGCTGATGGACGCGCTGACCCGCCGCAAGCGCATGCAGGGCTTCGAGACGCTCTGGCTGCCGGGCATGGACCACGCCGGCATCGCGACCCAGAACAAGGTCGAGCAGCAGCTCGCCGAGTCCGGCCTCTCCCGCCACGACCTGGGCCGCGAGGCCTTCGTCGAGAAGGTCTGGGAGTGGAAGGAGAACTACGGCGGCCGGATCCTCGGCCAGATGCGCCGCCTCGGCGACGGCGTCGACTGGTCCCGCGAGCGCTTCACCATGGACGAGGGCCTCTCGCAGGCCGTCCAGACCATCTTCAAGAGGCTCTTCGACGACGGCCTGATCTACCGCGCCGAGCGCATCATCAACTGGTGCCCGCGCTGTCTCACCGCGCTCTCCGACATCGAGGTCGAGCACGAGGACAGCCCCGGCGAGCTGGTCTCGATCCGCTACGGCGAGGGCGAGGACTCGATCGTCGTCGCCACCACCCGCGCCGAGACCCTGCTCGGCGACACCGCGGTCGCCGTCCACCCCGAGGACGAGCGCTACGCGCACCTGGTCGGCCGGACGATCAAGCTGCCGCTGACCGACCGTGAGATCCCGGTCGTCGCCGACGAGCACGTGGACCCGGAGTTCGGCACCGGCGCCGTCAAGGTGACGCCGGCGCACGACCCGAACGACTTCGCCATCGGCCAGCGCCACAACCTGGCGAACCTCACCGTGATGGACGACCACGGTGTGATCACCGTGCACGGCCCGTTCCTCGGCCTGGACCGGCTGGAGGCCCGCTCGGCCGTCGTCGGCGCGCTGCGCGAGCAGGGCCGGATCGTCGCCGAGAAGCGGCCGTACATGCACGCCGTCGGCCACTGCTCGCGCTGCCACACCGTGGTCGAGCCGCGGCTGTCGCTGCAGTGGTGGGTCAAGGTCGCCCCGCTGGCCCAGGCGGCCGGCGACGCCGTCCGCGACGGCCGGGTCCAGATCCACCCGAAGGGCCTGGAGGGCCGCTACTTCGACTGGGTCGACAACATGCACGACTGGTGCATCTCGCGCCAGCTCTGGTGGGGCCACCGGATCCCGGTCTGGTACGGCCCCGAGGGCCAGGTCCTCTGCGTCGGCCCGAACGAGGAGCCGCCCGCCGGCGAGGGCTGGGTGCAGGACCCGGACGTCCTGGACACCTGGTTCTCCAGCGGCCTGTGGCCGTTCTCCACCCTGGGCTGGCCCGAGCAGACCCCGGACCTGGAGAAGTTCTACGCCACCGACGTCCTGCTCACCGGCCACGACATCATCTTCTTCTGGGTCGCCCGGATGATGATGTTCGGCCTGTACGCGATGGACGGCCAGGCACCGTTCAAGACGGTCGCGCTGACCGGCCTGGTCCGCGACGAGTTCGGCAAGAAGATGTCCAAGTCCTCCGGCACCGCGGTGGACCCGCTGGACTGGATGGACGCCTACGGCGCCGACGCCGTCCGCTTCACGCTGGCCCGCGGCGCCAACCCCGGCGCGGACGTGCCGATCGGCGAGGACTGGGTCAAGGGCTCACGCAACTTCTGCAACAAGATCTGGAACGCCACCCGCTTCGCGCTGATGAACGGCGCCACCGTCGAGGGCCCGCTGCCGGCCCCCGAGGAGCTGACGGCCGTCGACCGCTGGATCCTGTCCCGCCTCAACGCCACGGTGGCCGAGGTCGACGGGCTCTACGACGACTACCAGTTCGCCAAGCTCGCCGACGCCCTCTTCCACTTCGCCTGGGACGAGGTCTTCGACTGGTACGTCGAGCTCTCCAAGACCACCCTCGCCAAGGGCGGCCCGCAGGCCGACGCCTCGCGCCGGGTGCTCGGCGAGGTCCTGGACGTCACGCTGCGCCTGCTCCACCCGGTCGTCCCGTTCGTCACGGACACCCTGTGGACGACGCTCACCGGTGCCGAGTCGCTGGTCGTCACCGAGTGGCCGACGGCCGACCCGGCCCGCCGGGACGCCGCCGCCGAGGCCGAGGTCGCCACGCTCCAGCAGGTGGTCACCGAGGTCCGCCGGTTCCGTTCGGACCAGGGCCTGCAGCCGGCCCAGCGGGTGCCCGCCACCCTCGACCTGGCCGGCACCGTGCTGACCGAGCACGAGGACGCGATCCGCTCGCTGCTGCGCCTGACCGCCCCCGAGGAGGGCTTCTCGGCCACCGCCTCGCTCCCGGTCGCCGGTGCCACCGTGGCCCTGGACCTCTCCGGCACCATCGACGTCGCGGCGGAGCGCAAGCGCCTCGCCAAGGACCTCGCGGCCGCCGAGAAGGAGCAGGCGCAGACCACCGCGAAGCTCGGCAACGAGGGCTTCCTCGCCAAGGCGCCGGACGACGTGGTCGCCAAGATCCGCGCCCGGCAGGAGGCCGCCGGGGCCGACATCGCCCGGATCACGGCCCAGCTGGCCGCCCTGCCGCAGGGCTGACCGCCCGGCACCGCCACCGAGGGCCGCACCCCGCTCGCCGGGGTGCGGCCCTCCGGCGTTCCCGGCCGTCCGCGCGGCCCATTGCGGGCCGGATATCGGCGGAGTGCGCGGGACTTCCCGGTGGTACCGGCCGGCAAGCGCATTGCGCTGTTCCGGCGAATATTCATCACGGCTCAGCCGGCCTATTCATACCGCCCAGATAGCCCGTTCGGCGGTATTCCCGCGCGGCCGTCCGGCGGTGGGGCGGTCGGCCGCGTACAGCGGCTCGTGCGCAGGCCGGGCCCGCCGCCGGTGCGAATTCGTGCTTCCCGTACGACTGATTTCTGCACCCATTCGCGGGTAATCAGCCTGCTCCTGGGGGAAGGTGGGGAAAGTCGTGCCGCTCTGTGGTCAAAACCCGGTCGATTTCCTTCCGGTCTTGTACGGGCGGGTTCGGCGAAGTTCGCAGGTCGGCTGTGTACGGTGGGCAGGAGTTCTGCAGAGCCGGCTGACTGACGGGAGGGCATGGCGTGGTGGTGACCGAGGAGTTGGCCGACGAACTGCCTGCTGAAGCGGTCGAGGAGGCGAAGGCCCGGGCGGCCACGCTGCTCCTCGCCTTCCGGCACGGCAACCAGCTGGCGTACGACGACGCCCTGGACCGGCTCTTCGAGGAGCACGCCGAACGCGAGGTGACCACCCTGCTGGTGTGGATCGCGGCGGAGGCCGTCCGCAAGGCGTACGCGCCCGAGGTCGGCGACCGGGTGCTGCGCGGGCTGGCCCGGCGGGCGCCCGCCGACACCGCCTCCGTCGCGATCGACGAGGAGACCGCGGACGCGGCCCGGCTGCTGGAGGCCGTGGAGGCCGGTGACGTGGGGGAGGTCCGCAGCATGGTGGCGGCGACCGCCGACACCACCTTCCTGCTGGGCGGGCTGCTCCAGGCCGTCGCCATGATGTTGCCGCTGCTCCCGGAGGGCGAGGCCGGCGAGGTGGTGGCCGAGCTGCGCCGCCGGCACTGCGGCCCCGTGCCGGAGATCCCCGAGGCCAGGGCCGGGGTGTGACGGCGCCGCCCCGGCGGACCCCGTGGTCACGGGGCCCGCCGGGGCGGTGTGCTGCGGTCAGTGCCGGGTCACGGCATCGCGTGCAGGTGGCTGCCGACGGTGTTGGCGATGGGGCCGCCGGCCTTGGCATCGTGGTTGGTCGACCAGGTCATCGCGCCGCCGATGCCGGGCCAGGTCGTGTCGGGCTTGTAGGTACCGCAGTTGGTGCCGTTCGCCAGGCAGTCCAGCGCGCTGTTGACCACGCTCGCGCTGACGTACCCGCCGCCCGCCGCACTGGTGGACGCGGGCACGCCCAGGCCCACCTGGCTCGGCTTCAGGCCGCCCTTGAGCTGGATGCAGGCCAGTGCGGTGAGGAAGTTCTCGGTGCCCTGCGAGTAGACGTTGCCGTCGCAGCCGAGCATCGAACCCGAGTTGTAGTACTGCATGTTGACGATGGTCAGGACGTCCTTGACGTTCAGCGCCAGCTTGAAGTACTCCCCGCCGGTGGACTGCATGTCGATCGTCTGCGGCGCCATGGTCAGCACGAAGCCGCTGCCGGCCTTGCCCGCGAGGGTGTGCAGCGCCTGGCCCATGTAGGTCGCGCTGACGCCGTTCTCCAGGTCGATGTCGACCCCGTCGAACCCGTACTGCTGGATCAGCGTGTAGGCGCTGTTGGCGAAGTTGGTCGCGGAGGCCGAACTGTTCACCGAGATGGTGCCGTTCTGCCCGCCGATCGAGAGGACCACCTTCTTGCCGGCCGCGTGCTTGGCCGCGATGTCGGCCTTGAACTGCGCGTCCGTGTAGCCGCCGAGCCGGCTGGAGAGCGTGCTGTCCAGCGTGAAGCTGATCGCGCCGGGCGTGGTCGTCGCGTCGGCGAAGGAGACCGCGATGATGTCGTACGCGGCCGGGACGTCGCTGATCCTCTGGACGGTGGCGCCGTTGTCGAAGTTCTGCCAGTACCCGGTGAGGATGTGCTTGGGCAGGCCGGGGCCGCCGGTGCTGGTCGCGGTCGGCGACGGGCTGGTGGTGACGGTCGGGCTGGGGCTGGTGGTGACCGTCGGGCTCGGGGTGGCCGTCGGTGTCGGGGTGGCCGTCGGTGTCGGGGTGGCGGATCCGGTGGTGCTCGGCGACGGGGACGGCGGCACCGTGCCCGGGCCGGTCATCGAGACGTCGTCGACCAGGTAGGCGCCCTGCCCGTACCAGCCGTGCACGTAGACGGTGACGCTGGTGGTGCTCGCCCCGGTGCTGAACGTGGTGCTCAGGTTGTTCCAACTCGTGCTGCTGGACCACGTGCTGGGGTCCGAGCCGCCGGTGCCCCGGGCGCCGAGGTAGACGTACGGGCCCTTGACCGAGGAGTGCAGGGTGTACGTCGAGGACGGCTTCACCGCCACGACCTGGCTGCACTCGCCGGTGTCGCTGTTGGTCGGGGTGACCTGGAGTGCGATCGAGGGGTGGTCGGCGGGGGTCACCGGCGTGGTGCCCGGCGCGCAGTTCCAGTTCGTCAGGTGGTTGCCGTACTCGAAGCCGCCGTTGGCGATCACGTCGACGTCGGCGGCCGCCTGGGCGCCGCCGCTGGACAGGACGAGGGCGCTGAGGCCCAGGGCGAGGGCCCCGGTGCCGGCGAGCACGCTGTGGAGACCGCGGGTGCGGCTCCGGTGTCGGGCAGGTGGCATGACTCCATCTCCGGTGGGGGAGGCCGGCCGACCCGGTGGGGGAGGGTCGTACCGGGTGTCGATGGTGCGCGTGCGGGAGCGTCCGACAAACCAAGTCACCGGGAGATCCGGGTACTTGCCTCACAAGGTGGAGTAGACCAATCCGGCTGTCAAGAGTGCGGCGCGCTCCCGGCCCGGTCGGCGACGAGTTCGGTGATCAACCGGGCGATCCGCTCGGAGGCCAGCCCGTCCCCGTACGGGCTGGGTGTGGCGGCCAGCCGGGCGAGCCGCTCGGGAGTGTCGGACAGCCAGGCCGCGGCGAGTTCGCCCAGCTCGGGGCCCGGCCGGACGAGCGCGGCGAAGCCGGCGTCCACGGCCTCCGGGCGCTCGGTGGAGCGCCGCACCACCAGCAGCGGCCGGCCCAGTACGGTGCACTCCTCCTGCACGCCGCCCGAGTCCGAGACCAGCAGCGCGGCATGCCGGGCGAGGCCCAGGAACTCGGCGTACCCGACCGGCTCGGTGACGGTCAGTCGCTCCAGCAGCGCCTCCAGGCCGTGCCGCTCCACGGCGGCCCGGGTCCGCGGGTGCATCGGGAAGAGCACCGGGGTGCCGGCCCGGGCGATCCGGCCGAGCTCGCCGAGCACCGCGCCGAGCGCCTCGGCGCTGTCGGTGTTCTCCGGGCGGTGCACGGTGGCCAGCACGTACGAGTCCGGGGCCAGCCCGTACCCGGCGAGCAGCTCGGCCCGGGCGGCGGCGTCCGGCAGCCGGTGGCGGACGACCTCGACGACGGTGTTCCCGGTGACGGCGATCCGGTCCTCGTCCAGCGCCTCGGCGCGCAGGTTGGCGAGGTTGGCGTCGGTGGCCGCGCAGAGCAGGTCGGCCACGTGGTCGACCATCACCCGGTTGTGCTCCTCGGGCATCGCCCGGTCGAAGCTGCGCAGCCCGGCCTCGACGTGCACCAGCGGGATGTCGCGGGCGTTGGCGGCGAGCGCGCCGGCCAGGGTGGCGTTGGTGTCGCCCTGGACGACGACGGCGACCGGGCGGTCCCCGGCGAAGGCGGTGTCCAGTTGGTCGAGCGACCGGGCGATCTGCCCGCCGCGCGGCCGTCCGCCGACGCCGGTCAGCAGCTCGGGCTCGGGGAGGTCCAGGTCGCGCAGGAACTGTCCCGACATCGCCTCGTCCCAGTGCTGGCCGGTGTGCACCAGCCGGGCGGCGGGGCCGAGCGCGTGGATCAGCGGGGCGAGCTTGACCAGCTCGGGCCGGGTGCCGAGGACGACGGCCACGCCGGCGTCGGGGAGGCGGACGGTGTTCATGGCGACTCCGTTCCTGGTGAGTTCTGGTTCTGCGAGCGGGCGGCGGGCGGCGGGGGCTCAGACCTCCAGCGCGACCGGTGCCCCCACGGTGGTGAGCTCGGCGTTGCGCCGGGTCTTGGCCCAGCCGTTGCGGCGCAGCAGCACGCGGGCGGCGGCCCGGACGGCGACCACGAAGAGGTGGTAGGTGTACAGCCAGAGCAGGACGCCCCAGAGCAGCCCGGTCAGCCGGCCCCGGTCGGGGTGCACGGTGCGGCGGTACGTCATGCCCCAGAGCACCATCGGCACGGTGGCGACCGCGAAGGCGAGCACCATCAGCGGGCCCCACCGGAACTGGAAGTCGGCGGTCTGCGCGGGGAAGAAGACCCAGCCCGCCGCGGTGACGGCCAGCGACAGCGGCGTCAGCAGCACCAGCAGTACGGCGACCACCGGCTGGAGGAAGGTGTACATCACCTCGGCCTTGCCGGCCGCGCCGTAGTGCGGGGAGCGCAGCACGCGCCCGGTGTAGCGCAGGCACTGCATGTTGCCCTGGGCCCAGCGGGTGCGCTGGGTGAGGAAGCGCCGGGCGGAGACCAGGCCCTCCTGGGAGACCTGCACCTCGTGCACGTGGGTCAGCCGGTGGCCGGCGAGCCGCAGTTCGAGGCCCGACTCGTAGTCCTCCAGCAGGGCGCGCTCGGGCCAGGGGATGCCCGCGTCGCCGGCCAGTGTGTCGAGGGCGGAGAGGCGGACGAACTGGCCGTTGCCGCCGAGGCCGACGCTGCCGGTGCGGCGGCGCATCAGCTGCATCCCGGCGTTGCTGGCCTGGAACTCGATGTCCTGCATCCGTACCAGCGTGCGGGCGCCGGCGTTGGCGATCCGGCCCCGGCCCGGCAGTGGCCGCTCGTCGTCGGCGTTGCGCATCCGCACGCCGATCTGCACGGCGCCCGTGTCGGCGCGGCCCATCGCCCGGTCGTTGGCGACCATCGCGAGGGTGCCGGGGGAGAGCCGGCCGTCGGCGTCGATCACGCCGACCACGATCCGGGTCCGGTCGGTGCCGGCCGGCAGCCAGGCGCCGATCTGCCGGTACGCGGCGTTGAGCGCGGCGCCCTTGCCTATCCGGGCCTGCGGCCGGCGGCGCTGGACGAGGTGGACGCGCTCGTCGTGCTCGGCGGCGGCGAGCACCAGCTCGCGGGTGCGGTCCGTGCTGTCGTCGTCGACGACCCACAGGTGGGCCTGCGGGGAGGACTGCCGCAGGCCGGCCAGGGTCTGGGCGACGACGGCCTCCTCGTCGCGGCAGGGGATCACGAGGTGCCATCCGAAGGCGGCGGGGTCACCGGGCTCGGCGGGCCGGTTGCGCCGCAGGGCCCGGGCGGAGCCCGCCCAGTAGAGGAGGAACCGGCCGAAGACGAAGAGCATGTAGCAGAGCAGCGCGAGCGAGAGGAACTGGGCACCCCACAGGATCCGGGTCTCGTGGTCCAGGAAGTACTGGTGCACGGCGGACATGAGGGGCGGCCCCGATTCCTTGGAGGAGTCAATGTTTCAGTCGTATAACTTAATAGTAAATGATTGATCTTCACATGGCTTCACGAAAGGCGCACAAGTGAGCAGCCTCACCCGCCTCACCGGCACCACTGCCGGGGCTCCGTAGACTGGGCCCGTGAGCGACAAGGCCGAGCAGAACCCGTACACCGTCCGCCCCGACAGCGCCGAGCCCGCGGACGCTGTGCGCGACATCGAGCAGGAGCTGGCCAAGCGCTGGCCCGAGAACAAGCTGGAGCCCTCGCTCGACCGGATCGAAGCGCTGATGGACATCCTGGGCCAGCCCCAGCGGGCCTTCCCCTCGATCCACATCACCGGCACCAACGGCAAGACCTCCACCGCGCGGATGGTCGAGCAGCTGCTCAACTCCTTCGAGCTGCGCACCGGGCGCTACACCAGCCCGCATGTGGAGTCCGTCACCGAGCGGATCAGCCTGGACGGCACCCCGATCAGCCCCGAGCGCTTCGCCGAGACGTACTACGACATCGAGCCGTACGTGAAGATGGTCGACGAGCAGCAGCCCGTGGCCATGTCGTTCTTCGAGGTGCTGACCGG
>FTKL01008021.1_pt1 | contig 37801 bp, 35 predicted proteins | sample 2434061 | NCBI WGS metagenome assembly FTKL01 (sample SAMEA3914816, study PRJEB12502) | metagenome | biome: forest; material: soil | place: USA | collected 2011-09-16 | depth 0.3 m
GCACGACTCATGGCGGCCAGCTGGATCTTAATGACCAGGAAGGCGCCCAGGATGGATGCGTTGTCTTCACCGAGCAGACCCTTGCTGAGGTTGACGATGAGGATCTTGCCTTCATCCATCAGTTTGCGGATATTGAATGTCGATCTGGACTGGCCGATGATGTTACGAATGATCGGGTTGGCGGTGAAGGCACCCACCTTGTTTAGCACTGGTGCGATGGCTTCTGCCTGAAACTTGTCGTTCCAGCTGGCGAACTCGATGTTCCAGAAGTTCAATACTACGGTGTCTTCGACGTGGGTTAAGACGTCGTTTCTGAAGCGCTTGTCGGTCAGCATGCGGGTGATGTCGAGCATTGTCGTGTTGGGATAGTACAGGAGCGCCAGGATGGTATAGCGCAGGATGTATTCCAGGCGCGGGCCCCAGCTTTCGCCGAACATACGCTTCATAACGCCGATAATTTCAGAGCTGATGTTGTTGCGAAGTGCCGGGTCGGTCACCTCCATTGGGTTGAAGCCCATTGGGAACGCTGTGTCGGCCGGGTTGAAGTACACCACATCCTTAATACGTGATGCGGGCACGAAGCGGAGGTTGTTGACCGCGAAGTCACCGTGAGGGTCGATAATAGCATAGCCTTGGTTGTGGAAGACGTCGCTGAGCGCAAAGAGCTCGAGTAGACCAGATTTACCAGTACCGGTCTGGCCAATGATGTAGACGTGACGACCGCGGTCAGAGCGATACAGGCCGAACTGCTGGTTGATACCACGGAAGTTGGTCAGGCCAAAGCCGCTGATCTCTTTGTCGTGTTCGTCATCCCCCGTAATGACCGGCAGCTTGGATGGTGGTTCGGCAGTCTTCGAAGAAGCCCAGACGATGTTTGGTGTCTCGACGTTGGTGTGCGGCAAGTGGTAGAGGCTGGCGAGTTCTTCGATGTTGAGGATATAGCCACGATCGATAAAGAAACGTGCGCGGTACTGGGCGAGGCCTTCTGCGCCGTATACACCATTCTTCTGCTGGAAGCCGTTCAGGTTGGTGCTGTTGAACTGCTTGAAAGTACCAACAATCGCCTGCATGCGCAGACGAGCGGTTGTCGTGTCGTTGCCCAGGTATGCAAGGCGGACTTTGACTTGGTAACCCAGCTTGGTGCTCTTCTTGTCGACTTCGCTGATACGTCCCTTGTCTCGCTCGCTGACTTCGGGCGCTGATCCGCCCTTGTCCTCGGGCGGCTTCCAGAGTGCGCCCAATGCTTGGAAGATGTAGAAGATGGCTGTGCCGAAGACGTCGCTGTTGCGCCTCCCTCGTCCACTCTTTACCCGTGTGGCATACTTTGCAGCCTTGCGGTGCCAGTCGTCCGGAATCGGGCGCGCCATGACCTGGATCCACATTTCTTCGTTTGGCTCTTCTAGCTTAGCAAGCGTGGCAGTGACGGCTGCAAGCGGGTCAACCTCGAAGCTTTGGAAGGTCTTGATCGGAAGGACTTCGTCGTCGGTGAGGTTGAGCTCGGCAGTAAACTTTACTTCCTGGGTGAGCTCACGGGCGGCGTAGTCTTCTTCTGCTTCGTGGATTTGGACCTGTGGGTACTGGGCGTAGATCTGGCCTTCTACGAAGTTCTGGAGGTACTTTGGCACCCAGACGTAGAAGCGAATTTGCTTCTCGATGGCTGCAAACTCAAAGCTAATGTGTTCCTGCAAACCGCCCTGCGCAGCAAGCTCGCGGCGTGAGCGCAAAATACCGTGCAAACTGGCGAACATTTGTTCGGCGGCCAGTTCTTGTTTCTCGTTTGTGCGAGGAATTTCGAGGATCAGCAAAGTATGCTCCATCTCTAGGAGCGTTTGGGCGCGGCGATTATTACGATACGCGAAATAGCCTAGTACAACGACAATCGGAAGCCAGATGTACCATTTGCTAAGTAAACTGAACAGCAGGGAAAATAATGAGTCCATATCACTAGTGTTTATTGTCTCGCAAATTGCCCGTGAGCGCAATCAAAGCGTAAGGCGCTTCCCGAAGGAAGCGCCATGACGTTATATCTATATCTTTATTTCTTCTCTTCGGGTTCGGCGAGTGTGTAGGTCGCCTTTGCGACACGCTTGAAGCGTGATTTGCCTTGCAGATTGAGCAAGATAGTTGTTTCTTTAACTTGACGGTGCTTGAGCACTCGCTTGACGATCTCGTCGCGGTGCAGCGGACCGCCTTCTTTCTTCAGGATGTCGCTGATGATGTCGGCGACGGTGCCCTTCTGGAAGCCCCATTCTTTCAGCGCGTAAATACCGCGACCGATTAGGACGAAACGGCCGTCTTTGATCAGCTCGTTGTGGATTGCCTGGGTGGTGACGTCTTTGCGCTTAAAGTCTGAGTCCTTGATTGCCTTAGCGATGTCGCTGAAGTGCATTGGCTTGCCAGAATCGCTCAAGATGACATAAATTTTGTCGCGAATGTTCTTTGGGTTAACGGTTGGCCACTTGGTCAGGCCCCACTTGCCCTTTAGGTTGGCAAGGTTCTTACTAACGCTAGCGAGGGCGCGAACGTGATCTGGGTGGTTGTGGTTTACCTGCTCGTGCAGATCTTCGGCGGTCAGAGGCTCGCCGTGTTTCTTGATAGCGCTGACGATTTCATCAACAAACTTCTTGATTTGCTTTTCGTCGTACTGCTCTTTCAGGCCGACAGAGTGGTGATAAAGGTCGTTCTCTTCAACGACAGCCAGGCGTGGAGCCAGCTCTGCGATGAATGCAACGTGTGCGCGCTCACGGTCGCTGCCCTCTGGGCTGGTGCGAGTTGTAAGCTCGGTGACGCGGGCAATGCCGCCAAGGTCGTACAGGTGACGAACGAGAACCTTCTCGAGGCGGTCGATATGTGGCAGTTGGTCTTCAGCTGCGATCTTCAAGCGAATCATAATCGCCTTCTCTAGCTGACGGACACGTTCACGGGTAATGCCAAGAAGCTCACCGATTTGCTCGAGAGTTTCTTTGCGATCGTAGAGGCCGAAGCGGCGGGCAATAATTTCGCGCTCACGTTCGCGCTCGATAGTGCTAAGGATGTCTTTTACCGCACTATTAATGTCCAGTGCTGGCGCATCGGTTACGTCACTCATTGAAAGATTTCTTTCCTTTACCTGCATGTTATTTTTCTACTATATAATAGATTTTTACTGATGTCAACAGATTGTGTCTGTATTTATTATAGCATGAAATGGACCATATTTATAGACTGTGCCCTAGTGCTTTTTATAACGAGCGAATATGTTGTGATTGCGCTCATTTTGGACCTCTATTTCGAGGCGCACATATAGGAAGTCGACTACGACGTGGCTGCTGACATGATTATTAGAGAGTCCGACCTCTGTTTTTTACATGAGACTGCGATGCGGTTGGCGCGCGGGTGTGTGCAGACAATGCTCATGCTTAAAAGGTATGAGTTTGACTATAGTATATTTTTTGTAAGTTCGCAAATAGGTTATTTTTTGCTGGTTCGGCGACGACCACGAGTGGCGGCTGGCGCTTTCTCGAGAAGCTCAGTAGCCAGTTCGAGCGTGACATCAGTGGGTTCGGTGCCTTTTGGAATCTTGGCGTTTTTCTTGCCGTCGGTGATGTATGGACCGAAGCGTCCGTTGAGGACTTTGATTTCGGTTCCTTCGAACTCTTTGATGTTGCGGGCGGCTTTCTTGGCGGCATCTTCGCGAATGAGCTCAAGCGCTGTAGCAAGTTCGATAGTGTAAGGGTCGTGACCCTTGATAGAGACGTAGCTGCTTCCTACCTTCACATACGGGCCGAAGCGGCCGATGTTGCTGAGGATGTCGTTCCCCTTGTCGTCCTGACCGAGGTTGCGCGGAAGGTTGAAGAGTACAAGGGCTTCTTCTAGAGTGATGTTGTCGACGTTCTTGCCATTGCTGATGCTGGCGAACTTCGGCTTTTCTTCGTCTTCGACGTTGCCGATCTGGACCATAGGCCCGAAGCGGCCAAAGCGGGCGCTCACTGGCTTGCCTGTCTTGGGGTCGTTACCGAGGACTCGTGCCTGAGCGGCCTCGGCGCGGGAGATGTCGGCTGACTTCTCTACGACAGCGTGGAATGGCTCGTAGAATTTTGCGAGCATCTGCTGCCATGCGATTTTGCCATCGGCGATTTGGTCGAAATCTTGCTCGACATCTTTGGTGAAGTCGTAGCTGACGATATCGCTGAAGTTTTTGGCCAGGAAGTCGGTCACGACTTTACCGGTGCTGGTTGGGATGAGCTTGTTGCGGTCGGGTGCGGTTGTCTCGGTAGTCTGCGCTCGCTCGATAGCGCCGTTTTCGAGGCTGACACGAATAACCTCGCGTTCTTTGCCTTCGACTTCGGTCTTTTCGACGTAGCCGCGGTCCTGGATGGTGCTGATGGTAGGTGCGTAGGTGCTTGGTCGGCCGATGCCCATTTCTTCGAGCTGGCGCACGAGCGTAGCTTCTGTGTAGCGAGCTGGTGGGCGGCTGAAGGTTTGCTCAGCGAGAGCGCTGATCAGATTGAGGATATCGCCTTTGTTTACCTCTGGTAGGAGGCCTTCTTCGCCGGTCTTGTTCTCGGCCCAGACTTTGAGGAAGCCAGCAAAGGTGACGATCTCGCCCTTTGCTTCGAGCACTTCGGTGTTCTTCTCGAGGCCGATGGTGATAGTTGTCTTCTCTACCTTGGCTTGTGACATTTGAGAGCTAACAGATCGTTTCCAGATGAGGTCATAGAGTTTTTTCTGTTGGGCGTCGTCACCTGCGTCGCGTCGTTCCACATGCGTTGGACGGATCGCTTCGTGAGCTTCCTGGGCGCCGGCGGATTTGGTGGTGAAGGTACGAACTTGGTGGTACTCGGTGCCGTAGGTGGTCTTGATGTACTCGCCCATTGTGCCGATCGCAAGCTTGCTGAGGTTAACGGAGTCGGTACGCATGTAGGTGATGTGACCGTTTTCGTACAGGCGCTGTGCGAGCATCATGGTTTGCTTCGGGCTGTAACCGAGGCGGCGAGATGCTTCCTGCTGGAGGGTACTGGTTGTGAACGGTGCGCCTGGGCTGCGTGTGCCAGGAGTTTTCTTGACGTCGGCAATGGTAGCGGTTTCGTCCTTGAGCGCTTCGAGGAGCTTGGTTGCGGCTTCTTCGGTCTCGAATTTCGTTGGGCATTCGGCCTTGAGCTCGGTGCCGTCCTCGAGTGTAAACTGAGCAGTTACCTTAAAGGTGGCGGTTGTCTGGAACTCTTCGATTTCGCGTTCGCGTTCGACGATCAGGCGAACGGCGACGGATTGCACGCGACCAGCGCTGAGGCCGGTGCGGACTTTCTTCCAGAGAACTGGGCTGAGCTCGTAACCGACGATGCGGTCAAGGATACGACGAGCTTGCTGGGCATCGACAAGTGCGATGTCGATGGTGCGAGGTTTTTGGATGGCTGCCTTGATGGCAGGCTCGGTAATTTCATGGAAAACAATGCGCTTGGTCTCTTTAGGGTCTAGCTTGAGCACCTCAGCAAGATGCCAGGCAATAGCCTCCCCTTCGCGGTCTTCATCGCTTGCGAGCCAGACGGTGTCGGCTTCTTTGGCGGCTTTCTTGAGCTCGCTCACAATTTTCTTTTTGTCACTGCTCACCTCATATACAGGGGTGAAATTGTTGGCAATATCAACACTCATCCCCTTTTTCGGAAGGTCGCGGATGTGTCCGAAGCTACTTTTAACAACGAAATCTTTCCCGAGGAATTTTCCGATGGTCTTTGCTTTTGCTGGTGACTCGACGATGACTAGGTTTTTGCTCATGCTGCGTTCTTATTAGGTTATAGCGGTTATATACGATTGGTCAATGAGGCGACGACCATTTGGTCCGACTGCCTATGGTAGCGGATGAGTGTATACAAATGCAAGTACCCTTGTCAAGAATTGGGGTTATACGTGCGTTCTGTAAGAGGTTGACAGCCATTACTATACGGAGTAAAGTGTGTTCGACGTATAGGATGTGAGGCCCGGCAATGATGCCGGCCCACTTCTTTTTACGCTTGTACCCATCAGTGCATCAACACCTCGGTCCCCTGCAGGAGGTTCTAATGACCGACGTGGCTCATTCCATCGACAAGCTTTTCGCCCTCAACCCGCAGCGTCGTACGCTGCTGCTGGGCGCGATCTCGGCGGGTCGCATGAGCTTCCCGAACACCGAGATCCAACTCCGGGCCGGCGTCAGCCAGGCCAAGATCGACGGCTTCCGCCGCGACCTGGTCGACTACTCGTCCGAAGGCGTCATCAAGCTCAAGGAACGGCACGCCAACGCCAAGACTGAGAAGTCGGCCAAGGCGCTCCAGAAGAAGATCGATGCGGCTCCGGCCAAGTACGAAGCCGCGACGATCGGCCTGGCCGCCGCACTCGCGCAGCAACGGCGGCGAGAACAGGCTCTGAGCCAGTGGCTGCGAGCCTGTGGCCTCAAGCTGGCCGAGACCAGGGCGCTGGCTCACTGCCTGCGCCACAACGTCACGTACATTCACTACCTGGCGTCGTGCCAGACGCTGTACGTGGAGACAGACTGAGTACTGGTGGGTCCGCAAGGGGTCTGTGGCGCAGAGATGCGCCCTGACCCCTGCGGGACTACCGCCTTAGCGAATTGTCCACTGATTTGAGCCTAAAGCTCTAATTTTCCCTTCGATCTCAAGCATTGTCATTGTTTGACTGTAGACGGCGGCTGGCAAGCCGCTTTTTTGATGCAATTGCTCCCCTTCTCTGACACCTGTGACTAGGAGCTTTAGAAGGATATCTTCTTCTCTGGTTTGAGCGAGGGGCAACTTAACCTGTTCGCCGACGTCCTGGAGACCTAGCTCGTGCAGGATATCCTCCACTGTCGTAACAGGAGTGGCGCCTACTTTGAGGAGGTTATTACACCCGGCGCTCATGGTGCTCGTAATATTTCCTGGGACGACCATCACTGTCTTTCCCTGTTCGAGTGCGAAGCGAGCCGTGGTGAGCGTTCCGCTGCGGGCGGCTGCTTCGGTGATGAGCACGGCGTCGCTGAGCGCAGTCACAATACGATTGCGAGCGATGAAGTTACCCTTATAGACTCCGTCTGTTGCGCCGTACTCGCTGAGCAGTGCCCCGCCGCTTTTGACGATGCGCTCGGCCAGCTGGTGATGCGTCTTGGGATGGATTGATTCGAGGGGTGTCGGCAGGATGGCGATCGCTGTGCCACCCGCGTCCAACGCCGCCTGGTGGGCTATGCCGTCCACGCCAAGTGCGAGGCCGCTGACGATCACGACTCCGCGTTTAGCGAGTTCGTAGCTGAGCCGGTATGTTGTTTCCCTGCCATAAGGGGTGGGTTTGCGGGTGCCGACGATCGCCACGGTGGGCATCCTCTGGGGTGGGAGATTTCCGCATAACCATAACCTTTTAGGTATATTGGCAATGCTTTGAGTGATCTGAGTATAACTGGTTTGATCTAGTGAAACACTATTGATTTTAAGCATGGTTTATATAGGAAAGTATTGACACTCTTAGCTGCTTGTGTTATCTTAATCCACGGTGAGTTGTCCACATGATAACTCAACGTACCTTATACCCCCAAATTTCTAACAAATTTTGTTAGATTGCATGCAACGTGCGTGTTGAAGTTACTACCCTCCACTTTAAAACGTGCCAAATTGGTTGCAATAAACCAATTCGGAGCGTTGCTTGCAAACTAACCCCTTTAACCGGCGGACCTCTTATTATTGTGAGGTGGGTCACGCTAATGCCCGAATCGGGTGGGTTGAAGGGTGAAATAGCGTCAGGTGAAAGCCCACCCTTTACCTGGCGCTTTTTTGTTGGGAAAAATCACGCACACAACGGAAGGCCACATAGCAATATGGGTAAGTCCCGTAGCGGTGTCCAGATCACCAGTGGTCCGGACGCGGCACAGACGGCCGCTCTTCGGCCGCGCGACAGGGCAACATTCACCTTCAAGTTTGAGGGGACGAGCGCTGCGCAGTCGGTCGAAGTGACCATCGTCAGCATTCGGCACGTCACAGATGGCGTCTACATGATCGTCTACGTGGCGAGCAGCGAGACCAAGAAGATGAGCTACAACGCTCGCGATCGAATCGGCGTCGTCATCCAGTGATGTTCCCGCCCCGCCCCAGCCATCGCGGCTGTGGGCGGGGCACCCCCGTTTTGAAGGGTATAATATTGACAAATAAGCATAAATATTGTAAGATGCTTATGTTTGGTACTTTAGTGCCAGCACACCTTAACAGAGTGAGACATCTATCCTGGGAAGCTAAAGATTGAGCAAGTGCGCTCGATAGCTAACTCCCCCGGATAGGGGCCCGTGCAGTACCCGATGATTGAGGAGCAATACTCATGAACTTCCGCACCCTGACCGCTGGTCACCCCGTCAACGCCACCACCGAGCAGCTCGTTTCGGAAGCCTCGTTCGCCGAGTTGCTTCAGGAGTTGAAGCGGCCGGCGGCCCTGGCGCTCGGTGTGTCGCTCGGCGTCATCGCGTGGTCCAACTTCCCCGCGCTCATGTCGGCCGTCCTGGTGGTGGCCATCGTGGCCGCTCTCGCGGCTGGCATCACCTACCTGGCCAACCGGTACCTCGCCCCTTCGGACGAGACGCTGGCCGCCATGGCAGTGCCTGCCCGCGTGCAGCGCGACGCCATCCGCAACCCGTGGAACCACTGAGACCGCGCACCCGCGCTTCGGGCCGGGCGGTGGGCTTGTCCCATCCGCCCGGCCTCGGCCGTCTCACTCTGTTAAGAAAGAACTTGCCTCACCCAGCCTTATGGCTGGTCTTTTTGTATTTTGATGCTGGTTGGAGCGAATTCTTTCTCCTGATGGACGAAATTTTCGATGAAGGTAAGCGCGTGCCGGGCGACATCGCCCATGTCTTCCTGCTCTGCTTTCGTGAAGCGGCCAAGCACAAAGTCTGCGGCATCTTGACGAGCAGCGTAATCGTTAGCAATGCCAACCCGAATGCGCGCAAAGTCCGGGCCGAGGTGTGCGATGAGACTTTTGATTCCGTTGTTACCCGCGTCAGACCCACTCAGACGTGTTCTAAGCGTGCCAAAAGGCAGCGCGAGTTCATCGTGGAGTACGAGAACATCTTGGCCGGGCGAGAGCTTATAGAAGTCTACAAGCGCTTTGGCTGCCTCGCCGCTTAGGTTGTAATAAGTTGTCGGTTTTAGGAGAATGGCTTTTTCGCCACCGATAGTGGTTTCGGCGATGATACCCTTGAATTTATTCTTTTCTTGCCACGAGGCGCCAAGCTGCTCGGCCACATGGTCAAGGAGTAGAAATCCCACGTTGTGACGAGTGAGGTCGTATTTGGATTCTGGGTTGCCGAGGCCGACGATAAGTTTCATGCCTCTAGTATATCTGATATTGACGCGTGGAGCGTATAGTGTGTGTATCCGTTACGTTTTTGTCGTGAGGAGGGTCTTTGTTATGTCCGGGGATTCGTTGAAGGTTGTGCTTGGCGAGGTCGGGGTCTTTTTGGCTAGCGGCCGGCCGGGACAGCATGATTTTGGCGCATGGGCGCGTCAAGACTACGCCTACTTCCTGAGGAACCAGTCCGATTGGGTCGTCCGAGAGCTATCGGCGGCGGTACGCCAGCACAGCGGCCAGCGTTTGGTCGTGCGTCGTTACCATCCTCAGCACGAACGGCCGATCTTGGGCGGGGGCTCGGAGCTGCATGTCGTGGTCTTTTCGCCTGCACTCGCACGAGCGTCGGCGCTGGTGGACGGTATGGTGACGCACCTCCAAAAGGGCGACGTCGACTGCGACTTTTACACACCGCAGAACGGAAGCCTGCGTGTAGTCGCGCGAGTTATTGCTCGGTAGCGCTAGCCGATCCTTGGTAAATGTTGTATAGTGGTCGGGTCCTGTACGTCATTCGAGACAGAATCGAGGCATGAAGCATATGACCCAACCCTCTGCGCCGCGCGAACCCCTCGTGACGACGTTGCGTTCCATCGCCCACGCCATGAAGAGCGGTATCCCTCAGGGGACGTTCGGCAAGGGCGGCGGCTCATACAACTGGCGAGAGGTGGCGCAATACGAGCGACAGGTCGCGCTCCTCTTCCTGCGCCAGCAGGTCGAGGCGAACAATAGCGGCCTCACCGTCCGTGGGGCCGATCATTCCCTCATCCCGGCCAACTTCCCCACCGACCCGATCTTCCTGGTCGTGGTCTGTGCGGCGGGTCGAGCCGAAGGCACGGTGCGACGGCTCGTGAACGGTGACATCCTGTACCTCGTCACGGCGCCGAACGCGCTCGCCGAGGGCATGGTGCTTCGGCGCCTGAACTGACCGTCAAGACCGAGACAACAACGGAGGAATACGTGGGCACCATGCCACAGCATCTGCAGGACGCACTGCGAAGGGCCGCGAGCTATATGCAGCGCGGCGTTGGCGGTGAGGCTAAGGGTGGCAAGACCGACGACTACAGCGCCCTGCTGCGGCGTTACAAGGCGGAGGCCTTGACGCACCTGGCCGAGCAGATGGAAGAGCTGACCGACGGTCATTTCACGGTTCGCGAGGCAGCGCCGGGCCTCTTCCGGGGGCTGGCGAACTTCAACCGACCGCCGATCCTGCACCTGGTGGTCTGTCGTACGTCGCGACGCAAGGGCAGTCAGGTGTCGATGCTGGGTGATGATGACGATCTGTTCTTCATCCCCCGGCGGGAGACCGAGCCCTCGGCAGGACTGATGGTCCGCAACGTTCCCCGCGGGAACTGAGCGATCGTCAAAGGGGCGGTGCGTGGCCTATTCGGCCCGCACCGCCCCGACGGAACAATGAACTTATTTACTGGTTGGTTTGCTTTTTTTGGCCAGGCGCTCGTCACGCTGTCTCTCGGCCTTTTCGTCGCGGTAGCTGAACATGATTGGCGTACCGGTGAAATCATAGGTGTTGCGCATGGCGTGTTCCAGGTAGCGTTTGTAGCTCCAGTGCAGGTAGCGGAGGTCGCTGCCGAAGAGAACGAACCACGGCGGGTTGGTGTCGGTCTGGACGAGGTAGCGTGGCTTTGGATGCGCATTGCGCAGGCCAGCCGGTGGGTGTTCGTTCATGGCTTTGCGAAGAACGCGGTTGAGCTCGGCGGTCTTGAGCTTTTGATCTCGGCGCTTGTCGATGTCGACGGCCAGGTCAAAGATTTTAGTGACGTTCTGTCCAGTAACGGCGCTTGTAAAGATAAGCGGCGCCCAAGGCACATGCTGGTAGTCGCGCATCAGAGTTTTGGCGATTTCGTCGCGGCTGAATGGCGTCTTGTCGGTCAGTGAATCCCATTTGCTCACGACAAGGATCAGGCCCTTCCCTGCTTCCTTGATGATGCCGGCAAGCTTTTGGTCGAGCGAGACGTTCAATTCGTTGACGTCCATGAGGAGCAGACAGATGTCGGACTGCTCAATCGCTTGGAGGCTACGCAGCACGCTGAATTTCTCGATGCCGACTTCTTGTTTACCGTTGCGGCGGATGCCTGCCGTATCGAGGAGCTCGACGGGACGAGTATGGTAGTTGATGCGAGTTCGGTTGACGTCGCGGGTTGTGCCAGCGATGTTGGCAACGATGGCCTGCTGTTTGTTGGCCAGCGTGTTGAAGAGGTGCGATTTGCCGACGTTCGGACGACCTATCAGGGCAATGCGCAGGACGTTGTCGTTTGGCAGGTCACGCTTGGGCGGAATGATATCGGTGATTTCATCGAGGACATCGCGAATGTTGCTGTTGTGCTCGGCTGAGGTCCGGATGATTGTCTTGATGCCGAGGCGCATGAAATCTTCGGTTGGGAGCGCGTCGCCGAGGTCTGACTTGTTGAGGAGGAGGATGACTGGCTTGCGAGATTTGAGGGCTTTCTTGGCGACGGTGCGGTCTTCGTCGGTGACCATGATGTTCGACTCGACCACGACGAGGATGACATCGGCTGCGTCGGCTGCTTCTTCGATTTGCTCCTGGATGCTTGCTTCGAATTCATCCTCGGCTGATTTAAGGCCGGCGGTGTCTACGAGCCAGAAGTGATGGTCGCGGTAATTTACTTTGCCAAGGACTGAGTCGCGAGTCGTTCCCGCCTCACGTGCGACAATAGCCTGTTGCTCGCCAACAAGGCGGTTGAACAGGCTTGATTTACCAACGTTGGCTCGACCAACAATGGCGACGGTAGGAAGCTGAGTACTCATTTGTCCCTATTGTAACATCCGAAAACGCTAGTGGTGCATATTTTTGCAAAATATGTTATTGTACGCAATTTTGGTCTATAAGATTATGGGAGCTTGCCTCCGGGCCGCCACGACGAAGTGGCAGCCCGGAGACGGCGCGGTAAGCTCGTGAAGCAGAGATCAGCCGCCGTAGGCGCGGATCAGGTTGGCGACGTCGGTGCTCGGGTCGAACAGGTGCCCATACACCTTCTTCAGCAGTGCGTCGGACGGCGTGCCCACCTGCTGGGGGATGCCCAGGGCGTCACGCGCGTTGGCTGCGAAGTAGTTGGTGTTGATCAGGATCCAGGTTGCGAGCTTCCGTACCTTCGTCCCGTCAGTCAGGTAGGACTGGTCGTATCGCGTTGTAGTTGCCATGGCTGCCAACCTCACTTCCGAATGTACGAACTTATTAATAAATATACGCTTTTGGCAAGCGATAATGCAACAAGTTTAGCGTTTGTCTACGAGTTGGAATTCCCCTACCCCAAGGCCGGTGAGCGCGTACGGGCCAAAATGAGTGCGGTGCAGGTCGCGTACCTCATAGCCGAGTGCGGCAAATGTACGACGAATCTGGCGGTTACGGCCTTCGTGCATCGTGACGATCCAGCCCTTGTCATCCCCTTCTTCGAGCCGGGCAAGGTCGAGCTTGCTGTGGCCATCCGGGAGATTGACGCCGTAGTCGTTTATCATCTGGCGGTGCAGCGGCTGGAGCGGTTGGTCGAGTTTAACTTCGTATTGCTTGACCTTGATAAAGCCAGGATGCGTCATGTGGTGCGCAAAATCGCCGTCGTTGGTGAGAAGGATGAGCCCTGAGCTGTCCTTGTCGAGGCGACCGACGGGCTTGAGATGGCGAAAACGCTCTGGCAAGAGTGCATAGATGGTGGGCGCTTCGCCTTGCTGCTTGCGGCTGCAGACATACCCCACTGGCTTGTTAAGCGCTAGATATAAAAAATGCTGCGCCTGCGTCTCGAGAGGCTTGTCGTTGACGGTGATAATATCGCCGGGCCGAACACGCGAACCGAGTGTCGGAACTTCACCGTTGACCGTCACCTTCCCCTTTTCGATCAGGTAGTCGACTTGACGACGCCCCATTGCGAGGGCGCTCGCTATATATTTATTGAGCCGAGGCAAATCAGCTGAGGTATCCTGCTCGGGCATACGTTCTCCGCGTTAAACCCTTGGCGTAGGTGGAGCTGGGGGTGTTGGTGGGGTGTTGCTTGGGGGTAAAGGTTGGCCATTTGGCATGCTCACCCGACCGTTGGTGTCGATTTGAATGGTTGGCAGACCATCGCTTCCGGCTGGCGCACTTGGTGCGGCTGGCGGAGGTGTGCTCGAAAACTGATTGAGCTGGCCGCCGATGATGTTTTTCTCTTGCTCTGTGGTGGCAACTGGCGGACGGCTGTCGACGTCGATGCCTGCTTCCTTGGCAAGCTCACGGTCGAGGAGTTCATTGATATCGACACGTGAGGTGCTTGGGTCGTTGAGCGGCTGGATAATGCGGTTCTTGACCGAAGGCGCCGCTGGTGAAGGTACGGATTGTGGCGCCAGCGTTGGCTGCATCGGTGCAGCAACTGGCGTGCTCGGCATAGTCGCGGGCTGGTAAACGGCCGCAGCGGGAGCGCTTGGCATCGTTGGCGGTGCGTAGGTCACGGGAACTGGCGTCGCAGGACGCGGCGGAAGTGTTGGTACTGCTGGACGGTTCATCGCAGGCGCAGGAGCTACCGGCTGCTGTGGTGCTGGCGCAGCTACTGGAGCTGCGGGCGCGGCTGGACTTGCGCCAGCTTGGTCGCCGAGCACTTCGTGCACGACACGGATAACGTCCTCGATGCCTACTTGTGATTTGACCAGATAACGATCAGCGCCGAGTTGTTCGCCGCGCTGGCGTTGGTCCTCAGAGCTGAGGGCGGTCATCATGATCACTTTGATATCTTTGGTCTCGGTCGTGGAACGCAAAATATCCAGCATATCGAAGCCACTTATCTTTGGCATCATGACGTCGCTGATGATCAGCTTCGGTCGTTCTTTGATAGCCATTGCCAGTGCTTCCTCGCCGTCGGCTGCAGACACGATGTCATAGCCTTCCGCCAGGAGTCGTACGCCGTATATTTCGCGGAGGCTCTTATCGTCCTCAACAAGCATTATCTTGGTCATATTGGTTTCATTGTACCATAAGCAGAGTGACCGCAACCTCGAAAAAGAAGTTTGTTATGCGGTTGGTGGCGTTTGTATTTGGATCGGCGTAGCTGGTTGAGGCGCGGCTTGTGGCTGCGCCGCGACGACTGGTGTACCGCCAGGAATTGGCGCGACGGGCGCTGTCTGCTGTTGAGCGGCAGCTTGCTGTTGCTGTGCGTCTTGAATCAGTTCGTTGGCACGGTCGTGAGTAATGCGTGGAATGGTGATGTAGAAGGTCGAACCCTTGCCGAATTCGCTTTTTATGCCGATGTGACCATTGTTGCTTTCGATGAGGCGACGGGAAATGTAGAGCCCTAGGCCTGTACCGCCGATTTCGCGCGTGTCGGAGTTGTCGACGCGGTAGAACTTCTGGAAGAGGTGCGGGACGTCTTCGGGCGGCACGCCGAGGCCGGTGTCGATGATGCTGACGGTGATGCTCGTCTCGTCGCCGGTGATGTCGATGGTGACGTTTCCTTGCTTTGTGTACTTGATGGCGTTGTCGACGAGGTTGTTGAGCACTTCGCGCAGTTGATCTTGGTCGATGTAGCTATAGAAGACCGGCGAGACAATCTTGTTCCCCTCTTCTGTGCCGCCACTGTTTGGCTTGAAGACAAGGAATAACCCCTTGGTTTGGGCCTTTGGCAGCAGACTGTCGACGATTTCTTTGGTGAATGCCACGATATCGACAACGGTTGGCTTGGGCGCCAGGCGACCATCCTCTGAGCGGGATACGGTGAGCAGGTCCTGGAAGAGGCGGCCAAGGTGCTGAGTTGATTCGTGAGCTTTCTCTAGGAACATGCGAGCCTTGTCGTCGATGACGGCGGTCGAGGGGTTGAGCGCCAGGCCCAGGTAGCCCTCGATGGCAGCGACAGGTGTGCGCATTTCGTGGCTAGCTGTACTGATGAACTCGGCTTTGGCTCGCTCCTCTTCCTTTTCGGTCGTGATGTCACGGAATACGATGATAGCCCCTGCCGAGCTGTCGCCCACCGGCGAGACAAGCAGCGATATGAGGATCTTCTTGCCGGAATGCGTCGTGAGTGAGTAATCGTTTGTGGCGATCGACTGGTTGGTGACGAGCATCTGGCGAATTGGTGAAGAATCCTCGGGCAGCTCGTTACCCTTGCTGTCCCCTATCTTGATGACTGACTTGTAGTCGAGATTCATGGCGTCTTGCTTTTCCCACCCGAGGAGTGTTTGAGCGGCTGGGTTGATCAGCTGGATCTTGCCTTGGCCATCGGTCACGACGACGCCTTCAGCGATGGAGTTAATGACTGTCTCAGACTTGTTCGCGACTTGGTTGAGCTCTTTGGCCATAGCTTCGTAGGCTTTGCTCTTGTTGCTTTCCTGGGTGTTTTTCTCGTGCCATATCAAGTAGCTGACGAGGAGCGGCATCTCGCCGGCGAGGAAGAAGATGATGATCTGCTCACGTGTATAGGGCATGCTCGCCAAAAAGACGTGATATAGGATGGACGCGTTTGTCGAAAGAAATACAGAGCCAAGTCCCCAGAATCCAAAGACCCCAGAGAAAACAGCCAGCATCATCCACATCGGAATGTACGCCGAGTGCTGCCCGCCGGTAAGTTCGATGAGCACGCCCGTCGTAGCACACATCAGGAAATAGGTCGCCAGAGCAAGCTGGTAGGTGTATTTCTTAGGCGCCCAGATGTATGCAAAGAGGCTGACCGCAGCGGTCAAGAACGCTAATATTGCCGCCGGAAGAGGTACAAAAAGATTGCTACTCACACGGTCGTTGAGGATGAATGTTCCTGCCGCATACAAACACAAAATCATCAACGAAATCAGGACGTTGATCTCGCATATGCGGCGGTACCAAAATGGCGAAATGGATTTGATTGGTGTAATACCTGCCCCCTAAGGAAAACGCTTATGTTCTATTATCGTGAGCGGCGGGCTAGGCGTCAAGCGCGAGTGGCCCTATCTCTTCGCTCAAAAATCCAAAACTTAGGGATACTTGAGCAGTCCTATATAAACTAAGACAATTCTGCTACCATATAAATGTGGACCAGGAGGAATTGGAACTAGAACAGGACAAGGCGACTATGACGCATGCCCGGTTTTGGGCGTTGGTAGTTCTAATAGTCGTCGCTCTCGGCCTGTATCTCGCATCGACTGTGAAGTAGCGAGGTCAGCGCCTAAGGCAACGCAGGTGGTACTCTTAAACTTGGTCTTATGACAGATACACTAACACGCTTTTGCGTGTATTTTTTATAAGGACACGAGCTCTGCGGCAAACGGATAATGTGGCACGACGCGCGTCTGGAAGTTGTAGCGCGCGATCGACGAACCTTCGAGAATAATCCTAAGCTGTGACTGAATGGACGCGCGGACCTCTGGGGTTTGAGCTTCGACGTATTCCGAAAGTAATCGGCGCATGAAGCCTGTGTTTACCCAGTGGTCCAGCAGTCGTGGTTCGCGGCGGACAGTCCCCACCCATGCGTCGATGCTGGTGCGGCCATACAGGAGCGCGCGGAGTGTACGACGGTTGCCATCTAGAAGTGTCAGGGCGCCATTTGGCTCGCGACGAACGAGGACTGGGTAGTGGTCCCTGGACACGACTGTGTCGCTCGACTTCTCGTCCGAGATGCGACGGTTGATGACCATCTGCTGGGCGTTCTGGAGGATGCGTTGGTTAATGAATTCATAATTGTACGGTGGCTGACCATGTTCGGCCAGGTTACCCACCGGTGTTACTAGCTGCAGATTGTGCGGGTCGAGTCGTTCGAGCTGCCATGTAATGTTGGCTGAAGTAATTTGCGGTACGACGTCTTTGAGTTTAAGCGTCAGCATAGTGCCGTCGATGTAGTTCCAAAAGTCGACGACTGGCGCAAGCTCGTAGCCCGAGCCGTGCAGCCAGTACAAGATGCTACTACTCACCTGCTCGAAGTTGGCGGCCTCGAGCATTGGGAAAAGTTTGTAGTACTCTTTGAGCACTAGCTCTCGGGCGATCTCGATACGCTGCGGTTCAAAGATGTGCTGCGGGAAGTGTCCGCGAATGTCTGCGGGTATGCGATCGACGATCGTTTGAATCAGCCGTTCGTCGTAGCGAAAGGTTGGCTGTACGGTTGGGCCATTTGTCATGACCCCATTGTAGCACTCGCCCAGGAAAGCTTGTGCTTTAAGGGGTCAAAGAGTAAGATAACGGCATGATAGCAATAACACGAATCGAATAATAAGCCCAACACTACGTTGGTTCCTTTGTGTACATTGCGAGACCTCGTGGTTTTGGGTTACTGACCTGTAATCTTTAATCATGAGGTTTTTCTAATGAACGATGTAATCAGATTTTCGCAGAACTTTCTGCACAGTCCGCGTTTTGTTGCGACACTTCTCGCTCGTGCTTCTATAACCGCTGATGATATTGTCTATGACATTGGCGGTGGTAAGGGCATTATTACGGCTGCCCTGGCGGATATATGCCGTACAGTTATCAGCATTGAAATCGATCCGCAGGTCGCGGCAAAACTCCGCCACAATATGGCCAAGCGGACAAACGTAGTGGTATTCGAGGCCGACTTTGCGGACGTTCCCCTGCCGGGCACGCCATACAAGGTTTTTGCGAATATTCCATTTAATCTCAGCTATGCTATCGTCCGTAAGTTAGCTTTTGCGGCCCGCTCGCCCGATGCAGCTTACTTGATCGTACAGAGGGAATTCGCCGAGAGTCTTTTGCCGCATGCAAGTTGGCGCCATTCCAAGCTCGCCCATCAGCTGGCGAGTCGATTCGACGTGCGCATTTTGAAACAACTGCGGCCGACAGATTTTTACCCTCGCCCCAAAGTAGCTGCTGTTTTGGTCGAGTTGGTACCGCGTAAGCTATGATGATATAGAAAGGACATATATGTGCCGAAACATCAAACCATTATTCAATTTTGACCCACCTGCTACCGATGAAGAAGTCCGCGCCGCTGCATTGCAATTTGTGCGGAAACTTTCGGGCTATCATCACCCATCGCAGGTTAACGAAGCTGCATTTGACCGCGGCATCGATGAGATTGCTCATGCCGCCCGTCACTTGCTTGATTCGTTGGTGACTGAAGCGGAGCCTAAAGACCGCGAGGTTGAAGCAGCCAAGGCACGCGAACGTTCCGCGAAGCGATTTGGTTAGAAGTCTGTATAATGAGAAGGTTCTTAACCAGAAGGAGAATCTCTTATGCAAAGTCGACTTAATCCGTACCTTAGCTTTAAGGATAACGCGCGGGAAGCGATGGAATTTTACAAGACCGTCTTTGGCGGCAAGCTCGAAGTGACCACCTTCAAAGAAGGCGGCGTTCCGGGTGATGGCGCCGATGACGACAAGATTATGCACGCTCAGCTTGAGGCCGAGAACGGCATTATCTTTATGGGCTCAGACACGCCCGACAGCCTAAAGTACGACCCCGGCACTAGCATGAGCATGTCGCTGAGCGGCGACAACGAAGCCGAACTCCGTGGCTACTGGGACAAGCTAAGCGCTGGCGGCACCGTGACAATGCCAATCGAGAAAGCGCCTTGGGGCGACACCTTTGGTATGTTCACCGACAAGTTTGGTATTCCTTGGATGGTAAACATCGCCGGGCCGAAGCAGTAACTGCCTAGATCGCAAAAAAGCCTGCTGAATGCAGGCTTTTTGTATGTATAAGTTCGTGAAAATTAGGCAAGAGATGCGCCGTGGGGCGGAGTTTATGGGCTCCGCCCCTTCGGTGGTCCTCCGGGTGGCGCTCAGTCGCTGCTGAAAATTGCGTTCAGTAGGCGCTGCATCATGGCCATGGCGATTGCCTTGGCTTCCCTTCTGGTGGGAACCATGACGGTGTCCATGTGGACGCCACGTGGCAGCATGGCTAGTTCGGTGAACCGGACGCCATTGAGCCGCTGGAGATGGGCACGGAACCTGGCAGCGACGTTGTGGTTGTCGATCATCACGATGTTGCGTCTGGCAGACGCGTGCGCGAAGCCGACTTCACCGCCGTTGCCCTCCTCCCAGAAGAACATCTCCATCGTACTGACCACAAGTGGCGCGGGCAGGCCGCGGGTAATCTCAAAATATGCGCTCATCGTTTACCCCGTGAGTGTTGTGCATCTCTTGCCAAGCCTCGAGTGAGGCTTGTATATAGTACAATCTTTGGATGTTTCTGGCAATTATTCGACGGTAACACTTTTGGCCAAGTTGCGTGGCTGGTCGACGTCCCGACCGCAGGCGACAGCGGCGTGATACGCCAGAAGCTGTTGGGCGATGTTGAGCACGAGCGGCGCAGTCCACTCGGAATGCGTGCTGACGCGCAATATGGCGGCGACGTTCTCTTCGACTTTGGTGTCGGTGATGAGAAGCACTGTTCCGCCGCGAGCTTTCATTTCCTGGAGGTTGCTGAGCGATTTCTCGGCGAGTGGTCCTTTACCTAGTAGGAATACGATAAGCATGTCTGGGTCAACGAGCGAGATTGGTCCGTGCTTGGCTTCGCCGGCCGGGTAGGCTTCGGCGTGGATGTAGCTGATTTCCTTGAGCTTCAGCGCGCCTTCGAGGGCGATCGGAAAGAGCGTGTTGCGACCGAGGTAGAAAGCGTTCTCGAAGGTGCTGAATTTTTTGGCGAGTGCTTTGACGCCGCTGTTTTCTTTGAGGGCGGCTGCTATGTCGCGCGGGAGGCGTTCGAGCGCCCTGACGACCTCTTGTCCTTCGGTGAGCGACAGATCGCGTCTGCGGCCAACGTACAGTGCGAACAGCATCAGGCCTACGGCCATGTTGGTATAGGCTTTGGTCGAGGCGACGGAGATTTCTGGTCCGGCGTGAAGGTAGATGCCGCCGTCGACGGCGCGGGCAATTGTCGAACCTACGACGTTGATGAGTCCCAGCGTATGGACGCCGCGGCGCTTGAGCTCTTCGACGCAGGCCAGCGTGTCGGCCGTCTCGCCGGACTGCGAGATAGCGATCGCGACGGTATTTCGGCCCAGGACTGGGTCACGGTAGCGCAACTCGGACGCGATTTCGACGTCGACCGGAATGCCGGTGAGCTTTTCGATCTGATACTTACCGAACTGCGCAGCATAGCTGGCGGTACCACACGCGACGAGGACGATGCGCTCAAGGTTGCGAATCTGTTCGTCGGTCATGTTCAGGCCGCCAAGGTGGGCGCTCCCCTCCTCCGGCACAAGGCGACCACGGAGAACGGCTTCGACGGACGATGGCTGTTCCATGATTTCTTTGAGCAGGAAATGGTCGTAGCCTTGCTTTTGGATGGCGTCGAGCTCTAAGGTCAGCTCTTCGCGCACGGCATCACGAGGGTTGAGCTCGAAGTCGACAACCTCGACGTTGTCCTTGGTGCAGATCGCCATCTCGTCATCCTGGAGGTAGATGACGTCCTTTGCGCTGCCGATCAGCGCAGCAGTATCGCTGGCGATGTATGTGGCGTCGGTGCCGATGCCAATCTGGAGCGGACTCCCCCGCCTGGCTACCACGATGCGATTCTCGTCGTCGGCGCAGACCACCGCGAGGCCAAATGTACCGCGGACTTTTTGGAGCGCTTGCTGGACGCTAGCTACGAAGTCTTTTGTCTTTTCGTAGTGGTGATTAATGAGATGCGCCAGGACTTCGGTGTCTGTGTCGCTCGCAAACTTCGAACCTTTTTTGCCGAGCTCTTCCTTCAGCTCCTGATAGTTTTCGATAATACCATTGTGTACGACTGCAATCTTGCCAGCGACATGAGGGTGGGCGTTGCGTTCGCTCGGCTCGCCATGCGTTGCCCAGCGAGTGTGGCCGATGCCGATCTGGTCCGTCAACGGATGCGCGTCGACTTTTTGCCGGAGCTCGATCACTTTGCCTTTTGCGCGCACTAAGTGCACTTTATTGTCGTGCAGCGTTGCGACGCCTGCCGAATCGTAGCCTCGATATTCCATACGCGCGAGTCCGCTTAAGAGGACGGGCTGCGCCGGCTTATTGCCTATGTAACCAATAATTCCGCACATATTTCAAGGATAGCATATGGCGCAGCTAATCTTTTAGCTCGACGGTAATGTCGGCAAAGATAGAGCCCTCCGGCTGGTCGTCGACAAGACGGGCGATCTCGTAGAAGCCAGGCAGAAATTCGCGGCGTGGAACGTCGGCGAGCTGCGCCCAAAACGGCTCGCTTACATCTGGGCGAAGCTCGTTCTGACGTCCAGGATGCGGATCGGAAGCTTCAAAGAGATGTACGAGCATGTGATGATCTGGCTGGTCGCCGCGCATTGTTCGCACATAGACATCGCCGCGAAATGCTAGTGTGGCTTCGAGGCCGGCCTTTTCGGCAAGCTCGAGCGCTGCCATGTCGGCTAAACTCTCTCCGTAGTGCATCATGCCGTGCGGGAAGCTTACTCGGTCGGTGTTCGGTTCTCGGTGCCACCGCGACCACAGATATTCGCCCGCTTCATTGCGCGCTATGACGGCTGTGAGAATCTGCGGCTGCTTGCGAGGGCGGCCAGTTACGAGGCTGAGCGTGCTGATGAAGTGCCGACCTTTGGCGGTGAGCTGGTATCGCTTCTCGTCTTTTTCGACGAGCTTATCGCTCAGCAGCCCCTTGAGGTGATACATAAATAAATTCCCTTCGACATCTGCGGGCCGCAATTCGCTATAGCGCCTGAACGAGTGACGAGTGAGTTCGATCAGGACGTGGTATTGGATCCAACTAAGTGTGTTCAAATTTTTTTGACTCAAATTATCTTGCTTATATCAGGGGTCACAAATCTACTACTATTCTAGCGTACCTTGATAGAAACGGAGGCCGAAACCATGAAGCTCGGTAAAGTCCCACAAGACGGCAAGCCGCACACCTACTGCCTGCGCTGTCGGCGGGAAACCGTACGCTCGGCGAGGCAGAATGGCCAGCTCGTGTACACCTGCACTGGTTGCAGCCATGTCGGGCCACGGGCGCTGATCATCGATCCGGCCATCAACTGGTGGCTGGGTCAGGATGGCGAGTACTGGCACGAGGCCGCTGGCGTGTTCCTGCGGAATGCGCGTGGTGAGTTCCTGTTCTTCGAGCGCACCAAGTTCCCCTTCGGGCTCACCGTTCCGGCTGGCCACGTCGATCGTGGCGAGGCGCATCTGCGAACGGCTCGGCGCGAACTGTTCGAGGAGACGGGCGTGCGGCTCCCGGAGCGTGCGTTCAAGCATGTTTCCACCGACAACGTGCGCGGTGATTCGTGTCGACGGGGTTCGGACGCTCATCGCTGGCACGCCTACGCGGCCAAGCTTCGCGTAGGCGCGACCATCAAGGTAAGTTCTGACGAAGGCACTCGCCCGGTGTGGCTCGGTCTCGACCAAGCTCTCCAGCGTGACATCACCTTCGTGACCCGCTACGTTATCACTCGCTACGCCCGGCAGATTGTTGCCGCCGCGGCGTAGGAGATGCATAGCGCGCCCCGCCCCTTGGCTTTTCAGGCCTTGGGCGCGGGGCGACTCATTCCGAAAAAGAGATTATTGCATTGGGTGAAATTTTTTACTGTATAAACCACCGGTCGGTCTTATACTGCTGCTACCAAAAAGGAGAACGAATATGCCAAAGCCCGAACAGCAATCAGAGCAGCCTGGTATCCAGGCCGACATGGAGCAACAACCCAAGTCCGGACCTAAGATCGCTGGGAGCGGTAAGCTCCAAGGCCGTGTTGCGTTTGTTACTGGGGGTGATAGTGGTATTGGCCGTGCGACAGCGATTGCGTTTGCCCGCGAAGGCGCAAAGGTCGCGATCGGCTATTTGGATTCAGAGGCCGAAGACGCAGCCGAAACAGTCCGTCTGGTCGAGGCTGAGGGCGCGCGGTGCCAGCTTCTTCCTGGCGATATTGGTGACAACGAACTCTGTAAGCAAATGATCAGTGAGCTTATCGAGACCCAGGGGCGTATTGATATTTTGGCGAATATAGCCGGCGAGCAACATCCGAAGGAAGATGTCGGGGAAATCACGCCCGAACAGTTAGAGCGAACTTTCCGTACCAATATCTTCGGCATGTTCTATCTGGTCCAGGCAGCCCTGCCCCATATGCCTGAAGGTGGCAGCATCATCAATACGACATCAGTCGTCGCGTATAAGGGTCACCCTATTCTCCTGGACTACGCTGCCACAAAAGGAGCGATTGTGGCCTTTACCCGCTCCCTCGCCCTCTCGCTGGCTAAGAAGAATATTCGCGTCAATGCCGTGGCGCCTGGTCCAATCTGGACGCCGCTTATCCCCTCCACTTTCCCTGACGAGAAGGTAGAGCGATTTGGCAAAGACGTACCGCTGGGCCGCGCTGGTCAACCAGAAGAAGTTGCTCCGGCATTTGTCTTTTTAGCGTCGGACGATTCGAGTTATATTACCGGCCAGACCATACATGTGAATGGTGGTTCGATTGTGAATTCGTAAAAGTATTGTAGTATACAGAGACTGTCGGATCTGAGAGGAGCAACGGATGAGGCCACCGGCCCGTGAGCTCGAAATTCTGCTGGCAGTTGCACACGGGAAATCACTGAAGCGAATCGCCAGAGACCTCACCATCGCCGAACAAACCGTCAGGGAGAGCTTGGTCAAAACACGTGAGCGCTACGGCGCACACAACAACGAAGCAGCCATCGCAACCGCACTCGATCGGGAGGACCTAGACGTACTAACTGTACGGAGACGAATCAAACTGGAGGTCGAAGAGATCGACCTTCTGGAGCGCATCGCCATCGGACAAGACGACAAGGTCATGCAGGCGGAGCTTTTTCTGTCGCGTGCACCCCTCGACAAGCGTGTCGGCGTGGTGCTCGGCAAGCTCGGAGCCATCAACCGCTGTCAGGGTGTCTACATCGGCTACCAGCACGGATTGCTCATGGGCTACCGTGAGCACCAGGCCAGAAAGGCGCGCGAGTCAGAGATCAGGGCCCTGTCGGCCATGGCGCAGAGCAAGGACCTCGCCGAAGCGGCGCGGACGCTCAGGCTGGCGCCGAATACCGTCAAGGCGTACCTTGAGCGGAGCCGTCGCCGACTGAACGCAGCGACTACACCTCAGGCGGTGGCTATCGCCATTCGTCGTAAGGAGGTCTCGTGCCCGCGCGCTCCCCTGTCGACCGCGGATGCGCTCGATGCTCGGGAACGGCGCGCCATGGCGCTCGTGGCTGCGGGTTTCACTGACGCGACTATTGCCACGAGGCTCAAGCTGAACTTGCGGACGGCCAACCGAGTGGTCCCGTCGGCCATGCACAAGCTCGGCGCCAAGAGTCGCTCGCATGCGGTCTACCTGCTTTTCCAGCAGGGTTTGCTTCGCTGACGCCCGGTGCAAAGTCTGTGGGCGCGGGGGATCACCCCGCGCCCACAGACGATCGCTATTTGAACTTATCTATAGATACTGGGCGATTAATGCCTTCTTGCTCTTCACAAGTTCGGTTGGTGTGCCCTCGAACATGATCTGACCGCCCTTGTCGCCGCCTTCAGGTCCGAGGTCGATGATCCAGTCTGCCTGGCGGATAACGTCGAGGTTGTGCTCGATGGTAATGACGGTATTGCCTTCATCGACCAAGCGGTTGATCAGCATGTGCAGCCGTTCGATGTCCGATACGTGCAGGCCGGTCGTCGGTTCGTCGAGCACGTAGACGCTCCCCTTTTTGTGCAGCTCGCTAGCGAGTTTGATTCGCTGGCATTCACCTCCCGATAGCGTGCTGAGTGGCTGGCCGAGTGTCAGGTATTCGAGGCCTACGTCGTTGAGCGCCTGGAGTTTGGTGGCGATTTCTGGCAGGTCGAAGAATTCATTTGCCTCGGCCATGGTGAGTTCGAGTACTTCGGTGATCGATTTGCCGTTGTATTTGTAGGCCAAGACTTCGTCTTTGAACCGTTTGCCATTGCACACGGTGCAAACCGTCTTGGCGTCGTCCAGGAATCCGAGGTTTTGCGTCAGGAATCCTGCACCTTTACAGTTGTCGCAGGCTCCTTTGGAGTTAAAGCTGAACAAGCCGGCGTCGACTTTATTGGCGGTCGCAAAGGCTTTGCGAATGACGTCCATGAGGCCAATGTAGGTGGCTGGGTTGGACCGGCTAGAAGCGCCAACTGGCGATTGGTCGACCACGATAGCGTCGGGGTGTTGCCTAAGGAAGACTTGGTGGATCAGCGAGCTTTTGCCCGACCCTGCCACGCCGGTGATAACCGTGAATACGCCGGTCGGAATGTCGACGTTGACGTGCTGGAGGTTGTTGGCGTGTGCGTCGGTGATGCTGAGTTTGCCGGCTGCCTTGCGGAACTCGGTCTTGATCGGCGATTGGTCCTTGAGGTGCGTGCCGGTCAGCGTATCGGACTTGAGCAGGCCATCATAGGTGCCTTCGAAGACAATTTTACCGCCCTTTACGCCAGCCAGCGGGCCGACGTCGACGATGTGATCAGCTGCCTCGATAACGTCCGGATCGTGTTCGACCACGATGACTGTGTTGCCCTGGTCGCGCAGTTTGGCGAGCAGTTCGTTCAGGCGATGCACGTCGCGCGGATGCAGGCCAACGCTTGGCTCGTCAAAGATATACATCACGTCGACCAAACTGCCGTTTAGGTGTTTCACCATCTTCACGCGCTGCGATTCGCCGCCCGACAGTGTGTCGGTCATGCGATCGAGGCTGAGGTAGCCGAGGCCGATTTCAACGAGGTTCGAGAGGCGCTCGTGCAGTGTTCTGGTGAGGGAATGACTCTCGGCTTTGTCGAGTTTGTCTGCGACCTCGATAAGCTTGTCGACTTGCATTGAACTCAGGTCGGCGATGTTGTAGCCGTCGACTTTGCAGGCCAGTGCCTTTTGGGTGAGCCGCGCGCCATGGCACAGCTCGCACGGGCCCATCGTGATGAATGGTCCGAGAAGCTTTTGCGTTCGCTCCGACATATTCTTGATGTCATTCAGAATGTATTTGCGGGTAAATTTATCCACGACGCCCTCGAGCGTCAGGTTCACGCCGCCGACGTCTACCTTCACGGGCTTCATGTGGTAGAGCTGCTCCAGCTCTTCGGCTGTGAAGTCTTTGAGCTTCTTGTCGTTGTCGAATAGCTTGGAAGCTTGGAGTGTTTTGAGCGACCAGTCGTTTTGCGCTTCGTAGAGCTTGATCGCGCCTTCGTTGATCGATTTGTTCATATCGAAGGCGACTTCCATGTCTAGCCCCATCTTTTGGCCGAAGCCATTGCAGTTCGGACACATGCCCGCCGGGTCGTTGAACGAGAACGAGTTGGCGTAGCCGACATAGGGCTTGCCGAAGCGCGAGAACATAAGGCGTAGGAGCGACGCGATGTCAGTCACCGTGCCGACGGTCGAGTGCGATCCGCCGCCGAGAGGTTTCTGGTCTACGATGACGGCCATGCTGAGGTTTTTGATCTCATCCGCCTCCGGTTGCGCAATGCGTGGGAGGAAGTTACGTACGAACATGCTGAAGTTTTCGTTCAGCAGGCGTTGCGATTCGGCCGCAACCGTGTCGAACACCAAGCTGGACTTACCCGAGCCAGATACGCCGGTAAAAATAGTAATCTTACGCTTCGGAATCTTCAGCGTCACGTCTTTCAGGTTGTTTTCGCGGGCGCCGCGAATTTCGATATATTCTTGCATGCGTAGCTCCTTACTCATCTAATAGTACATGAAAAGAGGCCTTTCGGCCTCTCCCCTAGTGGCTCCTTTAGAAAGGTGCCCGTGCGTCGTGCTTCTGCACCATAAAGACTGTGTTGCCATCTGGGTCTTTGGCGTTAAACCACTTTACGCCAGATCCTGGGCCGAACAGATCGTCCTGGACGTCGTCCAGCTCGAGATCCTTGGCGCTCAGTTCCTTGTGCGCTGCCTCTACGTCCGAAGTCTCGAAGTAGATCGACAGTGTTCCCTCTTTAATGCTCTCCGGCGAAACGCCTGCGCGTGAGAGTGTCAGCGTCGCGCCACCTTCTGGCAGTTCGAGCGTGACCCACCAGTTGTTGTCGTCCTGGCGGTATTCGGTTGCGATCTTGAATCCGAGCTTACTGACGTAAAATGACTTTGATTTGCCCATGTCTGCGACGTTCATCGAGACCATCATGAGCTGGTTGGCTACTTGCATGTGGATGTGTCCTTCTATTGCAATTTTATTGGTTTGTTCGTATAATCAATTTACTTGATATTCAAGCTATCGTCAACAAGAAATTACATATGAACGTACAAAACAACCCAGGCACACAAGTATTTATGGCAGCGCGCGATCAAGGCGTCAGCTCTGTTCTGTTTCGTCGCGCCCTCAGTCGTAAACTCGGTCTGAGCGCAACCGACTCCGAGTGCCTTAGCCTCCTGTCCATCAAGGGTGTCTGCACACCAAAGGAGCTCGCCCGCTACACCGGCCTGACCACCGGCTCTACCACCGCCATGCTCGATCGCCTCGAGAAAGTCGGCTATATTACCCGCAAGCCAAATCCAAAGGATCGCCGCGGCGTGTTCGTGGAGATCAACAAAGCGTACACCGACAAGGCCGCTCCCCTCGTCGCCGGCGTGCAGAAGGCGCACCATGAACTTATCGCCCGCTACACCGACGAGCAGCTCGAGGCAATTGCGAGCTTCCTCAATGGGTTTACGAAGAATGTCGTGGACGCAACCGAGGAAATCGACAAGGTTTAGTTGAGCATAGTCTGTACATATTGGTAAATTAGTTTATAATATATGTCAACACATCGTCCTTAGGAGGTAGTTTCTACTATTTGTCTTCGTGATACGTGTCGCACCCACCCAGATACATGCTAGGAGAGATCCATGCGAATCACCACCATTGCCAAGCTTGGCGCAGCCGCTCTGACTGTCGGCCTGCTCGCCGCCTGTGGACCGACCAACGGTTCGGGCGACGGCTCCGCTGACAGCGGTACGGCGACCAAGAGCTCCAACGGGGCCCTGCAGATGCCCGATGCCCCTGCGGGCACCTGGCACGCTGCCGGCGACCTCTGCAAGATCATCACCGGCGACGTCGCGGCCAAGGTCCTCGGCTACTCCGGGACGCTCACCACTGAGTACGGCGCCACCGAGCTGCCGACCGTGAACGGCGTCGACGCCTGCGTCTACACCGACACGCACGCCGCCAAGGGTACCGCCATCATTCTCAACGTGGCCTCGAAGGTCACCGACGAGACGTGGACGACTACCCTCCAGCAGGCCGACAGCGCCGGCACGGTGGACAAGTTCACGGTGAACGGCGTCGACGCGGCGATCTACATCGAGCACAGCCAGGCGCTGGTCAAGAAGGGCGGCCTCATGGCCTCCAGTCTGAACAGCAGCCTCGGCAAGTTCGACCCGGCGGGGCTCGTCAAGCTCACCGCACTGGCGGCGAACACGGTCACCGCCTAGCACACCCTGGTTGGGTCCAGCGAGGACGGAAGGTTTCACAGTGTTGCACCCCTGCAGCCACTTCCGTTCTCGCACCCCACCCATCGTACGCAGTGCTCCTTTATAGGAAGCCGTTACTAGAACTAATTTTCAACAGAAACAGAAAACCTACTTCAGCCCGTGGACATTCCTGGGTACTTTTCTACAAATCTAAGTAGTGTGATACTTTAAAAACAACTAACGCGGCGTGTTTCATGGATGTACCTCAGAACAGCTATCATAATCAGATTTTAAACCGGCATTGAACCATGAGGAACTATAAAGGTTCGCGACTGTTAATTGTTGATGACAACGCCGCACTTACGTGGCGGCTCCAGAGCTTTTTGGGCAAACAGTTCGATGTGCATATAGCGCGGACGGGTGGCGAGGGCCGTCGTATGGCCGAAACAGAGCAGTACGATGCGGTGATACTGGATCTGGGGCTGCCCGATATCAGCGGTGAATCCGTATGCTTGGTGCTTCGCCAACAGAACATTGCCACACCAATTCTAGTCCTTAGCGGTGAAGGCGCGCTCGAAAGCAAAGTACGACTTCTTGATGACGGCGCCGATGATTACTTGACCAAGCCCTTCGAGCCCTCGGAGTTGCTCGCGCGGATACGAGCGCTTGTCCGCCGGCACCCCGATACTTCAGCGGTAACTACTCTGGAAGTTGGTGATCTTATTATTGACACGGCCCGGCGAACCGTTACCCGTGCGGGTGTGCCCATACTCCTACGGCGCAAAGAGTTTGACCTGCTAGAATATATGGCTCGCAATCAAGGCATTATTGTGACGCAGGCCATGATACTTGACCACATTTGGGAAGATTCAAGAAAAGATGCTTGGGGTGACAGTATTCGAGTCCATATCAAACATCTCCGCGACAAGGTCGACCGTCCGTTTGCGACGCCGCTTATACGCACGGCCCGAGGCGTGGGCTATGTTTTGGAAGGCTAGTCCTTGTGCTACTATAAAAATGTAAGTAAGGAGTGGGCATCATGAAAGAAGTTATCACAAGTATTCTAACTGATGAAACTGCACGCGGGAGTGCAGAAGTTGAGCAATTGCTTATCGACGGCGCAGATGTTGCTGCCGCATGGGCAAATTGAGCCTAGGGTCACTATGAAGTTGCGCCCCGCTTTCACGACGACAATGAGGCGGGGCTTTCTGTTTTTGCGGGCACCAAAGGTAGACTCGGATCAGCAAAGTCGTAACTTAGCACTTAACGCGCTCTATCTGGGAACGCTAAGTATCGTGCTGGTGGCCTTTAGCGTTGTGTGCGCTAATTTTGTTTTACTGCAGCTTCACTACCTCGGACCACGCATTCTTGTTATTAGCGCGCTGGCGGTGGTTATGGTGACGCTTTACGTGCTGCGTCGACGGCACTATCGTTTAGCGTCATATGGATTACTGGCCTTTTACTTTACTGCTGCCACTGGCGCGGTATGGCTATGGGGCGCACAGACGCCCGTAGGGACGCTGCTTTTCGCTTTGGTGATAATTATGGCAGGGATTTTGCTCGGCGCACGTTATGCCTGGTATGCGCTCAGTGTGGCGATTCTTGTGTTAACGACCCTGACATGGTTGGGGCTCAGTGGCGTGATTCATCCCGACACAGCCTGGGCGCGAATGCCTGCTGGATTTTACGATGTCGCAACATTTGCCATAATACTTGGCAATTTGGCGCTTGTGTCGTGGCTGTTTAATCGCTCTATGGAGCGGTCGCTCCTTCGCGCCCGCACATCAGAGCGAGCTTTGCGCCGCCAAAAAGAGCTACTTGAGGAAAAGGTCGAAGAGCGTACGCGCCAGGTTCAGACTGCCCACTTTGAGCGCGTGCAAGAAATGTATCGTTTCGCGGAGCTGGGCCATATGAGCGTGGGGCTGCTACACGACGTTGCGAATTATCTGTCAGTATTATCACTGGACATTGAAGACCTCAAGCAAGCGCGGCGCAGTCGTTCTGAGGCGGTCAAGCGCGTCCAGCAAAGTATTCGCCATCTCGATAGCCTCATTGGGCAAGTCCGCAGCCAAATTAAAGATGAATCCACGCCAACGACATTTAATATCACCACCGAGATAGAACAAGTCATTAAGCTACTGGCATACAAGGCCGCTGCCCAACGCGTCGTTGTGCAGCTGCGGCCGGCTGGGTCGCGTAAGCAATTCGTCTACACGGGGAGTCTGAATCATTTTTGGCAAATTATAACTAATCTTATCTCTAATGCGATTGATGCCTATCATATGGGTGACGGTAAGCAGGCGGTAATTATCGAAGCGAAGCATTATGAAGCTAGCATAGTTATTACGGTAACAGACCATGGTGACGGTATTTCCTCGACGCATATAAAACGCGTGTTCGAGCCTTTTTATTCCTCGAAAAAGCGCGGTATGGGTATTGGCCTGGCGATCTCTAAGCGAATGATTGAGAAGGATTTTGGTGGCAGCATAACGGTTGTAAGCACGCCAAAACAAGGCACGATATTTACCGTTAGCTTCCCTACTCATGAAAAATAAGCGCGTTACGACAGCTATTCAAAAAGCTTTGGTATATCTGGCCAGTCAGCAGCGGAGCGACGGCGGTTTCGAGAGCTATTCGAGCCCAACGACGCAGCCGTTTTTCCCAGACTATACCTACCGCACCACGTTTTTTCCGGCTCTCATGCTGTCAGCCCTGAGCGGCTGCCAAGCAGATGCCGAACCAATCCGTGCCAAATTGGCTCAATTTTTGTTGAGCCAAAGGAGCAAAAATGGCTCATTTAATTACTGGGCACGCGATAGCAAAGAGTCGAAACTCCTGCCCTATCCGGATGATTTGGATGATACTTTTTGCGCCCTGAGCGCCCTCTACTTGTATGATACGGATTTGGTAGACGAAGTGATGCTGGCGCAAATGGTTAAGCTGCTTGTTGCCGTTGAGGTTACTGCTGGCGGGCCATATCGGACCTGGTTAGTGTCTAAAACGGCACCCGCTGTTTGGCGAGATGTCGACAGTATGGTTAACGCTAACATCGCGTATTTTTTATCGCTTGTTGCGAGGCCCCTCCCCTCTTTGACCGGTTTTATGGCCGATACGATTCAGGCTGGCCGTATTTCGTCTCCGTATTATCCGACGGCATACTCGGGGTGGTATTACATGGCTCGCGCTTATGACGGTCCGGCTCGCTCCCTGTTGACTGAGCAAATTTTGGCCGAGCAACATCCCGATGGCCATTGGCACTCCCCTCTTGCGACCGCGCTCAGTGTGAGCGCGCTACTGCGTTTAGGGACGCTACTTGTGTCGCCAGCGATCGACTTCTTGCTGCAGTCGCAGGCAGACGACGGTTCATGGGGAGCCGAGGCGTTTTGCGTTGATCCAAAGCGTGGCGGCCATGCCTATTATGGCGGTGCTGCTACCCTGACAACGGCTTTTGTTATCGAGGCATTGGAGCTATATGTTCGCACATCACCTAAGACACAACCAACTGCCCGTCGCCCGGTCTTTCAAGGGCAGCTTCTTGCGGCAGCGCGCAAAGACATAGGTGGCCTAAGTCCTGAGCTTCGCCGCAGCACTCTAGCGGCGCTAGAGCATACATTGCTCGGCAAGAATGGCAAGGAGGTCAGCACATTATCGCAAGTTTTTTATGCTTCGCTTCGGACCCAGCCGCAGATTTCGCCTACGCTCTTTGGCACGCTGAGTTTGGCTAACCTATACGGCTGGGTAAGCTACACTATATACGACGATTTTTTAGACAACGAAGGCCAGCCTAAACAGCTACCAGTAGCCAACGCGCTTGCCCGCCTGTCGCTGCAAAAATTTGTCGGTGCCTTACCGGAGCACGCTGAGTTTCGTCATACGGTTCGCGCCACGTTTGACGCCATGGATAATGCCAACTCTTGGGAAATAGCACACTGTCGCTTTGAGGTACAAGGTGGCCGTATTCTGATAGGTCAGCTGCCCCGCTACGGCCAACGCCAGCAGCTAGCGCAACGCTCGCTGGGCCATACTTTGCCCCCACTAGGCGTGTTGGCCGCGATTGGCGTGCCGCCGAGTAGCGAGGCAGCCCAGTTGGTTGTCGCTGGCCTGCGTCATTATATTATTGCTCGCCAACTTAACGACGACGCCCACGACTGGAAAGAAGACCTTCGGGCTGGCCACATAAGTTATGTTGTGGCAGTGCTTTTACGTGAATTGCGCGTAGCGCCGGGCGAATGGCTGCCGCTCGATCAGCTCGTGGCCCAGGCCGAAAAACAATTTTGGCATCACACGCTCGCTTCAGCCTGCCGAAGAATACGGCAGCATATGTATGTAGGCCGCGAAGCATTAAGCCGAAGTGAGCTTCTAACTGAGTCGAATGAACTTAGCCAAATGTTCGATGCTATTGAGTTGACCGTACGCAAAACGCTCCGCACTGTTGACCAGGCGGAGCGTTTTTTGCAGGCATACAAGCGCTAGAATCGGGCTCTGCGTATGCGAACGGCGACGATGCCGGCACCGATTGTGATGATCGTCAGAGCTGAACCGAGCCAGAGCAAGATATTTTGACCCGTACCTGGCAGGGTGCCTTTTGCTGCTAAGACGCCAGAGATGACATCTGTTGCAGTAGTGTCACTCGTATTAGGATCGGGCGTAGCCGATGCGATGTGCGCTGAGTTGGTAATGCTGCCTGTGAAGGAGTTGTTGATTGTCCCTACAACGTACAGTTTGTATGTGCCAACAAGCAGTGTTGAGGCGTTACAGGTGAGGTGCTGGCCGCTCATAGAGCAAGTAAACGGATTACTAGCGGCAGTCGCTCGTGCGAAGAGCATGTGGTCAAGGACGGAGAGGATTGAACTACCTCCTGGTGAGTCGGCGCTCACACTGTCGATTGTTAAGCCTTCAGAGATAGTGTCGTCGAGTACGGCGTCTTTGGCGGTTGACGGCCCGTGATTGGTGACGACGTATGTGTAGCTGACTTTATCTCCAGACTGATAGGTCTTTTGTTCGCGTGTGATGCTAACACCGAGGTCGGCTGAGTAGCTAACGGGATTAGACGTACTAGGAGTGTTTGCCGATGTGTCTTGGCCGTTAAAGGTGACAGTTGCGGCGTTGACGGCTGGGTTTGGTGCGTTTTGGTCAACGAGCACCGTCACGTCCACGACTGCAGTACCGCCGTTATTAAGCGTACCGAGCGTACAGCTGACGGCTTGTCCGCTGTTGCTACAGTTCCATGATCCGCCACTGATGCTGGTGAAGCTTTGATACGTTAGGTACGACGGCAACGTGTCGTCAATCTTCACCGCGCCGGCATTATCCGGGCCGTTGTTGGTAACGGTAAAGCGGTAGGTCACTGGCTCGCCAGCGGTAAGCGGACCGGTTGCGGCTTTAGTAGCGTTTAAGTTGGCTTGGGCTTGGTCGAAGTTGACGGTGTTGGTACTGCTGTTGTTTGCCATATTTGGGTCGGAAGTGCTGGAGGCGATCGTTGCGGTGTTGTTCAGGCTTGTACCTGAAAAGGCAGGATCAACCGCAACGACGAGTGTAACCGTTACTGTCTGGCCGGAAGACACGGTTGGGCCAATCGCACACGTTACTGTCTGGCCGGCGTTCGTGCAGGTGGCAAGCGAGCTCGTGGTGCTGACATAGGTGAAGCCAGTTGGCAGTACATCGGTGATGGTCGCCGTGTCGGCGTCTGAGGGTCCATTGTTGGTGGCCTGAATAGTAAACGTGCCGTTCGAACCGGCCTTGAAGTTGCCAGTGTGGGTCTTGGTGATGGCTAGGTCGGCGCTCGCGTCGATGGTGTTGGCGACAGTACTGCTGTTATTGCTCGTGTTCGAGTCATTCACTCCTGTAGGCGCCGCGACTGTGGCAGTATTGCTGATAGTGCCGCCAGCCGTGGCGCTCGATTCTAGCGCGGCAGTTATGGTAACGGTCGTCTGAGAGCCGCTGTTGATGGCGCCACCAGTACAATTGATTGTTTGTCCGGACGGTGTACAGGTTGCACCCGTGGCACTTTGGTATGCGTAATTTTGGTCTAGTACGTCCGTCAGCGTAAATGACGATACGTTCGATGGGCCAGCATTGCTTACAACCATGCTGTACGTGACATTGGCGCCTGCCATTACATTGCCCGTGTGCGTTTTGACGATAGAAAGGTCGGCGTTCGGCTCAATCGCAACCGAGTCGTTGCCGGTATTGTTGCCTGAGACGTTGTCGGTCGTACCTGCTGTGGGCGCAATGGTGGCGCTGTTGTTGATGGTTCCTGTTGCGCTCCCCGAGATAGCGACATTTATGGTCGTTGTTTGAGCCGGCCCGCTTGCGGCGATAGCTCCGCCGTTACAGGTTACGACTTGACCTGCCGCGCTGCAGGTTGCCGCGCTGCCTGCTTCTGTCCCGACAAAGGTCACGCCAGCCGGCAGTGTATCGGTAATGGTGTAGCTTGGCGCGTCGGAGGACGGGCCGTTATTGGTGGCCGTAAAGGTGTATTGCTCCTGAGCGCCTGCCGTAAAGGCAGTACCGACATGTGCTTTTGTCAGTGCCAAGTCTGCAATGGAGTTGATAGTAACGTTATCTGTTGCTGTGCTATCACCTGTTGGGTCTGGGGTCGTGCTGCTCTCTTCTGCGGTGTTTGCTACCGTATTTTTTGCAATCGGGTCGACATGTACGGTTAATGTGATGGCTGGTGCTGAACCGCCCGCCGCGATGACCCCACTATAGTTACACGTAACTGTGTCGCCACTATTGCTACAGCTCCAGTTCGTACCGATCGCCGACACGTAGGAAAAGTCTGCATCGAGTGTGTCGGTTACGGTCACGCCGTTTGCTGTTGTATTCGATGGGCCGGCATTAGCGACCGTGAGCGTAAAGGCGCCGTTGGTGCCAGCTGTAAAGTTGCCAGTATGCGTTTTAGTGATCGACAAGTTGGTACTAACTATCACGTTCGTATCATCGACACTACTGTTGTTGGCGCTGTTCGGGTCGGTCGTTCCCGCAGGCGGGCTCACGGTACCAGTGTTAGAAATGGCACCGCCAGGGTAACCACTAGAAACGTTGACGGTTACACTGAAGGAAGCCGTACTGCTGCCACCACTGGCGGTCAGGGCGCCGCCTGTACAGGTTACGACTTGGCCTGCGGCACTACAGCTCGCGCCACTAGCGCTCGCGTAGGTTAGGTTGCTGTCGAGTGTGTCTGCTACCGTAAAGGACGAGATGTCGGAAGGGCCGTTATTGGTCACGACAAAGTTGTAGGTATAGCTGCCTCCTGCCGTGGGTGTGCCGGTGTGTGCCTTAGTGATCGAGAGGTCGGCTTTTGGCGCGGCTGGCAGGTTCAGGCTTGCGCTGTTATTGCTGACATCGGGGTCGTTCGAGACGCTCGCCGTCGCGGTATTGTTTTTCGTGCCGGTAATGCTCGATGCGATCGTCGCTTCGACGGTGATGGCGGGTGCTGTCACTCCTGTGTTGAGCGCAGGACGTGTACAAGTCACTGTCTGGCCGCTCACGTTGCAGCTCCAGCCGCCTCCTGTCGCGCCGCCATTCACAGGCACAACACCAGCGGGTAGTGTGTCGGTGACGGTCACCGTTCCGGCATTATCTGGGCCGTTGTTTTTGACTGTTAACTTGTATTCGATAGCTTCTCCTGGCGTGTAGCTCGTGATTGGCGTGCCGCCGATGTCGGTGGCTGCCTTGCTCACAAACTGGATGTCCGATCCCGCAAGTGCCCCGAAGGTGAAGTAGCTTGTGCCCGCACCAAGTGTTACGGTGGCTTCGTAGTTAGCGCCATTGAGTGTCATCGTGGTGCGAGGAGAGCTCGCGTCAAATGTCGTGCTGCTGCTCGTGAACAGGATTCCGTCGGCGCCCGCTGCATCAACGAGGGTCTTCGGCACGCTCATCTTTACCTGTCCTGGCGTGTTCGTACTGACCGCTTTCCAGATTCGGTTGACGCGCTTGTAAGCGCCTGTTACCACTGTTGTCTGAGTGGCATCCGCGCCATTGTCGCCCCAGAGGAGGAAGGATTTGTCGTTTGCGAACGTGTTGCTGTTTGCCGCGTTGTTTGCCGCAATCGTACCCCGGCCTAGCGTAACGTCGTTGCCTCCCTTGGATTGTTTTTGGTTCAAAGTACTCGTGTCGTCACGGCCAATGCCGACGATGCGATTTTTGTACGTGCTGTCTGCCGACCAAACCGTTGAACTATCAGAGGCCAGATACGCTGTGCCACTCGAGCCTTGATCGAGTGTGGCACCCCATTTAATACTCAGGTAGGAGTTGAGACGTTGGCGCTCCGGTTGGGTTAATACTTTGTTAAAGTAAACAGCTTCACCGACTGGACCCGAGAAGCTCGTGCCCGCACTGCCGTTTGTACCACCAAAGGACGTGCCGCTCTGGCTACCGCTGTTGGTCGTGTAGGTGCCAGCGGTGACTGTTTGTGACTGCTCGTTGTTATCGACGCCGACAATTCGAGACTGCCCGCTGGCGTTAGGCGACATGTAGCTAAAGACGTGTGGGTTATTAACTGCTTCGGTTGGGTAAGTCAATGAGATGGGGCTTGTGCCACGAGCGTAAAGTTCGGGCTTGCCGTTGTTGAAACCGACGCTCGGCGTGTCGTCGCCAAACTCGTTAAGGTAGCGCCATCCACCAGCGTTGGTATTGAGCATGCCTGAGAAGAAGGCGGTTAGGGGGTCGCTGCCGCCAATGCCGTGATTCGGCATACTCATGACGTCGTCGGTACCGTCGAATACGTAGGCTGGGTTAAAGTTAAGAGTATTTTGTGTGAGGACTGGTTGCTTAGAAACAGTACCTTGGCTTAGGTTGTAACCATAGCCGCTCGCGTCGTTCCACAGGGCGTTGGTGTTGCCTGCGCTATCTGCTTTGTACCACATTTTGACGCCAGTTACACCGCCTGGGTCAGGAAGATCTTGCGTGGCAAAGCGAATGATAACAACACCGGAGCCGCCAGATCCACCTTTGCCAAAGGCCGGGCCGCCACCGCCGCCACCGGCACCTGTATTGACTGTGGCGTCGCCGCCGACGGAAGCGTCAGCACCTGAAGCGCCTGCGCCACCACCGTGGGTAGCTGTTCCGGCTGCGATGCCTTGTGCCGTCCAGGCACCAGCCGCACCACCACCTGCGTATCCGCTCGATGTTCCAGTGATGTCATTATTGACACCAGCGCCACCATTACCAGCCTGCTTATTGCCTGCGTTTACGCCTACCGCTCCAGCGCCACCACCGCCACCGCCACCAC
>FTKL01582701.1_pt1 | contig 37793 bp, 36 predicted proteins | sample 2434061 | NCBI WGS metagenome assembly FTKL01 (sample SAMEA3914816, study PRJEB12502) | metagenome | biome: forest; material: soil | place: USA | collected 2011-09-16 | depth 0.3 m
GGCATCAGGCCCCGACCAGGGCGCGCAGGTCCTCCGAGGCGCCCCAGCCGTAGGTGGAGAACCCCCGTCCGCCGCCGAGGTAGGCGGTGAGGGCGGCGTGCGAGGTGGGGAACATCGGGGTGGGAAGCTCGGCGGCGTCGACCCACACCACGGCGAGGTGCTTGTCCGGCTCGGTGTTCGTCAGCTCGCCCTGCCAGGAGGTGGCGGCGAACACCGAGAGCAGGAACGGCCCCTGGCCGTCCCAGCCGGCCTTCACCTGGATGGTGTGGACCAGCCGAAGCTCCTCGGGGGCGACGGTGAGCCCGGACTCCTCCAACAACTCGCGGGCGGCAGCTTCGTCCAGGCGCTCGCCCTCCTCGACCTTGCCGCCGGGGACGGTCCAAGCGGGCACCGCGGACCAGGTGTCGTTGGCGTAGTGGACGCAGGCGACCTGGCCCGCCTCCTCGTCATGGACGATGACGGCCACGGCCTGGCGCAGGGACTGCATATCGGTACTCCAACGGGTAGGGAGGGGAGGGGTGTTCACGCGGTCCAGCCGACGACGGACAGTGCCCGGCCCGCGATCATCCCGGCGAGGGCGTGCGCGGTGTAGGGGACGGTCTTGGCCGGGAGCGCGTCGAGCGGCCACCAGCGCAGTTCCTCGCACTTATGGGGCTCCGCGTTGCGCACGTGGCCGTCGTAGCGGGTGGGGCGGAAGAACAGCTGGAGGCGACTGCGGCCGTCGTCCGGGTCGAGGTGGTGCAGCGTGTGGACGAGGACGAGGTCCTCCCCGCGAACGCGGATGCCCAGTTCCTCGTCGGCCTCGCGGCACATCGAGCCGGTCACCGCTTCGCCCGCTTGCATGTGCCCGGCCGGCAGGTGCCACAGGCCGTTGGCGTAGCTGGTGTTGCGGCGCCGGCCGAGCAGCACGCTGCCGGCGTCGGTCAGGACGAGGTGGACGCCGACGACCAGGGTGATCGGATCCGCTCCGCCTGTCCGGGACGCGGTGACGGCGGGGCGGCTGGCGTGCTCGGGCGGGTTCACGCGGTCCCCCCGGCGCTCTGGTCGGCCGGGGCGGCGAGCAGCGGCAGGTAGTGCTGCATGTAGGGCGGGACCTTGAGCAGCGGTACCTCGTCGAGGGGGACCATGCGCACGGCCAGGCCCTCGTCGCCGAGCCGCAGGTGGCGCTCGGGGCCGTTCCAGACGGCGTGCAGGACACGGGTCAGCGGGAGGCCAAGGTCGTGGTGCGGGCTGGGGAGGAGCCTCAGGCCGGAGACGGTGATCCCGGCCTCCTCCAGGATCTCGCGCGCCGCGGTCTCCTCGGCCGTTTCCCGGCCCTCGCGCCAGCCGCCGATCGGCGTCCAGTAGCCGGGCCAGGGGCCTGGCCCGTCTTCGCGCAGGTTCATCAGCAGCCGACCCGCGGGGTCGGTGACGAAGACGAGGACGCCTTCGAAGTCGTCGTCGGCCGGGGCGGGGCGCTCCAGATAGAGCGTGAGACCGGAGCGGCGGGCGCGCAGCACCTGCCGGAGCCGCTGGTAGCGGTCCGGGTCCATGAGCGCGCGCCAGTCGTGGGCGGTCTCGAACCGCCACTCGGTGTGCTCGGCCGGATCGAGGCGGATCCGCGCCTGCTGCTCGGGGGTGAGGACGCCGCCGTCGAATACATAGCCGCAGACCGGCACCGGGTACTCGGTGCCGGCCTGCTCGTGGATGACGGCGACGAGGCGCCGCTGGGCGATGATCTCCGGGTTCTCGGCGGCGAGATCGAGGCCCAGCTCCTCGATGCCCTCGATCAGCGCGGTGGCGAACGGCGAGCGGCCGTGTTCGACGTTGCCGCCGGGGAAGTTCCACACCGTCGGGTTGATCGTTGAGCGCATGCCGAGGATGCGGCCCTGCGGGTCGGTGACCAGGAAGCTGCCGTAGGCCGTGGGCCGGGCGATGGTGGTGATGTAGCCGCCGACCGGCCGCCAGCCGGGGATCGCCAGGCGGCGGGTGAGCCACTCGATCACCTCCCGCTGCCCGTCGCCGGTGGGCGGCAGGGCGTTCACGGCCGCCCACTGATGGCCGTCGTGGTCCGGGGAGAGGACCACCGAGGTGCCGTCGGGGACGATGGCCGTGAAGACGAACTGCCGCACTCGCTGCCCGGCCTGGTTGGTGAAGTCGAGGTGGTGCAGGTACTCCAGTGGCAGGCCGGCGAGCCCGGTCTCCTCGGCCAGCTCCCGGGCCGCGCCCTCCTCCACGCCCTCGCCGTCGTCCCGGCCGCCACCGGGGTACTCCCACAGGCCGGGCAGGACGTCGTGCGGGGCCCGGCGGATCAGCAGGATCCGGCCCGAGGCGTCGCGGACGACCACGCCGACGCCGATCCGCTCCCTGCCCTCTCGGGCGGCCAATGCGGTCAGTTCACCGAAGTCGATCACCGGTTGGACTCCTTGATCTCTCGGGCGGGCGCGGCCCGCTGTTCGGGGGCTGGGACTGGCCACGGATCTGTCGGGCACGCGGGCGTGCGAAACGCCGGTTAGGCACATACGGAATCGCCAACTCAACTACTGGCCAGTTGAGTTGATGCACGGTCTACGGGCTGGAAGCGTCCGATGATGGTGCTGTTCGACGGCCTTGTTCAAGTGGATTACCTCCGGGCGAGCCCGGGTCGAACGGGTTGTTTTCGAGCACCTTCCGGGCGCGGTCCAGGGCGTCGTCCAGTCCGCTGCGGAGGGCGGCGGGCAGGGCGCCGGAGTCCAGCGCGCAGGCGGCGAGCGAGCGTTCGAGCGAGGCTGCCGTGCCGCTGTCCAGGCGGCTGCGGACATCTGGGTGGGCGAGGAGATCGCGAGTCGCGTAGCCGTCGCCGGATTCACTCGTTCGGCGGATCAGGTGCCGCAGCAGGTTTGGGGCGATGGGAAGGTCCGGGCCGGCGGCGTCGAGGGCGGTCAGCGCGAGCCGGGTGCTGAAGACGGCCAGCCCCTCGCCGTCGTCGAGGGCGAGCCAGTGGTCGATCGCCTTCTCGGCGGCGCGCCGGTCGCCAGGGCGGCACAACGCGGTCAGCACCGCGGTGACGGCGTTCTCCCACGGGTCGCCCGCCTCCGTTCCCTCCAGCAGGACGAGCGCTCCGCTCAGGTCGCCGGTGGTGGCGGCGGCGAGGATCGCGGTCTGGCGGCCGTCGATGATGCGCAGGCCGATACCGCGGTGCTCCTCGATGTGGGCGAGGGCCTCGCTCCAGCGCCCGGCGGAGGTGAGGGCGCGGGTTCCGTCGGCGATCACGACCCGCCACAGCCACGCCCGGACCTCGCCGCGCTGCCGGTCGGTCTCGGTGAGAGCGGCTGGGACGGTGATGCCGTCGAGCGTGGTCTTCGTGCCGGTGGTGACCGCTCGGTAGAGGCCGAGCAGGAGCTGGTGGCCCTGGTCGTGGCGGCTGGCGCGGATGTGGAGGCGGGTGAGGTTGACGAGGGGTTCGAGCCCTCGGATGGCGCTCATCGCGGGGAGCGGGCCTCGGGTGAGGTAGAGGCGGGCGTGGCGGTGGCACAGCTCGCGGGCGTAGGCGGGCAGGCCGAGGTCGGAGGCGAGGAGCGCGGACTGGTTGAAGACGGTGGAGGCCAGGCCCGCATCCGCCCGCCGGGTGGCCGTGTCGGCCAGCTCGCAGAGCCGGCCGACACGGGTTTCCAGGGGGTGGCACACGGGCCGGATCCGGGCGACCAGCGGGAAGCGCCGGGCTATGGGTCCGGTCGGGTGCACGGGCACTACTCCCAGGTGACGGTGATCGGATAGGTCGGGCGGTCCAGGACGAAGCGGCCGGCGGCCGGGTCGGCGGGAGCGGGCGGGGCGTCGGGCAGGGCGATGCTCAGGGTGCGGTCGCGGAACCCGGCGTCCCAGGTGCGGACCTGGTGGGCAACAAGGTGAGCGAGGGCGGCGCCGTCGGGGCCGTGGCCGATCACGCCGGTCTCGTAGGTCTTGCGGCCCTCGCTGTCGGGCTCGCCCGGGCGCAGGGTGAGGTAGGCGAGGGAGCCGCCCTGGACGGTGGCCATGGAGCCCCAGCCGAGCATCGGGGTGACGCCGCGCTCGCGGGCGGTGCCGGTGACGCTCATCCGCATGACGGAGTTCGGGAGGGTGAGGGCCAGCCACAGGTCGTGGTACTCGTAGGTGGTCCCGGCCTGGACGGTGACGCCGGTCCACTCCTCGTGGCGTCCGCTGTCGAGGACACCGGTAAGCATGGAGGCGTCGACCGCCTCGTCCTGGTCCTTGTGTACCTGGAGGGTGACGTCGCCGGTGCCGCTGAGGTCGACGGTGCGGCGGGCGTCGTCCATGCTGCCGCGCAGCGGCATGAACACCGCGAGCTGGTCGTCGACCGACACCCAGCCTCCCTCGCCCCGCTCGAAGGCGATGACCCGGCTGGCGGTGCCGCGCAGACGCAGCGGCAGGACGATCCGCCCGGTCGGCTTGACCTGCTCCACCCAGGCGGTGGGCATCTCGCTGGTGCTGACCGTGGCGATCACCCGGTCGAACGGGGCCCTGGCAGCGCGGCCGAGCGCGCCGTCGCCGAGGACGACCTCGACGTTGGTGATGCCCGCGGCGGCGAGGTGCTCGCGGGAGCCGTCGACGAGGTCGTCGTCCACGTCCACGGCCGTCACGTGCCCCTCGGGCCCGACGATGGTGGCCATGTAGCCGGCGTTGACCCCGGTGCCCGCCCCGGCCTCGAAGATGTTGTCGCCGGGCTGGGGGTCGAGCTGCTCCAGCATCACGGCGACGACCGAGGGCTGGGAGGCGGCGCTGATCTGCGTCCCCGAGCCGTCGGTCTTGACGTAGGTCGGGTTGTCCGCGTACGCGGCCTCCAGGGGGAAGCCGGGCAGGAAGTGCTCCCGCGGGACGGTGCGGAACGCCTTCTCCACCGCGTCGCTGGTGATCGCCTTCTGGGCGATCAGGCGGTCGGTGAGTTCGTCGCGCAGCTGCCCGGCGAGCGCGGGGTCGGCGGCGGAGCCGGTGGGAGCATTGTCGCTGAGAGTAGTCATATGGGTGACCCTAGTGGTTGTGCGGATGGTGGTATCCGAGGGCTGGGGGCCCTCGTCGGAGTGGAAGACGGCGTCCAACGCCCGTGCGGCCAGCGCCGATTGGTGCGTCGGTGGTAGCCCGGCGCGGTTGGCATGGAAGATCAGGTGGTGGGCGAGGACTGAGCGCAGGCCGCGGGTGAGGCGTCCCTCGCGGTTGAGGCGGGCGAGGTTCTGCCCGGCCTTCTCGAAGGCGTCGATCCAGCCGCCCCGGCCGGCCAGTGGCGCGCCGTCGTGGGCCAGGGCCCGGGTGTCCAGGCGCATCAAGTGCTGGGCGGCCCGGGTCAGGTCGCGAGCCCGGCCGGGATCGACCGGATCGGGGACGTTGCGCTGGAGTGCGAACCTCGCCCACACGTCGCCCTGTTCGTACCAGTCGAGCCCGGCCGCCCGGAACATCGCGGAGACGAGGACGACGACGCTCTCGGCCGGGCCGAGTGTGGGCGGGCCGGGCTCGGCGGCGCGGGCCAGCAGGTGGCGGCTGTCGGCGTGGAAGAGACGGTGCGCGACCTCCATGGCTTCCGGACCGCCGAACGCCTCGGTCTCGGGTTCGTAGACCGCGGAGGTCCAGCGCTCGACGACGCCTTCCTCAGCGAGGTTGTCCAGGAGCGAGGTGACGACGGTGACGGGTCCGGTGGCCCGGTAGCGCAGCCGCAGGCCGTGCTTGCGCATGTACCACCAGCCCTCCAGCGCGCCGTCTTCCTGGGCGAAGGCGAGCACGGGCGCGAGGTGGTGGGCCGCGGTCTGTCCGACGGTGGCGGGGTCGGCGAAGGTGAGGTCGTGCTGGATCCAGTCGGGTTCCATCGTGATTCGCTCCTCGGGTCAGGCAGTCAGGAGGCAGGCGTCCCAGGTGGTGGCCGGGAGGCTGCCGGTGGCGGGGGCGAGCAGGGCGAGCGCGGTGCCGGCGGCGCCTTCCAGGAAGTCGGGCCCGGTAGTGTCGAGCAGCTCGCGGGCCTGCTCGTCGGGATCGGTGCGCGGCGGGTGGGTGGTGTCCAGGAGCAGGGCCGCGGCTGAGCGCAGCCGGCCGCTCGTGGTGGGGTCGGCGTCGGTGGCGGCGCGGTGCGCGATGTGGGCGAGTCCGGCGTAGCCGTGGCAGGCGGAGACATCGGTGGTCGCGGCGAGTGCGCGCGGGTCGAGCAGGGCGGTGGCGAGCGCGGTCTCGGCTTCGAGGCGCAGGCGCTGGTCGCCGAGGGCGAGGGCGGCGAGCTGCTGGGCGCGGGCGACGCCTGCGGTGCCGTAGCACCAGCTGGGCCGCTGCGGCCCAAGCGGCCTGCGGTCGGAGCCGGTCAGGTTCGCGGCCGTGACCCAGTACGGCCAGGCGCAGCCGTCGCGCCAACGCTCAAGCCAGGCCAGGACGTTGCCGATCGCGGCGCGGTGCCCGTCCACCTCAACGTCGTTCAGCAGGGCGAGGGAGAGCAGGGCGAGGGGGCCGGTGATCCCGTGGGCGAGCCCGTTGTTGGCGTGCCCGCCGGGCATCCGCGGGTCCGGCCGGCCGGAGGGGCCGCTCAGGGTCCACCAGCCGGGCAGTACCTGGCCGTCGTACTTGACGTCGTCGGTGAGGCGCGCCAGACAGGTCAGGACGCGCCGCAGCGGTTCGCCGTCGGGATCGCGGCGCAGGAGGAGGGAGCCGATGCCCGCGAGGCCGCGGATGGTGTCGAATTCGGCCAGCTGCGGCAGGTCGCCCCGCTCGATCCGGGCCTGGGCCTGCTCGCAGCGCAGCAGTGCGTCGGCGGCGACCACCTGGTCGAGGTGCTCAAGGGCCCGCTGGTAGGAGCCGGGCTGGGCCTGGGCCGCGCAGGTGAGGGCGTGGGTGAGCGCCGGAGCGCCGTAGTAGAGGTAGCTGTCCGCTCCGGTGGTGAGCGAATCGGCGGCGACCTTGAGCCAGGCGCGAGCGTGCTCCCAGGGGCTGCGGCTGGTGGCGGCGCGTTCGATGTGCAGCAGCGCGATGCCGGGGGCGCCCTGGGCGAGGGACTGGGCCCACTGCGGGCGGGACGTCCACGTGGCGGGCACCGAGCCGGGGTCGGCGAGCAGGCCGGCGATCCGGTCCGACAGCAGGAGGGCGGGGTGCGCGGTCACTGGTCACCGTTCCGGGAGAGTCGGGCCAGGGCTGCGGCGCGGGCCAGGTAGAGGACCTGGGCCTCGTCGTCGAAGTCGATGCGGGCCGTCCGGACGTAGGAGCAGTGCAGCAGGGAGCCGAGCACGTCGTCGAAGTCGATGCCCTGGGTGTCCTCGCCCGGGAAGTGGAGGCGGTAGGCGTCGAGGGCACGGTGGCGCTGTGCCCAGCCGGCCACGACCGCCGCACCGCCCAGCTCGGCGCGTAGCGCGGCGAAGCCGTCCTTGGGGTCCGCGAGGTGCACGGCCTCGGCGAAGTCCGGTCGCGGGACGGCAGCCGGGGCCTTGGCGGGGACGTTGTCGACGAGCCAGCGCAGTCCGGCTGTGGTGGAGCCGGTGAAGCCGGCCGCGATGGCGACGGCGTGGGCGGCCAGCAGGGCGAGCCTGCCGGGGAGCCGCGGCTGGGAGAGGTGGGTGAGGACGGCGGCGGAGTCGGTGCGGAAGACGTGCTCGGCCGCGGCCCACGCCGGGCCGTCGCCCCATCGGCCCCGCTCGGTGTACGAGGTCGGGTACGAGACCTCCGACAGCAGTCCGGCCCGGTGCAGCTCCGCCGTCCAGGTGCTGATCACGGTGGCGGCGGGCCCGAAGGCGGTCGGGTCGGGCAGGGCGATGCGCAGGCGCAGGTGCTGGCGCGGGTCGCGGAACCGCACGAACCACCAGGCCGGGTGCCCGAGGCGCTGCAGCAGGTCGGGCAGGTGCTGGGTAAGGACGGTGTCCTGGCGTTCGACGTCGCCGTATAGCGCGGCCAGCAGCACTCGGGAGGCGCCGGGAATGTCGCCGTGGCCGCGCCGCACCAGCCTGGCCGTGGTGGGCTCCGGCAGGCGGGGCCAGGTGGGGGTTCGGGTCGCGGTGAGGGGGACGACGACCTCGTGGGCTCGCCCGCCAGCCCAGCCGAGGTCGGCCGGGGAGGGTGCCTCCACCAGGACTGCGTGCGGGCGGGAGTTGAGGTGGGTGCGCAGCAGGACGCGGTGGCCGGCGTGGTCGAGGTCGAGCGGCAGGCCCTGGCTGTCGGCGGCCAGCGTGACGTGCTGTGGCACCCTGCGCCGCACCAGCCAGGCGGACAGCTTCTCGTCCCACTCGTCGAACCGTGCACTGCGGGACGGGAGTTCGGCGGCGGTCAGGCGCCAGGCGGCCGGGGAGAGGATGACGCGGCCGTGCCGCAGGCGGGGGCGGAACGGCAGCGTGTGGAGGGCTCCCCAGGAGAAGGCGGTGACCTGCGCGCTCTGGGCGCGGGACAGCTCGGTGACGAGCCGGGCAAGCGGCGGGGTGTGGCCACGCAGGTTCAGCGCGTGGGTGGCCGCCGCCTCGATCCGCACCCCGAACCCGGGCACCGCCAGGTACATCCGCCGCCCGTCGCAGCCCACTGCCAGATCCTGCGGCCCGAGCACACCCTCGGAGGCCGGGCGGTGTTCGGCGAAGCTGACAATCAGCTGGCCGGTCGCCTCGCTGCGGGCCACGTGCCCGCTCACCGGATCCAGCGGCGGGAAGGACAGCTGCGCGGCCACCGCGCGCTCGTCCTGGACTGGCAGCGCGGACAGCAACTCAGTGAAGGTGTCACGGTGCTGCGGCTGGAGCAGGTGGAGGAAGCGGCCGGCCGAGACCCCGGCCGCGCGGGAGGCCGAGACCACCTCCAGCCGGAAGTCCCCCTCATGCAGGGCGTCCGAGGTGCGGGCGAGGAGGTGGAAGCCGATCTCCAGGTGCGGCGGCAGCTGCCGCCGGTCCGCGCTCAGGTCGAGCGCGTCCAGCAGCGCCCGGTCGAGCACGACCTCCCGCTCGCCGTCGAGCGCGGCCCGCTGGGCGAGCGCGGCCAGGATCTCGTCGCGTTCGTCGAAACGCGGAGCCTGGGCCGCCCGCGCGCCGGGGTAGCCGTCGGGCCAGCCGATCCCGCTGTCGGCCACCATGTCGAGCAGCGGCACCAGCGCGCCCCGGCCGTACCGCTCGTAGAACTTCTGGTGGTAGGCGCGCCAGGCGTCGCTTCCGTTCGGCAGGGAGCTGAGGCGGCCTAGCAGGCCGGCCGCCCGCTCGGCCTCGTCGGCGACCGGCTGGGGCAGGACGAGGTCGGCGTCCAGGCGCAGGTCGATCGCCAGCGGTGCCCGGGCGGACGGTCCGGCGGGCCGGGCGGCGGTGACCGCGGCTGCGGCCCTCGCGCGGGCGTGGCGGCTTGGCGCCTGGTTGTGGGCGGCGATCAGGTCGTGGGCGGCGCGCAGGTCGGTGACGAAGGCCGCGGTCTCGGGCAGTTGGCCGGCACCGGCCCGCTCCAGCACCGCGAGGAGGTGTCCGAGGGGGTCCGGCTCGGTCGCCGGGGCGTGCAGGGCGGTGATCAGGGCCCGGCAGGCGACAAGTTCGGACAGGCAGGCCGTGATCCGCTCGGCCGGGGTGCCGCGGAACTTGGTGCTCAGCAGCACTGCCACGTCCCGCACGGGGACCGGTCGGGTGGCGGCGGCCAGGGCGGAGGCGACCGGGCGGGTGTGCCGCAGCGTGGTCTCGGCGGCGCCGCCGGAGGGCCCCGGCTGGTGCGGGATCACCAGGCGTTCCCCGCGGACCTGCGCGGTGTTGTTGGCGGTCACCTCCAGCCGCTCCAGCAGTGCCGGGACCGCCTCCAGGTGCTTGATCACATCGGCCAGCCAGCCTGCTGCTGCGCGGGCGACGATGTGGCGGTCCTTGCCGAACCGGACGACGGCGGCCGGCCCGAGCAGGGCAGCCGTCTCGACGCCGGCGAAGAGACCGAATGGGGTCGGCCGCCCCTGGGCACGCAGCAGGTATCCGGCCGTCGACACCACCGCGCGCCGAACATCCCGGGGCGCGGGCTCCCGGTCGCCGTCGAGCAGCTGCCCGACCTGACTCGCGAGGGTCGGGCTGGCGAGGGCCATCGCCTCGGCGAGGTCTTCGTCGGCCCAGACCGCGCCCAGCCACGCCAGCCACTGCGGTCCGGGTGCGGTGGTGAGGTCCGGCCAGACGGGCACCGCCAGCTCGGGGCGGGCGACGGCGCGCACCAGCGCCACACCTGCGGCGCGGTAGGGGGCCGGCGGAACGGGCGGGCGCATACGGGACCTCGATCCTGAAAGCAGTGGACGGGACGGGGAGTTGTGGCCGGTGCCACCGGGGTGCAGCCCGGTGGCACCGGCCGGGTGGGTCAGTGGACGCCGGTGGTGCAGGCGCCGCAGGTGGAACCGCAGCCGTCGTCGGTGAGCACCTGCGTGCTGGCGAAGTCGGTCCGCTCGACGGTGGTGATGTCGAGGTCGAACTCGTCGACGGCGGTCGCGGGCGCGGCCTGGATCTGCTGGGCCATGACGTAAATCTCCTTCGTGAATCCCCTTGCGGGGGCCTGGTGTCCGGCGCGGGATGCACCACGGATCACCAGAAGTCGGTGGGACGGGTGGGACGGGTACCCGCGGCGGCCCACGACACCTGGCGACATGGACGGCCAGGCCCGCTGTGCGGAACGGCGGTCCGGCGGCGGTGACCTCAGTGCCGGTCACGACGCCCGCGCCGCGGTCGGGGCGGGCAGGGTGAGGCCGGGGACCGGGACCAGGCCGAGCGAGATCCCGGTGGCGACCGCGTGCGAGCTCCAGCGGGTACCGAACCGCCGAAGGATCACGCGCAGATGCGACTTGACCGTGTCGAGGCTCATGTCGGCGACATCGGCCACCTCCTGCAGGGACAGCCCACAGGCGAGCAGGAGCAGCACGAGAGCTTGGGTGGCGCTCAGGGAAGGTGCGATCCGGCCGGCTGGGACGACGTCGCCGGGGCGGATCACGCCTCGGGCCAGGCCGACGACGAACGCGCCGGTGCGGCTCCGGACACCGAGCCGGGTGAACACCGCGCGCATGTGGGACTTGACGGTGTCCTCGGACAGGACCATCACCTGGGCGATCTCGGCGTTGATCAGCCCGCCGGCCGCGTGCCGCAGGACGAGGGTCTGCTGTTGGGACATGTCAGGGTCGGCCGGGGCCCGACCGAGCAGGTCGCTCAGGCGCTCGGCGGCCCAGGTCGGCAGGTGCTCGCGGTCGGCGGAGAGCAGCCCGGTCACCGCGCGGCCCCTGTCAGCGCCGCGCGGGGACTCCGCTGATGAGGCAGCGCCGTCAGGCTGGTGGCGGTCTGCGTTCTGGCGGTGTCGGCGAGTGCCCACATCGAGAAAGCCTGCGGGAAGTTCCCGACCTGCCGCCCGTGGACGGTGTCGTACTCCTCGGCGAGCAGCCCGACGTCGTTGCGCAGCGAGAGGAGCTTGTCGAACAGGTCGCGGGCCTCGGCGGTGCGGCCGATCAGCGCGAGGGCGTCGGCGAGCCAGAACGAGCAGGCCAGGAAGGCGCCCTCGTGCCCGGACAGCCCGTCGACGTTGTCGTCGCTGTCCGCGTGGGTGGGGTAGCGCAGGACGAAGCCGTCCCTGGTGGAGAGTTCGCGCTGGATGGCTTCGATGGTGCCGATCACCCGCTTGTCGTCCGGTGGGAGGAAGCCGACCTGCGGGATCAGCAGCAGGGAGGCGTCCAGCTCGGTGCTGCCGTAGTACTGGGTGAAGGTGTTCCGGTCGGGGTCGTAGCCGCCTGCGCAGATGTCCCGGTGGATGGAATCGCGCAGTGCCCGCAGGCGGGTTAGGACCGGTGCGGGAGTGGCGGGGCGACGCTGCAGCAGGGTGATGGTGCGGTCCACCGCGACCCAGGACATGACCTTGGAGTGGACGAAGTGCCGTCGCTCGCCGCGGATCTCCCAGATCCCCTCGTCGGGCTTGCCCCAGAGCGTCTCCAGCCGCTCGGTCAGGGCCAGCAGCAGCGCCTCGCAGCCCGGGTGGGCGGGCAGGCCCGCGTCGTCGGCGAGCAGCAGGGCGTCGGCCAGCTCCCCGTAGACGTCGAGCTGCAGCTGGCCGGCGGCTCCGTTGCCGATCCGCACCGGCCGGGAGTTCTCGTAGCCGGGCAGGTGCCCGAGGACCTGCTCGTCGAGGCCCTCCGAGCCGCTGACACGGTAGATGGCGCGAAGATCGGCCGGATCGATTACCTCGGTCAGGTAGTCGCGCCAGGCGCGGGCCTCCTGGGTGAAGCCGAGCCGGAGCAGGGCGGCGACGGTCAGGGCGCTGTCGCGGAGCCACACGTACCGGTAGTCCCAGTTGCGGCTGCCGCCGATCAGCTCGGGCAGGGAGGTGGTCGGTGCCGCGATGATCCCGCCGCCGGGGTCGCACATGGCCTTGAGGGTGACCGCGGCGCGGACGACGGCCTCGCGGTCGGGGCCTCGGTAGGTGCAGGCCGCCGTCCACTTCCGCCAGTAGTTCTTCGTGGCGGAGAGCTCGGCGTGGGCGTGTGGGACGGCCGGGGCCGGAAGGTGCGAGGGCTTCCAGGTCAGCGCGAGGGCGATGCTCTGGCCGGCGTGGACTTCGAAGTCCGCCCGGCAGACACCGCGGCGGCCGGCGCTGTGGAGCGGCCCGTCGAGCCAGAACGAGTCCGCGCCGCTGGTCGCGCACAGCCGCGGTACGGCGTGGTCGTCGGTGCGGTGGATCCGCGGGCTGGCGGCGCCGTAGCCGGGCCGGGGCCGGAACACGGAGGCGACGCGGACGGTGCCGGTGAGGCCCTCGACGAGCCGCACGACCTGCCGTGGCGGGTCGCCATCCATGGCCGGGGCGGGCATGAAGTCGGTGACCCGCACGCTGCCGTCCGCGGTGTCCCACTCCTGCTCCAGAACCAGGGTGTGCCCGTCGTAGCGGCGCCGGGTGGCCGGCGGCGGCGCGGAACCGTCGTAGACGGCGGGGCCCAGGCGCCAGAAGCCGTGCTCGTTGTGGCCGAGCAGGCCGGCCAGGACGGCCGGGGAGTCGAAGCCCGGCAGGCACAGCCAGTTGATGGTGCCGTCGGTGCGCACGAGGGCGGCTGAGCCGGTGTTGCCGATGAGAGCGTGGTCCTCGATCCGGGCAGGCGAGGCGAGTGCGGCGGGCATGTGATTCCTTGCGGCATGAGGGCCAGGGAGGCGGCCGGGTGTGCGGGTGAGAGGAGGGCGCGGGCCCGGTGTTCGCGACGGCCGCCTCGGCCGATCCGCCACGGCACGAGCGCGACGAGGGCCCGGTGGGTGCTGGGCGCCGTGATGTCAGGCCGGGGCGTGCGCGGGCGGCTTGGTGTAGCCGATGGCGGAGGACCAGTTCCACGGGAAGGCGAACAAGGGATCGCCCTGACCGCGGACACAGGCCAGCCGGTGGGCGGCCTCGTCCACCCAACTCGGGGCGCGAACAGCGGCTTCCAGGGCGATGACGACGCCGACGGCCGCCCGCAGCGGCGCGAGCACCCGCCTGTACAGCACCCCGCCGTGCACGGCGGTGACGTCCGTTCCGTACGCGGCACAGAACTGGATGTACTTCCCGGGGTCGCCCGAGAATCCGTCGCGGCTCCAGGCGACGAACGCCAAGTCGTAGAGCGCCGGGCCGGTGCTGACGTACTCCAGGTCGATCAACGCAGGGCCGGCCGTGGTTTGCATGGTGTTCTGGGTGGCGAGGTCGCCGTGCAGTACGACCGGCCCGTCCGGCCAGTCGCTGCTCTTGAACTGCTCGACCAGTGCACGGTCGTGGGTGGTCAGCCAGTGCCGGTCGTCCGGGTCGAGGACGTGGTCGGGCAGCCGCTCGATCCTGGTCAGCAGACTGGCGGCCGGGTCGAGGCGGGGCAGGCCCAGGTAGCCGGGCACCGGGAGGGAATGCAGGCGGCCGAGCAGACGGCCCAGATCCGCGGCGGAGACGGGGCCGCCGTCGCCGAGGTCGTGCGTGAAGGTCACCAGATGACCGGCCGCCAGGACGGGGAAGCGGGTACCGGCTGGCCGGGCGGTGCGAATGCCGCTGTCGTGCAGCCACTGGGCGATCAGGACCTGCCGGGTGACCGAGGCCCGCTCGGCGCCGGACCTGTGGACCTTGGCGATCACCGATCCCTGGGGCGTGGCCACCGGGAGGCGCAACACCCAGTTGTGGTTGTACTGCAGCAGGCAGGCCCCCTGCGCGTCGAAGCCCTGCGAGGCGCTGGCGATCCCCAGCGCCTCGCGCGCCGAGGGGGTCAGCTGGGCGTCGCCACGCACGTCGGTGGCGACGGTTGGTGTGTGGTTAGTGCTCATGACCGGTGCCCTCGCGGCGAGTTCGACGCCTGGCCGCGCGGACCGGCGGGCGGCGGCCCGGTCGGGCCGGTGATGGGCGGGTTCGGGTCGGACGGACAGCTCACAGCAGGGACTCCGGATCGGTGACGTGGTCGACGGTGGGACAGATGAGGTGCGGGCACGGACCCGCCTACGAGGGCGGTCAGGCACACGGGCGGGTCCTCAACTCCGGTGGCGCATAGGCCGCTGCCCGGGTGAAGAGTTGGGCCAGGGCGGCGGAGACGGCGCCGGCGAGCGTGGACTCCACGGGCAGCCAGGGCATGAGGGAGCCCAGGGTGTTCCGGGTGGACGCCTGGTCGGGATCGTTCGGATCGCAGCCGACGACCACGGCACCCGTGGTCCGGCCGAGCAGATGTGATTCGTAGAGGTCCTGTATCCGCTGCGCGCCGATCGGCATCCAGAACAGGACGCAGTCGACCCGGCGGATGTTGAAGTCCTGCCAGCCGAACGGCGCCCACGCGAGGAACGGGTCGGTGCCGGGACTTCGTGTGGGGCGGGGGCTGAGCACGGTGCCGGCGAAACCCGCGTCATCCAGGAGACCGACGACTTCGGACTGCCAGTCCGGGACGCCGATGCTCCGCCCGGCCAGGTAGAGCGACGGCCTGCCGTCCGGCACGAACTCCTGGGGCGGCTCGATGTACCTCACGCGCGGGCCGCCGTGCCGTCGGCCACGAGCAGCATGGTGAGGGCATGGGTCCTGTTGCGGGCACCGAGCCGGGCGACGGCCTGTCGGATGAGTTCGCCGGCGGCGTGCTCGGCGAGGTCCATTTCGCGGCCGACCGCCCGGGTGTCGTAGTGGGCGAGCAGACGGAGCGCCTGGCCCTCGCGCGGGTCGAGGGTGGGGAGAGCGTCGGGGAGGGCGGCGCGCAGGGGTGCGGTGTCGATGAGACCGGCGGTGATCAGGTGGGCGATGGTGCGGATGCGGTCGCTGAACCCGAAGCGGCGGTTCAGGCCCCAGGCCAGGCCGGAGAGGGTCGGGGCCGGGCGGCCGAGTTCGGCGGCGGCGCTGTCGATGGTGTGCCCGAGCGCGAGCAGCTGGGCGAGGGCCCGCTCGTTGTCCCACAGCACGCTGGCGGTGGCCGGGGTGAGCGCCCCTGCCCGGCTGACCAGCAGGCCGCGGGCGCCGCTGGCCGTCACCTCTGCGGGCGCCGGGTCGGCGCTGACGACGAGGCAGCGCTCGATCGACTGCCCGAGCAGCTCGGCGGCGGCGCGGTATGGGTTGGTTCCCTGCCGCAGCTGGCCGGGGCCGTAGACGGCGGCGGACCACAGGTTCGGTACCCGCAGCGCGGTCAGCCGCTCGACGAAGGCGCTGCCCAGGCGGGGCGCCACGACGGCACACGGGATAGCCACTGATCGGGCTCGCAGCAGCAGCCGCAGCAGCGGGGCGGGAACCGTGGACGGTCCCGGGTCGCCGGTGCTCAGAAGCACGGGGTCGGCTCCGAGCAGGGCGGTGCGGGGAACATCGGCGAGGGCGTCGACGTCGACGATGACGGCGGTGCGGTCGCGCAGGTGGCGGTCCAGGTCCCGGCTCGCCACAGTGGCGTTTGCGGAGGGTAGGGCGTTCATCAGCTCTTCGGTGTTGTAGGGGTGCGGCCCTGGCCCGGACGGCCGCCATGGGTTGGAGCGGTGGAGCAGCCGGTCAGGCGACCGGCCGGTCGCCGCAGTTCGAAGCGGTGGACCGGTAGTTGAGCGCGCGGTCGGCGGCGGCGAGGGAGGCGAAGGCGACGCCGGTGAAGATCGCCAGGTACAGCGGCCGGTGGATCGCGCCAGGGTGCTGCAGCAGGTAGAGGGCTGCGGCGCCGACCGGGATGCCGAGGAGGAAGCAGAGCAGCCCCACCAGCGTGGGGTGGCAGCCCGCGCGGCGAGTGCTCACGCCGCCCACCTGATCGGTCCGGTGGTGCGGTTCAGCGGTTCGGCCGGCCAAGTGGGGTCGATGTCGCTCAGGAGAGTGAGGCCCGCCAAGACGCCAGCGACGCTCGCCTGCACCTGGCTGCGGACGCCGAGCTCGCCCAGGAGCCTGCTGCTGTAACCGTGCATCGTCCCGTACGAGACGCCGAACTCCGCCGTGATTTCGGAACTGCTCTGCCCGCCAGTCCAGCCCCGCAGGAGCTGGTGCAGGCGCGGCACCAGGCGCAGGTTGACGGCGAGGGCAGCGCACGGCTCGGCGGTGTCTGTGACGAAGCGGCGGGCGGCGGCCCAGGCAGCGAGATGCGGCACGGTGCGGGTGCCAGTGACGGCGAGGAGCTCGTCGATGGCGGCGCCGATCTCGTCGGGGCGCAGGTGGAGCGCGGGGTCGGCCGCGATCACCGCGTGGCTCTCGCCGTTGGCGACCCGGTGCAGCAGCAGGACCTGACGACGGGTGAGATCGGGGGCGGGCGGGAGGGTGTTCATGGCGGTCTCTCCTGGGAGGGGCTGGGTCACAGGTGGTCGGGGGTCGCGCCCTCGGGGGCGCTTCGATGGTTCAGCAGCCGGGGGCCGAGGAGGGTGGCCTGCCCGGTGCCGATCAGGAGGACGAGGTCGTCGGGCGCGCACAGGTCGTGGATGACCTGCTCGACGCTCGGTTCGCACGGGCCGGAGCGGATCCGGTGCACAGCGCCTGAGCCGCCGAGCGCGTCGGCAGCGGCAGCGGCGATGGCCTCCAGCGGGTCGTCGGTGTGCACGGCGGACAGCGGTGTGCTGACCGGAAGCAGCACTGCCAGGTCGGCAGCCCCGAGTGCCGAGCCGAGGTCGGCGGCGTGGCCGGTGGCGCGCGCGACGCCATCCGTCTCCAGCACCGCGATCACGCTGCCTTCAGTGAGCATCCGGGCGGCCGTGATGTCCTGGGACACCTCACGCGGGTGGCGGGCCCGCGATTCGACGACCGTGCCCCAGGCCCGGGTTCCAAGGACGGCCAGCGAGCGCTCGACCCCCTCGAAGCCAGCGAGCCGCTCGGCGATGTGCCCGGCGCTCTCGCCCGCGACGAGGGCGGTGGCGATGGCCGCGCAGGCGGCGAGGGCGTGGTGGCGCCCGGCGATCCGCACGACGAACGGATGCTGCACCCCCTCGTACCGCAGGGTGAGGTGGTAGCAGTCGCCCAGCCAGCGAGGCACCATCACCCACACGTCGGCGCTCTCGTCGAGACCCACGGTGACCACCCGCGGGCCGGGCCGGTCGCACAGGCGCTCGCCCACGATCTTGATGCTCTTCTCCCAGGTCGGGAGGACGACGGTGGCCGCCGACCGCGCGAGGCTGGTGGCCGCGTCCAGGCCCGCGATGACGTCCTCGTAGTGCGGGGTGTTCGCGTCGGCGGCCGTGATCAGCGCCACGGCGAGCGCCGGCGACCGGTACGGGGCTCGGCCGAGGGGCCGGTGTCGCCAGGCTCCGGGCGGCGCCGCCTCGTGGGTCGCGGTGTCCGGGCACAGGTCCACGACCAGCCGGCCCGCGCCGCCGTACCCGGCGGGCACACCGTTCGCGGGGGCGTTGAGGATCCACCCCGTCGAGCCGTCGTCGAGTACGCAGGCCAGCACCGCGGCGGCGGTCGCGGTGCTGTGGCTGCCGGCCACCGCCACCGTCGGGCGCCCCGCCCCCGCGCACACCTCGGCCAGCGCATGGGCGCGGGCCACCACCGGCACACCCAGCTGCTGTGCCCGGTCCAGCTCGGGGTGTGGGCCGATCGCGACACCCGACCACACCACTGCGGTGCGGTCGTCCCCGACGTGCGCGGCGTCGAACCCGGACTGGACGCGGACTCCGGCGGCCGTCAACTGCCCTGCCACTTGGTCGTGTCGGAGGGCGGGGTCGACGCTGCCCGTGACGTCCGCGCCGCGAGCGGCCAGCCACAACGCCAGACCGGCCATGCCGGGCTGGGTGACGTCGGCCAGGTGCGGGGCCCACAGCAGCCCGGGCACGACGGGAGCGGCGGGTGAGGGAGTGGCGGCGAAGCCGGGAGCCTCGGCGCGAGTGAGGGTGGCCATACGGTCCTCCAGCAGGAGCGGAGTCGGGGAAGGGAAGCAAAAGGGGTGGGGGTGAATCCGGGCCGGTCGCGGGCGGGGGACACCGCGGCCGGCCCGGGGCTCTTACGCCTGGGCGAAACCTCGCGCCAGCTCGGCGTCGGTGACGTGCCGGTTGTGGTGGTCGAGGTCCAGGCGGGCGACCGCTGCGAGGTGCTCGGTGGCGCGACGGCCCAGCAGACGGGCCGCCAGTGCACTGATCTCGAAGTCGTCCAGCGCCGCGGCGAGCGAGACGGGGACCGGTGTCGCCTCGCTCTCCGCATAGGAGTCACCGCCGCTGGCCGGCGGCGGCTCTGCCGCAGCTTCGATCCCGTGGCGCATCCCCGCCAAGACGGCCGCCAGCGCTAGGACCGGGTTGGCGTCGGCACCGGGAACGCGGATTTCCAGGTGGAGCCCGCGCCCATGGCCGACCACCCGCACCGCACACGTCCGGTTGTCCTGTCCCCAGGTGAACAGGGTAGGGGCGAAGGAGTGGTCGGCGAACCGCTTGTAGCTGTTCACGTACGGAGCCCACAGCGGCGCCGTGACCGGCAGCACCTCCAGCAGCCCGGCTACAGCCCGCGCGCCCAGCTCCGACAGGCTGGTTGCGTCCGGGCCCTCGCCCAGCACCGGCTCGCCGTCGCGGTACACCGAGACGTGCAGGTGCAGACCCGAGCCGACCCCGGTGGCCGGCGCCGCCATGAACGTCGGCGCCAGCGAGTGCTCCTCGGCCACCACCCGCACCGCATGCTTGAACAAAACGTGCTGACGGCACGCCAACCGGGGATCCCCGTACGGGAAGGTCACCTCGACCTGCCCCGGGGCGCCCTCCAACTTCACCGCCTCGACCGGCAGCCCGGCCTGCGCGAGGACCCGCATCAGCTGCCTGCCGAAGTCGGCCACCTGACCGGGCACGTCCAGGGCGTAGTCGCGGTTGTCCCACGTCGCCGGGCGAAGCCCCCGCCAGCCGGCCGCGGCGGCCTCCCGCACGGTGCCCTCGGAGAGGACGAACTCGGTCTCGATCCCCACCGCGACGGTGAGGCCGAGCGCGGCGAGCCCGACGAGCTGCTCGTCCAGAACGGTGGTGGGCGCCAGCGGGTGTGGCCAGCTGCCCTCGATCGGATCGGCGAACACCACCGCGGCACCCGGCATCCACGGCAGGATCCGCGCAGCTGCGAGGTCGGGCAGCAGGGCGACGTCGCCGAAGCCGCTACGCCAGGAGAACTCACCTCGGCGCGGGGCCGCCATGCCCAGGTCCGTGCCGATCACGTACCCGCACATCTCCGGGGTGATCCGGCCGACGCGCAGCCGCTCCAGCAGCACCTGGGCGTCGTACGCCTTGCCCTTGAGCCGTCCCTGCACGTCCACGGCCGCGAGCAGCACCGTGTCGAGCCCGAAGGCGTCCACCAGGTGGTGCAACTCGCCGGCCGGGGCGGTGGGTGCGGACGCCCGCCGACGCCGGGACCGAGCAGTAGCGGCGGCGATGGCTCTCATACGACCTGCTCCTCAAGGCGAGCCATCTGCGGGTCGTCGACAACCGGCACGCTGTACTTGCGTCCGGCCATCCGCCACCACACCGCGGCCAGTACCAGGACGGCGATCAGCGTGACGGGGGCGTAGTTGAAGCTCTCGGCATTCACCGGGGCGCGCTGCGGGAGGCAGACGAGCACGGTCACCACGGCCACCCACGCCACTGCGGTGATCCCCACCGGGCGGCTCCAGCGGCCGAGGTTCCATGGGCCGGGGACGAACCGGTCGCCCTGCCGCAGCCGTAGGAACACCGGGATCGCGTACGCGGGGGTCATCCCGATGACGTTGACGGCCGTCACCGCGCTGTACGCGGCACTCGACCACAGCGACGGCACCGCCAGGACGAACGCCACCACGACCGCCAGCCACACCGCGCGGGCCGGCGTCCCGTTCCCGGACACCCGCCGCCATACCGCCGAGGCGGGCAGCGCGTTGTCCCGGGAGAAGGCATAGATCATCCGGCTGGCTGCGGTGGTCTCGGCCGAACCGCAGAACAGCTGGGCGCCGATCACGACGAGCAGGAGGAGCTTGGCACCGGTGCCGCCGATCGCATCCAGGAAGATCTGGGCCGGTGGTACGGCGGCAGCGGCGGTGCGGTCGTAGTCCTGCACGGCGAACAGCAGGCCGGCCAGCAGGACGAACCCGGCCAGCAGGGAGACCCAGATCGAGCGGACGATACCGCGTGGTGCCGCGAGCTGGGCGTCCGTGGTCTCCTCCGACAGGTGCGCCGAGGCGTCGTAGCCGGAGTAGGTGTACTGGGCGAGGAGCAGCCCGATCGCGGAGACGTAGAACGGGTTCGTCCACCCGGTGTTGTTCGCGAAGTGCCCGAACACGAAGGACACGGACTGGTGGTGGGCGGGGATGACCGACAGAGCTCCGACGATCAGGGCGACGCCGAGCAGGTGCCACCACACCGAGATCGAGTTGAGGATGCTGACCACGTGGACACCGCGCAGGTTCACCAGCGCGTGCAGGACCAGTACGCCGGCGAATATCGCCAGCACCAGGCCGGGCGTCGGCTCGATCCCCCACTGCAGCCCGGCGAACGCGGCGATGAAGCTCGCGGCGCCGTAGTCGATACCGGCGATTCCGCCGATCAGGCCCAGCAAGTTGAGCCAGCCGGTCAGCCATCCCCAGCGCGGGCCGCCGAGCCGGTGGGCCATGAAGTAGAGCGCGCCCGAGGTCGGGTAGGCCGATGTGACCTCGGCCAGGGCCATCCCCACCAGCAACACCGCCAGGCCGACCCCCACCCAGCCCCACATCATCACCGCGGGGCCGCCGGTCAGCAGCCCGAACCCGAAGAGGGTCATACAGCCGCTGAGCACCGAGATGACCGAGAAGCTCACAGCGAAGTTTCCGAAGCTGCCCATCCGGCGGGTCAGTTCCGGCTCGTAGCCGAGCGAGCGGAGGTGGTCGTCCTCCCTCCGGGCAGCGGTGGCGTGACGGGTTGCGGGCATGGGAGTACCTCCGAAGGTGTGGTGGTGCGGCTACGGGTAAGGGGGTGAGTCAGGTGCCTACGGCGAAGCACTGCGCCATGACGTGGTGCAGGAGCGCCTCGCCGCCGTTCGGGCTGTCGGCCAGGCTCTGCCAGGGCTGGGTGGAGGCGAATGGCTCGATCGCGGCGAACACGGCAGCGGCTTGCTGCAGGCGGTGGCTCGCCCACAGGGCATGGGCGAGGTAACTCTCGTCGACCACCGGCCACTTGCCCCGGCTGCCCGGGGCCGCGAGCCACTGCGCGTAGGCCCGCGCTACGTCGGGCAGGACCGGCTCGGTCGACCACTGCCGGCGTACCGCGTCCTTCCTCGGCGCCCGCCGGTAGCGCTCAACGTGCAGGACCAAGGGGAGGGCGAACAACGGAGACCCGGCCGGTGCTGAGGCCAGAGCGTGATCGAGGAAGCTGGTGGCGGTGCCGGGCCGGTCGGCGGCGAGCCAGAACCGGCACATCCGGTGGTGGGCCTCCCGGTTCGACGGGTCGAACCTGCTGACCTGTTCCAGCAGGCCCCAGGGGCCGGGCGGAAGCATCAGATCGGGGGGCTCCACCCGGTGTTCGGGGCGGCTCTGCCGGGAGTCGAGCTGGGCGAGCGCGAGCAGGCAGATCCACGGCACGGGGTCACCGGGCACGGTGGCGGCGGCGCGCCAGCACATCTCCCGGGCGGCACCCTCCAACATCGCCTTCTCACGCGGTTCGGCCTGCCGCGCATGGGCCAGCAGCGCGACCTCGACCGCGCCCCTGGCCAGCAGGGTCGCCAGCCCCGGACTGCGCGGATCCTCCTGCTCCCACCGCTGAAGCACATCGGAGTGCGAGGCCGCCGTACCCAGGACCTGCGTCCGCGAGGTCCACAGCGCCCAGTCGCCCCGGGTCGCGGCGAGCAGCGATCGGGCAGCCATCCATCTGCCGGCCCGCAGCTCCTCGACGGCGACCCGAAGGTGGCCGTCGTGCCCGGCGGGGTGGTGCACGAGCCGTCCCGGTCCGCGAACGGAAGTGGTATCCATGTCATCCCCTTCCGGGAGACGAGCGCGCACTGCACGAGCGGCGTGGGCGCAAGGAATCGGTCCCTGTCCGAGACGACTCCCGGCGGGCGCCTACTTTCTTCGGCGGGTCATACAGAAGCAGCACGCGCTGGCGGTGAACACGGCAAACTTGAGGCGTATATGAGGAGTAGTTGATGCAAAGTGCCTCCTGACCTGCACCTCTTCGGGCGCGAGAACATTGGGAAGTTTGGCGATGGCTGTACGGAAGCTGAAGCGGTCAGCGCTCGCGGCGCGGCGGGCGGCAGTGGGCCACTCCCAGGAGAGCTTCGCTGCGGCGATGGACCTCGACCGGACCACTGTTGGCCGGTGGGAGACCGGTAAAGCCGAGCCGCAGAGCTGGCAACGGCCGAAAATCATGCAGTCGCTTGGCGTGTCCGCCAGCGAACTAGACGACATCCTGCGGCAGACCCGTGAGCAGGCCACGAATGCAGGGGCCCCCGGAGCAGCGGATCCGGTCGGGCAGGCGCGGCCTCTTCCACCAGCGGCTGTTGGAACAGAGGCCCTGCGGCTCGACAGCAGCGATACCCAGATCAGCGACTGGGCCGCCGCTTACGCGACGCACCCTGCCGACCTGCGGGACCAGCGACTGTGGGTCACGCACGAGGAGGTGAGTGTCGTCGCGGGCATGCTCGCGATGTTCCGCCAACTCGACCACACGCACGGCGCCAGGTCGTTCGCACCGCAGGTCGGGTCTTACATCGCCAGTGAGCTCAGTGCTCTCCTCGGCCGGCCAGCCGCCGACGAGCAGGTCGCTCGCGAGCGCGCCCGGGTAGCCACCGGATTCCTCGAACTCGCGGGCTACCAGGCCGTCGACACCGGCAACCCCGCCCAAGCCCAGGCGTACTACCAGCGGGCGCTGGCGTTGACCACGTCCATGAACGACCAGGCGTACGGCGCCTACCTGGTGGCCGTGAACCTGGGCCACCTCGCCCTGCACTGCGAGCAACCGCAGGCCGCGCTTCGGTGGGCATCCTCGGCCCAGGCCGCAGCGGGTACTGCGGCGAGCCCCGCGACCCGGGCGGCCATCACCGCGGTGGTCGCCCGCGCGAACGCCCGCATGGGCCAGGAGAGCGAGGCGACCCAGCTCATCCTGCAAGCCGAGGAGCTGCTCGGCGCGGCGAACCCGCAGGATGAACCCGACTGGATCCGCTACTTCACCCCCGCCTACCTCGCCGACGAGGTGGCCCACTGCTGGCACGACCTCGGCCGCGCCCCGGCCGCAAGGACCCAGCTAACGGACGCGCTCGACGGCGTGGGCAGGGACAAGGTCCGCCGCCTCGCCATCGACGCCGCCCTGCTCGCCTCCAGCTGGCTACGCAGCGGCGACCTCGACCAGGCGTGCGCGACCGGCCGCGAAGCAGTTGCCTATGCCGCCCGGACCGGCTCCGGGCGGTGCGTCGAGCGTGTGGCCGGCGTCCTCGCCGAACTCGACCCCCACGTCGGCTACGCGCCGGTTCGGGACCTCCGGGAGTACGCCCGGGCAGTCCTGCCGGAGGCGGACCTACTCGCGCTCACGAAGGCCCACCGCTCATGACGCTCCGGTAGAACGCGACCTCCGCCAGGAGGGCCCGCTCGCGGGCGGCAGGGTCCGACAGGTAGTGGTCGCCGCCTTCGAGGAGGAGGCGCTGGTGCGCTCCGCCAGCGAAGGCGAGCTGGTCGGCGAGGCGCATGGCGTCCTCGGCGGAGGTGATGGTGTCCGCGGAACCGTGGATCAGCAGAACGGGAATCCTCACGCGTTCGGGCCGCACCGCACCGGCAGGACCCGCCAAGACGGCGGCGTGCGGGCGCTGGAATGCCGGCACCGATCGCTCCCACAGAGCGGGGTCGATGATGGCCGACGTCGCCGTCACTGCGGCAAACGGGCCCGGCCGGCAGGCCGCCTGGAGCGCGGTGTAGCCGCCGGCGCTGGCACCGCTGATGAACACCGCGCCGGCCCTCGCCACTCCGGTCCCGATCAGGTGCTCGGCGACAGTCGCGCAGTCCTCGACGTCGTAGTCGCCCCAGTGGCCGTGCAAGGACTGCCGGAAGGCGCGGCCCTGCCCCGTGCTCCCGCGGTACAGAACCTCCGCGACCGAGAAGCCGTGGCTGACGAAGAACTGCGTGGTCCAATCGAGGCGCAGAGGGACGTCGTCGGTCGGCCCCGGGTGGGCGCGTACCAGCAGCGGCCCGGGCCGCTTGCCGAGGGATCGGTGCAACAGATACCGCAGGACGCCATGATCCGATTTCACGGTCTCCACGGACGGCGGCTTTACGGTCCAGGAGGCGGCGGAGCTGACTTCCCCGCCGAGCGGGCGGGCAGGGGTGTCGGGTCCGGTGGTGAGGCCGGCAACCCAGACCGACGGCGGCTGGCTCGGGGTCGCCCCGATCACCGCGACGGTTTCACCCGAGACGGCCAGGTAGGGCTTGATGGACGTGAGAATCGGGGCGAGCACGCGCCGGGCCGATCCATCGACCAGCAGAAGCTCGCTGGCGATCCCGTCACCTGCGATCAGGACGATCCCGTCCCGGGAGGTAAAGCCGTACGACTGGTAGCCGCCTTCCCACGGAGCCGGTGCGCAGTCGCCGTCAACCCGTACGACCGTCTCGACGGCGCCGTCTCGGAAGCGGTGGAGGTTCCACCAGCCCGTGCGGTCGGACATGAAGTAGAGCACGCCGTCCGGCCCCCATAACGGCTGCGTCACGGACTCCGCCGGGCCGCCCGCCACCAGGGCGCCCTGCTGCGAGCTGCCTTGACGGGTGTCGGCCAGCAGGAGCCGACAGCCGTCCCACGGCATCTCCTCGCGGCTCCACTCCAGGTAGGCGAGGACACCGCCCCGGAGCCGGGGCGCGGCAAGGAAACCAGGCGACCGGACCAGGACACGGGCTTCGCCCGTCGGGGAAACGGAGACGATCTCGTCGGCTGATTCCCCTCCGCGAACCGCCAGCAGGAGACCGTCGGCGGCCAGAGCGAGATCGCCGAACTGGTCATCCCCGCCACCGGAAACGGCGCGCACCGTCCGCCCGGCACCTCCATGCCGGAAGACGGACCGGCCGTCGTCCCCGACGAACCACACGGCGTCCCCGGTGACCGCGAAGCTGCCGCCCCCGTAGGCATGGAGCTGACCGCCGACCGAGACCTGCGGCGGTGTCACCGCGAGGCCCGGGCCGGCGGTGTCCGACCGCATGATCCGGCGCACGCCGCCGTGCTCCGGGTCGGACTGCAGCCACCACAGAAAGCCGTGCGCGAACCGGAGTTCGTCGAATGCCACCACGTTCTGAGCCACCCACGCGGGCGAAAGCCCGTTGCTGCCCTCGATGGTCATGCGGTCCTCTCGGCCGTCGCTGCCCGCTCCGCCGTAGGCTATCCGGGCGCCGGAGGGCACGACCAACCCGCTCGGGCCGCCGCAGGCTCGGGCAGCTCAGGCAACGCTTCCCTTCGGCGCGTAGCGCAGGACGACGACGTCCCCGACGGCTTGGACGCCCAGCAGAGTCATCCGGTGGGCGCTGCCCCCGGGATACTCGGCAGGGTGGAGGAATCGCGGGGCAGCGGCGTCGCCGACCAGCAGCGGAGCCACCGCGAGGTGTACCTCGTCGGCCAAGCCCTGGGCGAGGAATTGGGTGTGGATCTGTCCACCCCCCTCGACCATGAGGCGTTCGACGCCACGGGTGGCGAGGTCTTCGAGCATCGCGGTGAAGTCGACGGTGGGACCGGTGCTGACGACGTCGGCCAGACCGCTCAGGCGCTCGCGGAGCTTCGACACGGCCGCGTCGGTGGTGTAGACGACCTTGTCGTTGCCGAAGTGCCAGAACTTCAGATCAGGGCTCAGGTCGCCGCTGGCCGAGATCGTCACCTTGAGGGGGTACTCGGACTTGCCGGCCGTGACTCGGGCAGCGCGCCGCTCATCGCTGTTCACCAGCAGCCTGGGGTTGTCACTGCGCAGGGTGTTGCCGCCGATGAGGATGGCGTCGGAATTCGCCCGGACCTCGTCGACACGGTCGAAGTCCGCCGCGTTCGATAGCAGCAGCCGTTGCGTGGAGGCGTCGTCGATGTACCCGTCGACGGAGGTGGCGACGCTCAGCAGGACGTGGGGGAGACGGCGGTTGGGCATCGCGGGTCCGTTCTCTCGGGAAGGCGGTATGGGTTCTTCGGTGATCAGACGTCATGCAGGAGCAGGCTGTCGAGTTCCTGCCGAAACCGGGCCACCTCCGGCACACGTCGCCAGCCCTGCAGGAGGGAGTCGAGTGCGGCCAGTTCGCTGAAGATCCGAGCCGACCCGGTCGTGGCGGCGATCGACAACGCCTCGATCGCGGTGGTGGCCGCCTGTTCCGGTCCGTCGGCGTGCAACTGTGCGGTGGCCGCGCGGGCGAGGTAGACCCCGCGGTCACGCCGGTAGGTCACGGGCAGGGACCGGATGGCCTGGTCGAAGCCGACCACCGCCTCGCGGTGCCTTCCGAGCACCGACAGCGATCGGGCACGCTGTGCCACAACGTACGCCTCGTCCAGCCAGCGGCCCCGGCCAGCTGGCGCTTCGGGCGGTCGCGCGAGCAGCGACATCGCCTGGTCATACGCCTGCTGGGCCGTGCGCTCATCGCCGAGCAGAGCGTGTCCGTGAGCACCGTAGACAGCTCCCATGGCACTGAGCCGACTGCCCGGCCGTGCCAGGTGCTGAGCGGAGGCGGCCAGGTCGACAGCGTCCACCGAGTCCAGCATGTCGCCTGCCAGTTGCGCCTTGCGGGCCAGGATGTAGACGGCGAGGTCCTGATCGTCGGAGGCCCGGGCCCAGTCGACGGCTCGGTCCGCCCAGTATTGGGCGGCGCGGTGGTCGCCGCTGTCCTGGTACAGCCAGCTGCAGAACTCGGCGTACTCGGCCTGTACCTGCAGAAGTGCGCGGCGGTCCCGGCCGGACAGCTCCCGGCGGAGGTCCTGGATCAGGAGGATGTGCTCCTGGGCGGTGGCGACGACCTCACGGGGCCCGAGTACGTTGTCGCACTCGACCAGGGAGCGGCGCAACAACCGCATGTTCTCGACGGGGTGGACATCGGGAGAGAGGACCGGCGGAATGGCGTAGGCGCCCGGTGCAACGAGGTTCGAGAGCGCGGTGATACCCGCCGCAGCGGAGACTCCGCGTAGCAGTGCCCGGCGCGGCATGGTCACGAAGATGATCCTTCCGTCTGATGTCCGGCACCCGACCCGGACACCGCCGTCCATGAGCACGGTCGCGCCAGCGGCGAGGCCGGCCCCAGCCCCAGCGCGCCCACCGATTGGACCCGAGCCCGGCTCCGCACGCTCGCTGCCCCGCCGTTCAGCATCGGTCCTTCGCAGGGCAAACGGAGCGGACTTTGGTCCAGCCGGTTCATCCGGCGCCAGCAGCGTACCGAGTTCGCGCTGGCTAGCACCCAGGAGTTCGGCGAGCTTCGGCATCTGCCACGGGCGCGGTTCAGCCAGCCCACGCTCCCAACGGCCCACCGTGGTGCGGTCGACGCCCATCGCGAGGGCCAGGGACTCCTGCGAGAAGCCTGCGACCTTGCGCTGCTGGACAAACCGGTCGCGCCGCGCCCCCACAAGCGCCCCCACTTCTCCACCCGGATTCGCTGCCGTAAAGAGTCCCCAGCTCAGAGGCATATTTGCAGCAACAACGCCTCACTTATGCATCAATTCTGCCGTGTTCAAGGCGCCTTGGGAGAGCTTTGCTGTGTTCCTGCCGCGCCGACCGGCACGGCGGAACCGATGAGAGGAAACCGGAATGGACCACATCATCGAGCACGACGCGGCGGAGGACGGCCTCCTGGTCGCGAAGCGGAGGATCGCGGGCGCCCGTGCGAGGGCCGAGCAGCCGTCCGACGTCACCGGCGGTCGTTCCGACGGCAACGACAACGAGTAGCAGGGACGCCCACGATGCCTGACAACGCCTCGTGGGCGGCACGTCTGGGCGGGGGCCAGTTCCTCGCCCAGACGCTGCACCGCTCACACCTCGTAATCCCAGGCCCTCCCGCCGACGTGGCCGGTCTGCTGTCCTGGGATGACCTGAACAGCATCCTGGCCAATCATCGGCTGGAGCCGCCCCGACTGCGCCTGTCTGCGGATGGGGAAACCCTGCCGGCCCACCGGTACGCCTCGGCCTTCACCAATCGACGTGCGGCCACTTGGCACAGGCTCCAGCCTGCTGACCTCCACGCCCGGCTGGCCGAAGGCGCCTCGCTGGTCCTCGACGCCATCGACGAGATCCACCCGCCGATCCGGGCTGTCGCCGAGCAGCTCGAACGCTTCCTCGGAACCCCTGTCCAGGCCAACGCCTACGCCTCGTGGACGGCGAAGGAGGGCTTTGGCACCCACTGGGACGACCACGACGTGGTTGTGGTCCAGCTGCGTGGAGCCAAGCGCTGGCGCCTGTACGGCCCCACTCGGACCGCTCCGACCTGGCGCGACATCGAGACGCCCGCCGAGCCGACGGGTGAGCCGATCGCTGACCTCGTCCTGACCCCGGGAGATGTGCTTTACCTACCCCGCGGATGGTGGCACGCCGTCACCGCCGACCAGGGAACGGAATCACTCCACCTGACCTTCGGCCTGGTAGCCCACACCGGAGCCGACCTGCTGGCCTGGACCGTCGACCAGCTGCGCGCCAAGACCGCCCTTCGCCTCGACGTGCCGCGCTTCGCACCGCAGGACGACCAAGCCGCCTACATCGCCGACCTCCGCCAGGCGCTCATCGCCGAACTCAACGCCCCGGACCTCTTGACCCGATGGGCCGCATCCGTTGACACGACCCACGCAGGCCGTCCGGCTCCCTCGCTCCCGTTCGTATCCGGCCTCCCCATCCCCCGGACCGACGACGAGGAGACGGCCGCCCGGAAGCTCAAGATCGAGCTCACCGCGCCCCGGGCACGCCTCACCGGTGACCTGGCCGGGGGCACCGTCACCCTGGCCGCGGCCGGTACCGAGTGGGACTTCAAGGCGAAGGCCTCCCCGGCCCTGGAGCTGCTTCTGCACCGAGGTGTGGTTGGGGTCGGCGACTTCGCGGACATCGCCGGGATCCGGGTGGCGGATGCGTTGGCGCTCCTGTCGGAACTCCTGGCCGGGCAGGCCGTCCGGGTTGTGGAGAGCGACCGGTGACGGCAGTACTGGGCCTGGGCACATATCGGGTGCGCGACGTCGAACAGGCGGCGCGCACCGCCCTGGCCACCGGAGCCATATGGGTGGACACCGCACCCAACTATGCGAACGGCCGAGCTCATCACGACCTCGTACCTGCACTCCGCGATCGGCCTGCGCGGGTCTCCACCAAGACTGGTTTCCACACCGCCCACCAGGCACAGGCAGCCCTCGCTGCAGGTGTCCTCGACACGGCGGCATCCGGCGCGGGGCACAGCCTCGCGCCGGCGTTCGTGCGCTGGCAGACGGACAACTCGCTCGCCGAACTCGGCCACACGGATATCGTCTTCGTGCACAATCCCGAACGCGCCGGTCAGCATCGACCGCAGATCCACACCGCACTGCGGGACACCTTCGTCGTCTTGGAGGAACTGGCCCACGAAGGACGAATCGGCGGGTACGGCGTGGCGACCTGGTCGGGGCTGGAGGTCGGTGCCTTCACCGTCCCCGACCTCGTCCGCATTGCACAAGAAGCAGCCGGGTCTGTCGATCACCACCTCACCGGCCTGCAACTCCCGGTGAGCCTGGTCATGGCCGGCCCGATCGCCCAGGCCCTCGACGGCAGAGCAGGGCCGCTCGCCCAGGCCGGCGGCGAGGGGATCACCACCTTCGGCTCCGCACCCCTGCACGGAGGGGAGTTGCCGGGCCTGATGACGCCCGAACTGGTGAACCTCGTAAGACCAGGGTTGACCGCCGCCACGGCCGCCCTGCTGGTAGCCGCTTCCTGCCCTGGTCTGGACGTGGTGCTTCTGTCCGCGAGCAGCAAGGCCCACTGGCAGGATGCACTGGCGGCCGTCGACAGCCCGATGGACACCGATCGACTCAGGAGCGTGATCCGTGCAGTCGCCCCCCGATGAGCCCACGCGCATCCGGATGGAGGCCGCGCACAGCACGGCAGCCACTCTCATGGATCTAACCTGCACCGGAAGCCCCGCATGGGGCTTTGCCGGATACACGATCGGCCGCCGCGCAGGCGACCGGTGGCTTCGCGTTGCCACCTCCGGCCGCGCCCGCCGGGAGGGCGAGGGCATCGTCGGGGCGGAGGCCCTCGTGCCGGACGATGTTCCTCGGCCGCGGCTCCACGGCATCCTCGACTGGGCGGATGGAGGGCACGGCTACCGGGCCGACCTGATCGACTACATCACCGACCCCGTCGTCTCGTCCCGACCCGACCTTGTGACCGACCCAGGTATCCCCGACACCTGGTGGCAAGCCCTGCGGACGGCGACGGAGCGTCTGAGCGCCGCCGAGACAACCAAGATCACCGTCCGGGACGCCTGGATCCGAGCCGCGTTCCCCCAGTACCTCGGTATCCCCGCACCCGAGAAGGTGGAACGGGCCGCCGGACACGGCGACTACCACTGGGGAAACCTCACCGGGCCCACGCTGACCATCCTCGATTGGGAGCGCTGGGGCCTCGTGCCCGTCGGGTTCGACCCCGGCATGCTCCATGCGAACAGCCTGTTCGTGCCGGCCGTTGCTGCCCGGATCCGCCACGAATTCGCTGCGGTGCTGAACAGCGCGGACGGTCGCATCGGCGAGCTGGTGGCCATCGCCGAGATGCTCCAGGCCGTCGCGCGAGGCTGGTACCCGGAACTCGCGGTCCCCCTTGCTGAACGGGCGCGGGAACTGACCGGCGTCACACCGCCGCGCGGCGCCGCACCCGAACTCGATCGATAGCAGTGGACCTCCGCCAGGAGCCCGTCGACCACGTGCTGACGACGGTGGAGCAACGCCTCGATATGACGCTGGATAGGACCACACTGGTGCGCAAGCGCCGAACAGTCGGCGCCAGAACCGACCGAGGCAGCTGGGTCCGGGTGGAGCGGCGCCCGTGGCCGCGTGCCCGGCAACAGGGCTGGGCCGGCACCGAGGCTGCGGCTGCCCTGACCGGTGTTGCCATGCCCCACTGGACCGGCTCGGTGTCGTGGCAGGAGCTGACGGACGGAACGATCTGGCGGGCGGATGAGACAGAGCTCCTGCCGAGCCGCCCCGTCAGCACAGCGGTCGTCGCCACCGACCCACAACTGCCGGACGCCTGGTGGTACGCCCTGAACACTTCTCTGAACAACCTGGCGAGCCAGCACACGGCCAGGGTCGCGACGCCGGACACCGAGATAATTACCCAGCAACTGGTCGACCGCGTGATTCGGGTCGCCTTCCCGACAGCGACGAATACCAGGGTGAAGACGTGGCGGCCGGCGCACGCTGACCTGAACTGGGCGAATGTCACAGGACCGCCGTTCTGCATCTTCGACTGGGAGGACTGGGGGATGGCGCCCCGCGGACTGGACTCTGCAGCGCTGCTGGCGGCCTCCCTCGGCGTCCCGGCCCTTGCAGACCGGGTCCGACACGAGCGCCAGGCAGACCTACAGAGCAGGGACGGAACGGTGATGAGGCTCTTCGCCCTGGCCAAGATCGCCGGACCGAATGCCCAACCGAACGACCCCCGCGTGGACCCGGCGCGAGGGGAGGCCGCAGAGCTGATCCGTGCCCTTCAACAGTCCGATGGTCTCCAGTGAGCCGACGGGGGCCCGCCGCCCAGACAGCCAGACATACGAGAGGGGCGCCGTAGACCCGGGGCTCCTAGTGCTGATTCCCGACAACGTGGAGGTAGCTCCGATGCCCCAGAGGGTCACGAAGGAGAAGGTGCTCGTCTACGTCGTGCGCGACGGGCGGCTCCTCGCCTTCCGCCACACCGATTACAGCTATGAGGAGGTCGGCATCCAGGTCCCAGCGGGGAGCATCCGCGCGGGGGAGACCCCGGAGGCCGCCGCTCTGCGGGAGGCCCGCGAAGAGACCGGCCTGAACGATTTCAAGATCGTCCGCAAGCTCGGCGAGACCGCGTACGACATCAGCCCGTACCGGTTCGAGATCCAGCACCGGCACGTCTTCCACCTGGAGCTCACCGGGCCGGCCCCGGAACGGTGGATGAGCCAGGAGGATCACGACGGCGAGCAGGAGCCCACGCACTTCGAGTGCTTCTGGATCCCGCTGGAGGTCGCACATATTCTCCAGTCCGGCCAGGGCGCCCTGCTTGGGCGCCTGTTCGACTGATCAGATCGGTCGATGAGGCAGCGAGCTCGACGAAGGAAAGTCCCACCTAGCCTTGGCCGGCGACAACATCCATGACGGCTCCTAAGAAGTCACCGCGCTGGAGCATGAACGAGACCTGCCCGGGCCACGAGCAGCTGGCTGCCGCAGGGGCCAGCCGGGTGCTCGGCGACCTGCGGGACATCGCCGCGCTCCATAAGACCGTCCCGGAACGGACCGGTGGGGGCAGTCCCGGCGACCGCGGAATTCGGCGCTGAGGCCGCCCTGAAGGTTGCTGAGGCAGGCGACTCCAACCGGGCAGCGGCGGCCTAGGCCGTCAGCCGTGCTACCAATCTCCGGGTCAGTACATCTAGGCATGGATCAGCGGCGCCGCAGTTCGCCGCGCATGATTCCAGCGGTGAAGGCGTCGTATTCCGCATCGTCGAAGAGGTGAGGGGCCTTGTGGGGGTTCTCCGAGTCGCGCAGGGCGACGATTCCCCGGTCGAGGAAGGCCACCTCCACGCAGGTGGTCCCTCCGCTGCTGGCGGTCTGCCACTCGGCGTTGACGAGCTGGCTCTCGACCCAGGACGGGTCGAGGTCGTTCTTGTTCATGAGATTTCCTTGGCGAGCGTGGTGAGGAAGGGCAGCGACGCCTTTGGCGAAAGGGCGTCGGACTTCAGGAGATCGCTGGTCGTGCGGTAGATCTCGACCGTCTCGGGCCGGTTGAGGTGCAGCGACGTACGCATCGACTCGATGCACACGAGGTCGCGTCCGGCGGGAAAGGACATGAGCATGAACGGACCGTCCATGCCCGCGTGCGCGCCCGCCGTGTAGGGCAGGACCTGGATGGTGATGTTCGGGTCGCTGCGGGCCAGCTCGGCGAGGTGCTCGATCTGGGCCCGCATGACACTGCGGTCGCCGACCTCCTGGCGCAGTAGGCCTTCGGTGAGGACGGCCCATATCTTCAGCGGGGGTGTGCGCTCGAGCATGACCGTCTGGTGCTTCTCGCGCACGGTCATGAAGCCGTCAATGTCGCTGGCGGTCTTCCATGCCCGGCTCCCCTCGATGACGGCCCGCGCGTAGTCCGGGGTCTGAAGGAGGCCGTGGACCGCCAGGGGGTTGAACGTGAACAGACCGCTGGCCGTCTCGATCTGGGAGAGGTAGTCGCCCAGCGGGTCGTCGACGATGCCTTCGTACTGCTGCCACCAGTCGGGCTCGCCGGCCTTGCGCGCCAGGTCCCGCAGTTCCTGGCGCATGGCTTCGTCGGTGACGCCGAACACCTCGAAGAAGTGGGGCAGCTGCTGGATGGTCACCCCTTGGGTGCCCTTCTCGATCTTGCTGACCGTTGACAGTGCTCGGTAGCCGAGGCGGGTGGCCGCCTCTTCCTGGGTCCATCCCAGCTCCTCGCGCAGACGCCTGAACTCGGAACCCAGGCGCCGGCGACGCGGTGTCGGATCAACAGACATGACCACCTCCTTCTTCGTCAGGAAGCGTAGCGCTCAGGCCAGTTCTGGCATACGCCAGATCCCCGACAGGAAAGATTTTCCTGTCCGATGGGGTTGCCCGGCAGTGTCGGAGAGGTCCATCATCGGAGCTCGACATGCGGAGGGTGCTCCAGCAAGTACGGAGCGCTACCTCGTTCGCTGTACTTCACCCTGCCGATCGGAGGGGCCGATGCCTGCCATGGCGGTCCGCGCAATCCCGCAGTACCGGATGGTGCTGCCCGAGGTTCGCCCGGAAGCGATGGGTCCTGTGCGGGAGATCGTCCGCGCTCATCTGCGGCTGTGGCGCAAGAGCGAGCTGAGCGACGTCGCAGTCCTGGGAGTGACCGAACTGCTGACCAACGTCCTCAAGCACGCCCCGGGTGACTGTGAGCTGCTGATGCGCGAGACGCCGGACGGGGTCTTCGTAGGTGTCACCGACTACGTGGACAGCCTGCCGACGGTGCGGCAGCCGTCGGACGGACAGACCGGCGGTTGGGGGCTGTTCCTGCTTGCTGACGTCGCCGCCGAACTGGACGTGAAGCCTCTGCCGCACGGCAAGCAGGTCTGGTTCAGACTCGGCGGGCCGTGTGTCGACAGCCGAAGAACGAGTGACCCTGCGTGCTGATAGTCCATTCCCAGGCGCGGACCGCGGCGCGAGGCGGCGCCGCCCGGACGGACAACTCAGAGCACGACCTCGATCACCGCCCCTTCGTCGACCAGGAGCCGCGCACATGCAGATCGTGACCGCCGTCCGTGCCGACATCCTGCCCTGGATGTCGCTCGCCGCAGAGGTCGAGGAACTGTTCGGCCCGCTGGTCGACGACCCGGGGTTCCAGGCCGCGCTGATGCGCAACATCGAACGCGGCACCGCCCTGTGCGTGCGTGCGGGCGAAGGACGTGCCGGATCGGCGCTCGCCGGCGGCCTGCTGTTCTCGGGCCGCTACCCGCACTACGAGATCACCTGGCTGGCCGTCGACGGAAAGTCCAGGGGGCAGGGCGTCGGTCGGCTCCTGGTGGAATCCGCCCTACGGGCCTTCACCTCGACCCCGTGCACGGTCGATGTGACGACCTTCGGGCCGGAGCACCCCGGTTGCAGCGCCCGCCTCTTCTACGAGGAACTCGGCTTCGAGGCGACCGCACAGCTCAACGAGGGCGGCTCGCGTCAGGTGTACCGGCTGCAACTGCCGCGGGCCTGAGTCCAACACCCGCAACAGTGCGGCACCGGGGCTCAGCCCTGCACCAAGACCATCACGCAATGTCACTGACGTATCGCGATCCGCTGATCCTGCGGGTGGACGGCCCTGGCCAGTCCCGCAGTTGTCCGCGGCCAGGGAGGGTGTCGTGAGCAACAGCAGATCCCGAGAACATCCCGCATCACCCGTGGTGATCCTCGGCGGTGGTCCCTGCGGACTGGCGTGCGCGTACGAGCTCCAACGGCTGGGCCACCGCGACTGGCTGCTGCTTGAAGCCGCGCCCGAGGTCGGAGGCCTGGGCTCCTCCGTGATCGATGAGGTCGGCTTCACCTGGGACTTAGGCGGTCACGTCGTGTTCTCGAAGCTACGGAGCTTCGACGAGCTGATGGGCGAGCTCTTCGCGCCGCACGAGCTGCTGCACCACGACCGCTCCTCGTTCATCCGGCACGGCAAGCACTGGGTGCCGTACCCCTTCCAGCAGCACCTGCACCACCTGCCCGCGGCGCGGGCCCGAGAGTGCCTGGACGACCTCGCCGCCGCCCAGGCCGACGGCCCCGCCCCGGCGGAGGCCGACTTCGCCTCCTGGCTGGAGCGCACCTACGGACCCGGCCTGGTGAAGGAGTTCTTCTCCCCGTACAACCGCAAGATCTGGGCCACCGACCTGGCCCAGATGTCCGCCTCGTGGATCGCCGACCGGATCGCCCCCAGCGACACCGACGCGCTGCGACGAGCACTGGACGCAGGTCCCTCGCCCGTCCAACCCTGGGGCCCCAACGCGCAGTTCACGTTCCCGGCATCCGGCGGGACGGGCGCGATCTGGCGACGGCTCGCCGACCGGCTAAACGGCGACGTCCGCACCGGCAAGGCCGTGGTCCACATCGACCCGGCCTCCCGCACCCTGCTGACGGCCAACGGCTCCCTCATCTCCTACCGACAGCTGGTAGCCACCGGGGCGCTCGACAAGCTGATCGCGATGACCGCCAGCGCACCCGACGACGTACGGCAGGCGGCAAGCGCCCTGCGCCACACCACCGTCGCGATGGTCGGCCTCGGCTACCGCGCGCCGACGACCGACCGACGCTCGTGGCTCTACTTCCCGGGCAGCGAAGCGCCGTTCTACCGCGCGACGAACTTCTCCGCGTACGCGCCGGCCAACGTCCCCGGCGCCGACCCCGGCCGGTACTCGGCCTGGATGACGGAGACATCCCTCCCGGCGGGCAGCCTGCTGGACCAGACGGGCCTGGTCCAGGAGTGCGACGCGGCCCTTCGCCGCTGCGGCCTCGTCCCCGATACGGCCAAGCGGGTCAGCGGGCACATGGAACTGATCCCGTACGCCTACCCCGTGCCGACCGTCGGCAGGGACGCGGCGCTCGCACTCATCCAGCCCTGGCTCGAGGAACACCGGATCTACTCCCGCGGCCGGTTCGGCACCTGGCGCTACGAGATCGGCAACATGGACCACGCCGTCACCATGGGCCAGGACATCGCCCGCCGGCTCGTCAACGGCACGCCCGAGCGGATCTACACCGCACCCGCCCGCGCCACCGTCGGGACCGGCCATGCCCGGTGAACTCGTCCTGGACGCTCACACCGTGACCGGGAGCCTGCTGCTTGGCGCTGCACCGGACAGCCCTACAGCCGTCGGCGAGCTCCTCGCCCTGGGCGTCACGCACGTGTTGGACTGCCGGACCCCGCGCCCGGCACCGCCACCGGCCGCCACCTGCCCCGACTTGGTGTGGCACTCCGCGCCCACCGAGGACGACGGCGCCTCGCGCGGCGCCGCCTGGTACGCCGCCTGCCTGGCCTTCGCCGAGCTCACCCTGCGCGAGGACGGGGCCCGGCTGTACTGCCACTGCGCGGCCGGGGTCAACCGCTCGTCGGCCGCCGCCTACGCCATCCTGCGCGGGCAGGGCTGGGCGCCGCCAACCGCCCGCGCCCGCATCCTGACCGCCCGCCCGCAAGCACGCCCCCGCTATTTCGAGGACGCCGACCGGTGCCTGCGCGAACTGGGCATCGGAGAACAGGAGACATCGTGATCCGTGCCAGCCGACTGCTCGTCGCCGCCTATACCGCCCGGTCCGTGTACGTCACCGCGTCCATGGCCCTGTCCTGGCGCTCCATGAGGGCCGAGGCCGCCCGCGCCGAGCACGCACCGACCGGCCAGGCGCCCGCCCTGACAGTCATCGTCCCCGCGCTGCGCGAGCAGACGGTGATGCCGCGCTCGCTCGCGCACTTCGCCGATCTGGCCGCCGATTGGCCGCAGCTGCGGATCGTGGTCGTCACCGCCGCGCGCGAGGCAGCCGAGACCCCCGACGGACAGCAGACCACCGAAGAGCTCTGCCGGGACCTGGCGAAGACGCACAACGACCTGCTGGGACGGGAGGCGTTCCACGTCGTGTCATACCCGGGCCAGGGACGGCGGGCCTCCCAGCTCAACCACGCCGTCGCCGCGCTGGACATCCTGTTCCCGCCAAGCGGCGACGACTACATCGCAGTCTTCGACGCCGACGCGGTCCCCGACACCCGCCTGCGCGCCCACTTCGCCCAGGCCGCGACCGAGCGGCCCGCGATGATCCAGCAGCCGATGCTCCCCGCGTTCCCCGCCGGCTCCGGCGGGCGGCGCTCGGCCGTGATGTCCGGCCAGGACCTGGCGGCCTTCCGCCGCACCGTCGGCATCGAGTAGCGCGGCATGGGTC
>FTKL01000352.1_pt2 | contig 37677 bp, 25 predicted proteins | sample 2434061 | NCBI WGS metagenome assembly FTKL01 (sample SAMEA3914816, study PRJEB12502) | metagenome | biome: forest; material: soil | place: USA | collected 2011-09-16 | depth 0.3 m
CGGGAAGGCGAAGACCACGACGCCGAGGGCGAGGAGGGTGTGGCTCGTGGCGCGCACGGGGCTGATCCCGCGACGGGGACGACGGGGCATGGGTCACCGGTCTCCGAAGGACTTGCGCAGGTAGCGGTGGTTGCCGAGGGCGAGCAGCACCAGCGCGAGGAAGATGACCCAGCCGATCACCGCCGCGAAGCCGAGGTCGGTCTGGACCGGCTGGACCGTTCCGGGGCTGCCGATGTCGCCCAGGTACTCGTACTGCAGCAGCATCATGGTCAGGCCGCCGTCGTTGGGGCCGCCGGTGCCGCCGAACAGCACCTGGGGCTCGGTGAAGACCTGGACCCCCGCGATCGCCCCGGTCAGTGTCACGAAGACCATCGTCGGTGCCAGCAGCGGCAGGGTGATCGAGCGGAAGAGACGAACCGCACCGGCGCCGTCCAGCTGCGCGGCTTCGCCGATGGAGCGGTCGATGGCGCTGATCCCGGCCATGAGCAGGACGAGGAAGTAGCCGAAGCTTCGCCAGATCACCATCAGCGCGATGACTGCCTTGATCCGCCAGGGATCGGTGAGCCATGCCTGGGCGGGCAGACCGAGTGTGCCGAGGAGGTTGTTGACGAATCCGTACTTGTTCGCGAAGAGGGACTGGAAGACGATGCTGACCGCCACGATCGAGGTCATCTGAGGGAGGAAGAACGCCGTCTGGTAGAACGCCCGGAAGCGCAGGCGGGGCTGTGACAGGGCCGCGGCTGCTGCGAGGGCGGCGACGACGGCCGGGATCTGGCCCAGGAGGAAGATCGCCACGGTGTTGCCGACCGCCCTGCCGACCTCGGGCGTGCTGAACAGCCGTGTCCACTGGGCGGCTCCCACGTACTGCGGCGCGGAGAGGCCGTCCCAGGTCAGCGTACTGAGGTAGAGGGCGTATCCGAGCGGGATGACGCCGAAGCCGGCGAACAGCAGGAAGAACGGCGCGACCGACGCGTAGTCCCGCCAGTAGGTGCGGATGAACCCCTTCCGTCTTCCGGGCCCACGAGACGGCATCGCGATTTTTGTCAGCACGGAGTGGCCTCGTAGGAGATGGTGAGGGTCGGCAGCTGCCTTCGGTGTCCCCACGAGCGACGGAGCCTATCGAACGAGCGGCCGCTGGTGGTGGGCGTGCTGGGCGCCACGCCGTGCCGTCACACGGCGGGGCTACGCCGACTGCCGGACGACCAGTTCATGGCAGACGCGTATGCGCGTCTGTGTCAGGGGCGCGTCTGCGGCGTGCATCTTGAGGACCTCGTCGAACGCCAACCGTGCGACCGCCGTGAAGTCCAGCTGGAGTGTCGTGAGCTCGGGCTCGACGAACACGCCGATCTTCAGGCCGTCGACCCCGACCACGGCACAGGACTCCGGCACGGTGACCCCGCGGACTCTCAGCTCCTTCAGCACGCCGAACGCCGTCATGTCGTTGAACGCGATGACGGCGTCGGGCGGAGCGGGTCGACCCAGCGCGATCCGCACGGCCTGACGGCCGGTCAGCAGGTCGTCGCCGCGGTACTCGACGTCGATCACGTCCGGAGTCAGCCCCCGGTCCCGCATCACCCGCCGGTAGATGTCGGACCGGACCGAATCCTCGGTGGGGAACTTGATGTCGACGAGTGCGATCCGTGAGCGTCCGCTCGTCACCAGATAGTCCACCGCTGCCGCCAGGCCCGGACCCAGGTCGATGTTGAGCGCGCTGCGCGGGCGCGAGGGCGACAGGGCGTCCAGGGTCTGTTCGGCGGTGTCGAGCAGGACCAGCGGAAGGCTGCCGAAGACCAGGTCGATGTCCTGCGGGCCGAGGTCGGTGTAGCCGATGACCGCGTCCACCTGGCCGGCCAGGGCTCGCAGCTCGTCCTTCCCCACCTCGATGCCCGGCTGGTTCTCCATGATGACCAGCGCCCAGTGGTTCGCCGTCGCGATCTTCGCCACCTCGGAGGCCAGCTCCGAGAAGTACGGGTTCGACAGGTCGGACACGATGAGGCCGACGGACCGGGTGGACTGCTGCACCAGTCCGCGACCGAACCGGCTGGGGGTATAGCGGAGCCGCTCGGCGGCGGCAAGGACCCGCTGCTTCGTCTCGGCGCTGATCCCCGGCATGTCGTTCATGGCGCGAGTGACGGTCTGCCGCGAGACACCCGCGAGCTCGGCCACCTCGAGGATGCCCGCGCGCTTCGCTTCTCCCCGCTTCGACACCGGGTCAGAGTACATGAGCTTCCCAACGTTCGGTCGTAGGCGATCCCGTCGCTGTCGTCCGGCCGGAGGTCAGCCCGAACCCTTGCCGGCCCGCCCCAGGGAGTACAGCGAGAAGCGGACGATGCCCGAGTGCGCGCCGGTCATCACCATGGATCCGTGCAGGAGCGTCGGGTTGTCCGCGATCAGGATCCGCGTGCCGGCGAAGGTCTCGTCGCCGTTGAGTCGCCGGTGCGGCGTCAACCGCCCTTTGCCGACCACGAGCTCGTCAGCCCTCAGAACGGCGACGGGACCACCTTCCAGAGGCGTGAAGTCGACGATGAAGTTACGGCCGGCCGCGACGTACGTCTGCTCGTCGCGCTGGAGCAGGAGGCCGTAGCCCACGGCCCGGCCGTCGCTCCGTGCCCGGTGGCTGCGAATCAGGAAGCCGTACCGCCCGAGGGTGAAGCCCTGTTCCTCGCCGCCCTCCACCCGGAAGCCGCGGACCCGCCCCCGGGTCTGGGAGTCCAGGATTTCGGCTTCGAGCGCAGCGAGTTGGGTGTAGTCGCGGCAGAGGTCGAGGACGTCGTTCTCGGGCAGGGAATCGAAACCGAACGGCGAGACACCGATGGCTCCGTATGCGCCGATCGCGAGGAAGGCGTGGGAGAGGCCGTCGCCGTCCGCGCGGATCTCGGGCACGAAGAAGGCGGCGTTGGTGTCCCGGTACGCCTTGAACGGAGTCTCGAAGTCACCGAAGTACACGTCCGGCGCGAGGAACGCGATCGACGGGGCCGCGAGCTTCCAGGCAGCACTGACGTGTGGCAGGGGACCTCCGCTGGGGAAGGTGCCCGGCACCTGGGCGCCGTCGGCGGCTGCACCGGTCGAGCTGGTCCCGTCGGGCACGGGCGAGTCGAGCCAGGCGTTCACGAAGAGCGGCAGGTCGTGCCGTGCCAGGCCGGCCGAGGCCACGTGCTGGACGTATGCCGCGTAGTGCCACGCCATGAACAGCTCGGCCGTCCGGTCGGCGTCCCCCAGCAGGTCCGACCAGGTCGGCGCGCTCCCTGCGGCCGGCACGGCGTCGGGTACCGCGACGTGTGGGAATGCCCCGTCGCGCACGGCCTCCAGAAGGCTGGGAGGGACAGGAGCCGCCCACGCGGCCGAGGCGTCCGCACCGAAGGACCGGGCGGGGCCGAGGAGGCCCACCTCGTTCTCCAGCTGGACCATGATCACCGTTCCCTCACTGCCGTCCGCGCCCGCCAGGTGCCCCATGAACGCGGCGAACGCGTCGGCATCGGCGTCCCGGTTGGCGTCGCTGAACGGGCTGAGGTTGTCCAGTGGGCTGCCGGAGCCGTCGACCTGGACCGGGAAGCGCTCCGGATCGAGCTTGACCCAGGCGGGTGCGTAGCTCGACGAGCCGTTCTTCCAACTGCCGAACCAGAGCAGGACGAGCTTGAGGCCGTGGCGGCGCGCGCCCGCGAGCACCTGGTCCACCGGGCCGAAGTCGAACTCGGCTTCCGACGGCTCCACGACTTCCCAACTCACCGGCAGAAGCACGGTGTTCACCTTGGCCTCAACGAGCCGCGGCCACAGTTGGCGCAGGTGGTCGGGGCTGGACGCCGTGGAGTTGTGCAGCTCGACGCCGCGGATCAGGTACGGCTCGCCGTGTACGTGCAGCCGGCCCGTGGCGGCGTCGACGAAATGGCCGTTCAACGGTGACCTCCCAGGGGTGGGTCAGCTGCCGAATTGTCGGGTGGCTGTGTCAAGTGCGTTGTTGTAGGCGGTGGTGGCGTTCTCGCCGTTGCCGGCCGTGTCCCGGATCGCTTTCTGGAAGAGGGCGTTGATGGAGTCGGTGTTGACACCCTTGAGGATGCGGGGGGCTTGCTGGGAGATGTCGGCGAGTGTGGTGGCGGTGGGTTGGTTGCCGAAGAAGGGCTGGGGCGCGGTGAAATCGGGTGACCGGTAGGTGGCGAGAGCCGAGGGGAAGAGGCCGTTCTTCAGGTAGCCGTTGGCCTGGTTCGTGGCATTGGTGAGCCAGATCGCCACTTGGGTCGCGAGCTTGGGGTCGGTGGCGGTTCGGGGGACCATCAGCATGGATCCGTCCGCGGCCGCGTATCCGTCCGGAGTCGCGGTGGCCACGCGCCAGTGGCCGGACTGGTCTTTCGCCGCGTTCTGCAGACCGGCGCCGCCCACCCAGGGCGGCTGGAGAAACCCGATCACGCTGCCCTGACTGACGGCGGAGTTCCAGTCGTTGGAGAAGGCCGGGACGTTCGCGCACTGGCCGTTGGACTGGAAGTCCATGGCCCGATCGAACGCGGTCTTGCCGATGGGATCGGCGATATCGGGCACCAGGGTGTTGCCGGACTTCTCGTAGAACCCGAAGCCTTTGGACCAGGTCTCGTAGTAGAACAGCTCTCCCGGGTCATCGCAGGCGAACTTGCCGTGAGCCTTGGCCGTTTCGGTGACCGAGCGGTAGCCGGCCCAGCTGGAGACGAGCTGTCCGACGGCGTTGGGATCGGTGGGGAGGCCGGCCGCCGCGAAGGCGTCGGTGTTGTAGTAGTAGGCGATCGGGCCCACGTCGATCGGGACACCGAGTTGTCCGCCCGAGGGGGACGCGCCCAGCGCGACCTTCCACGGCAGGTACCCGGCGGCGACCTGCGGGGTGAAGCCGTTCTGGCTCACGTCCGTGAATTTAGCGGCCACGGGCGCGTAGCGGATCGGGTCGGCGGTCACGATCGACGGCAGGTCCTTGCCGGTGCGCAGGTCGGCGGTCAGCTTGGTGTCGACGTCGGCGGTCTTGATGAACGTGATCCTCGCGTGGGGGAACGCCTTCTGTGCCCCGGCCACCGCGCTGTCGGCCAGCGATCCGGGCCGGTACAGGACGGTGACGTCCTGTGCTCCGCCGCCTGCTCCGCCGCACGCGGCGAGCACAACGGAGAGCAGGGCAGCGAGCAGGCCCGCGCTGGACAGTGGCAACGGAGACTTCACGCGGTACACGGCACTTCTCCTCACGAGGCGGCTGGACCGGACGGGACCGAGGACGAGGCACTTTGAGGCGCGGGGGAGCGGGGACTGCTCGGCCCCTCGCCCGCGCGGCGCCGGGTGGAATCCCGTTGCCGTGTCATCGGCACGTCCGCTGCGGAGCGGGCAGCGGCGTCGAGAGGCGCAGTGAGACCTTGGCGGTGGTCCCGGCCGGTCCGGTGACGATCGAGAACCGGTCGGCGAGTGCGCGCACCAGGTCCAGGCCGCGGCCGCAACTGACCCCGTCGTCGGCTGAGCTCCGGCGGGCGCCGGTCCTGGGACACCAGCAGCCGCAGTCACGCACCGAGACGGTCAGATGATGTCGCTCCACGCCGACCAGGATCGCCACCGAGTGGCTGCCGCTGTGCAGGACGGCATTGGTCACGAGTTCGCTGGCCACCAGGCACGCCGAGTCGCGGAGGTCCTCCGGCAGGCCGAGGCGCTGAACGCACTGCGCCACGAAGTGCCGCATCGTCGGTACGCACCCGGTGCCGGCCACGCAGACACAGGCCGCGAGCCGAATGGCGACGGGTCGGTCCGTCGTCGCCGGGCTCGTCGGGGAAACGGTGGAAGCAATCATGTCGTGGCTCCGCAGCTGTGCTGGTGCGGGCGCGCAGCGGTTGGGCGGGAGTGAACATCCGTCTCGCCGAGCGCGGTACGAGGCATTCCGCTGGAGGGAAATTATCAAATTCCCCGCAGAAGGGGGTGGGGGCCGGGCCGAAAGGCGCAGCCGACTTTTCCTGCTGAGGCGTCCGCCCATGCCGGCGACCCTCGGCCTGCTTCGAGCGGCGGGGGCGGCGAGGGGGTGGGTGCCGCCGTGACGGACGCTGCGCTTTTACGAAGAGAGAAGAATGACGCTTTCTGGTCGTCTTCCTTGCATCTACCGTGGGCGATGGCTTTCTTCAATAGCGCCGTGAACGTTCACGCTCGATCTACTCGGACCATAGGCCTGTCGGTGCGGGGCTGTCAAGTCCGCGCGGGAAATGCGGGCGAAATTGGCTGTGCGGCCCTCGGGTGGCGTGCGGGTCTCTGATCGGAAGGCCTGACGCAGTGTCATTCGGATGGGTGCTGAGCTGGTGTGATGGCCGACCTTCCACCCCCCTGGGACGGCCCGCGTTGGCGGACGGGAGCACCCGGAGGTGCGCGGGGTAGGCCATGCCCTGGTGGGTCGTTTGCGGCCGCAGGTACGCCGGCCCGGCCGCGGGATGCAGTGCGGTTCTGCGGTTCCTCGGGGTGCTGGTCGAGCGGCTATGTTCGAATCCCTTGTTTCTTGTTTGTTTCGGGTCTACGCTGCGGCGCACATCGCGGTCGGCGCACCACGTCGTCGCGACCCCGGCCTGCAGATCAACCACCCGCAACGCGCTGCCGATCTGCCGCGCCCGCTGCACTGCATTCCCGGTACCGCTCGTAATTCCAGGTACGGCCGACTCGTCGCAGGTGTGTGCCTGACGGCCCGGCCGGCCCCGGGCGACCGCTGTGGGCGCACGCATTCCGGCAGCCCGTCTTGACGTCGCCTTTCGGTGAGGCCGCTGATCCTCCATGGTCGACGGAAAAACGCTCTGCCGACGCCGGCCGGAAACTCCAGGAAACCGAATCGAGAAGAGGTACGTCATGACCGGAAGACTCCGGCGAGCGAGACAGGTGTCCCAAGGCCTGGTCGCGCTGGCCCTGGGGGCCTGCTCCCTGCTCGCCACTCCGTCCGAAGCGCTCGCCGCGATCCCCGACACGTCGATCGTGGTGGACGGGCATGGTGCTGGTCGGGTGTTCGACGGGATCGGTGCGGTGAGTGGTGGTGGTGGGAACTCGCGTCTGCTGGTGGACTATCCGGAGCCGCAGCGGTCGCAGATCCTGGACTACATGTTCAAGCCGGGCTACGGCGCGTCGTTGCAGGTCCTGAAGGTGGAGATCGGTGGTGACACGAACTCCACCGATGGTGCGGAGGATTCGCACGAGCACGTGCAGGGGCAGGTGGACTGCGGCAGTGGCTACGAGTGGTGGCTGATGGAGCAGGCCAAGCAGCGCAACCCGGGGATCAGGCTTGCTGCGCTTGCGTGGGGTGCGCCGGGCTGGGTCAGCACCAACGGCAGTGACATGTGGAGCGGCAACGCCATCGGTTACCTGAAGGACTGGCTGGACTGCGCGAAGAGCCACGGTCTGGGGATCGACTACCTGGGCGGTCGCAACGAGGTCGGTCCGCCGCCCGCCGGCTGGTTCGAGAACCTCCGTTCGACCCTCAATGCCGCCGGCTACGGTGGGGTGAAGTTGGTCGCGGATGACGACTGGTCGGGCTTCCCGAACCCGGGTGACACGAGCCGGACGTGGCCGCTGCTCACGAAGCTGCAGGCCGATCCGGCGTTTGCGGCGGCGGTGGACGTGATCGGGCATCACTATCCGTGCGAGGGGGTCAACGGCGGGACCAACGGCACCGGCACTGCGTACAGTTGTCCGGTTCCGCAGGCGGCGGAGCAGCTCGGCAAGCCGATCTGGGCGAGTGAGAACGGCTCGCAGGACCTGAACACGGGGGCGGCTCCGCAGATCCGCACCATCACCCGCGGCTATGTGGACGGGCGGATCACGGCGACGTTCAACTGGCCGCTGATCGGGGCGCTCTATCCGAATCTGCCGTTCCGGAGTGATGGTCTGCTGCAGGCGAACCAGCCCTGGTCGGGCAACTACAGTGTCGGTACGTCGGTGTGGACCACCGCGCAGGTCACCCAGGTCACCCAGCCCGGCTGGCAGTTCATCGACTCCGCTTCCGGTTACCTCGGTGGTGGCAGCGGGACCGCGACCTCGCCCGGCAGTTACATCTCCCTCAAGTCGCCCAACGGCACCGACTGGTCGACCATCGTGGAGACCACCACCGCCACCGAGGCGCAGACCCTTCACCTGCATGCGCTCGGAGGCCTGATGGTCGGTCCGATTCACGTGTGGGCGACGAACCTGAACTCCAAGGACCCCGCGCAGTACTTCCAGCGGCAGGCGGACCTCAGTCCGGCCAACGGCAGCTACACGCTCATGGCGCAGCCTGGTTGGGTGTACTCACTGACGACCCTGACCACGCCGGGCCGGGGCACCGCCACCGCACCCCCGCGCGCGGCGATGTCTTTGCCTTACGGTGACGACTTCGAGGCGGCCCCGGCGGTCGGGCACATGCCCGCGTTGCTGTCCGACATGAACGGCGCGTTCGAGGTCCGCCCGTGCGACGGCGGGCGCGCCGGCAGCTGCCTGCGCCAGATGGCGCCCGTCAACCCGCTCCCGTGGGGCAACGTGTCCAACCCGTACACGCTGATGGGTGACGGGAGTTGGAAGGACTACACGATCGGCGTCGACACGCTCATCCAGCAGCCTGGAGCGGTGCGCGTGATGGCCCGTGTCGGCACCCAGAACGGGCCGGCATCCATCGACTCCTACTACCTGCAGCTGTCCGACACCGGTGCCTGGTCGATCGTCAAGTCCGCCTACCAGGGCAGTCCCACCGTTCTGGCGTCCGGCACCACCACCGCGCCCGGCACCGGTAGTTGGCACCATGTGGACCTGACGGTCCAGGGCAGCACCGTCACCGCCGCTCTCGACCACACCGTGATCGCCTCGGCCGCCGACGCGAGTTACCCGGTCGGACAGATCGGTCTGGGGCTGGACTCCTACCACACGCAGGGGTTCGACAACCTGACCGTCACGCCGATCGGTGCCCAGCCCGATCCCTACAGCTACACGGTGACCAGCGCCCTGACCAGCCAGGCGCTCGACCTCACTGGTGATCCGACCGCCAACGGTGCCAAGACCGTCCAGCAGCCCGTCAGTGGCGCCGCCGGCCAGCTCTGGCAGCTGACCGCGAGCCACGGTGTCGACACCCTCACCAATGCGGGCAGCGGCAAGGTTCTCGACGTTCCCGGCGGCAGCCGCAGCGACGGCACCCAGCTGCAGCAGTGGAGCGCGAACGGAGCGGACAACCAGCGCTGGCTCCTCACGCCCACGGCCAACGGCTCCTACACCGTCAGCAGCAAGCTCAGCGGCGACGTCCTCGACGTCTACCAGGCGCTGAACACGCCCGGCACCCCGCTCATCCAGTACCACTCCACCGGCCAGCCCAACCAGCGGTGGAACCTCCACCAGGTTCCCGCCGACGGCGTCGGCTACCGTCTCGTCAACTCCGCGAGCGGCCTGTACGCGGACATGAGCGGCGGCTCCACCTCGCCCGGCAGCGCCGCCATCCAGTGGACGGGCAACGGTGCCCCCAACCAGACCTGGGACCTGCACACCGCCACCACTCCCGGCACCTTCACCATCACCGACCGGAAGTCCGGCCTCTGCCTCGACGTCGCAGGAGCGTCGACCAACGACCAGGCCCAGGTCCAGCAGTGGACCTGCAACGCCGGCCGCAACCAGCAGTGGTCCTTCCAGCAGAACGCCAACGGCAGCTGGACCCTCACCAACCTCAACAGCGGCAAGGCCCTGGACACCGCCGGCGCCAGCACCGCCAAGGGTGCCCAGCTCGTCCAGGCCGCCGCCACCACAACCGCGACCACTCAGCAGTGGACCCTCCTCACCCCCTGACGCCCTGCTGATCCCAGCTCGGCGCACCACCGGCGGGCAGGCCGGGGCCATCACCGGCCTGCCCGCCCGCTCTCGCCCGTACGGAACGCCCGCCGGAGCGGGCACGACTCGGTGGCCGGCCCCGAGGCAGTGCACGAGGCCAGCGTCACCATCACGCGGATCCATGAGGGCGGGTCCGTCGGACAACGTCGGATCAGCGGGCGTTGCCCCAGCTCCCCCAGCCGCGAGGCTGGGGGAGCTGGGCCCGCCGGTGACCGCCCGGCGCGAGCCGAAGGACCCGCCTGGAGCCTGCCCGATCCGGCGGGGAGCGGGCGGGCGGCAGCTGGGAGGGCTCGGCGCACACCGGTGGCACCGTGCTCCGCCGCGCTGCCGGTCGCACCGGTGGACCGCCCGTCCCTGGGGCGCCGCTTGAGGGGTACTCGCCGGTGGCCAGTGCCATGGGTGGTGGGTTTGAGGAGGAACTCCATCGACTTCAGCCACTTGGTCAGGTAGGCGCCCACGGTCTCGTGCGGGTCGGCGTCGAAGCCCAGCTGGCGTCCTTCGAGGAAGCGCCGAAGCGCGGCTTCGGCCTCGAAGGCGTCTTCGAAGCCGCTGCGGCGTACCGTGCGCCGGCGTCCGCTGAGTGAGGGGATGTCCACGGCGAAGGTCCACGTGCCGTGGGTTTCTTCGGCCAGTCGCGGGCACGAGGCCCTGAGTTGGCGCCGTTCTGCATCACGGCACCCGCATCGGCGGTAGATGCGCCCCGGCCGCCGCTGTGGGCACGGAGCATTTGAGGTGACGTAACGCTCCGGTCGGCTCTCGTGGCGCGCCCTGTGTGATACCGCAGCAGCGTGGGCGCGGGTGCCGATGGCCGGAGAGGGGCCGTTCAGTCCGACATCGCCCGGCTGCCAGCCGGGCGGGAGTCGGCAGGCTGATCAGGGCGTCGAGGCCGAGGTGTTCGAGGAGCAGGGCCTTCAGGTTGCGGCCGTCGATCAGGGCTGGGCGCTGGCCGTTGCGGTGCGCGATCTCCCAGCTCATCTTGCCGTACCAGGAGGTGGTGACGAGGACGCTGCGGGCGGTCTGCTTGTCCTGGAGGGTGCCGAGCAGAGCCCGGACGACCTCGGGGCCGACGAATCGTTCCTGACTCCCGGACGGGGAGGTCGTGCGACAGCCTCCGGGGCGACGCGGCGACAGCTTCACATGAGGGGAGCAGCCGAGCCTGGTCAGGTCTGGACGTAGGCGATCAGCTGCTGCTTCCCGTCCGCTCCCTTCCGTACGACCACGGCGGCCGCCCGTACGTCCGGCGAGGCGGACAGCACCGACTCGATCTCGTCGAGTTCGATCCGGACGCCCGAGATCTTGACCTGCCGGTCGAACCGGCCGACGAACTCCAGCGCACCGTCCGGTCGGAGCCGCGCCCGGTCGCCGGTCCGGTACCACCGGCGCGGCACCTCGCCAGCCTCCTCGACGAACCGATCCTCGGTGCGGTCCGGCAGCCGGAAGTAGCCCGCGGCGACGCACGGGCCGCCGACCCACAGCTCGCCGACCTCACCCGGGGCCACCGTACGGCCGTCGTCGTCGACGAGGCGGACGGACGCGTGGTCCAGCGGCCGCCCGATGGGGACAGCGGCGGAGCGCGTGTCCTCCGGTGTCACCTCGTGCGCGGTGGACCAGACCGTCGCCTCCGTCGGGCCGTACATGTTGTGAATCCGCACGCCCGGGAGGGCGGTCACCAGACGCCGGGCGAGCCCCACCGGGAACACCTCGCCGCCGACGTGGAGCATGCGCAGGTGCCGCAGCGACAGTAGGGCCTCCTCGTAGGACGCGATCGCCGAGAGAAGCGACGGAGTGCTCTGGAACAGGGTGGGCCGGAAGCGCTCCACGAGGCGGGGCAGGCTGTCGTCGCCGCGCGGGTCGAGGCGGTCGATCATCCGGGCGGGGCTCACGACGGTGGCTCCGCCGCGGGTGAGCGGCCAGAGCAGTTCCATGACCGCGATGTCGAAGGCGACGCTCGTCACGGCGAGGAAGGAGTCGTCGAACGGGCTGCCGTAGGCCGCGTCGAGCGCGCCGAACAGCGCGGCCAGATTGGCGTGGGTGACCACGACGCCTTTGGGCCGGCCGGTGGAGCCGGAGGTGTAGATGACGTACGCCGGGTCCTCGGGGGAGGGGGAGGGCAGGGCGATCTCGGCGAGGTCCGGCCGGGCCGGGCGGGACGTGACGGGGACGGCGGGCACGTCGAACCGGGGCCCGCTGCCGTCGGTGACGAGCAGCGCGAGGTCGGCGTCCTCGACGACGGCCCGCAGCCGCTCGACCGGATAGTCCGGATCGAGGGGGACGTAGGCGGCCCCGGCGGCGGACACACCGAGCAGGGCTACCACCAGGTCAACGCCCCGCTCCACCATCACGCCGACCCGGTCACCCGGCCCGGCGCCCCGGGCCACGAGGCGGCGGCCCAGGGACTCGGCCGCCACCGCCAGTTCCGCGAAGGTGCGGGTGGCCGCCCGGTCGGACACGGCGGTTCGCGTCGGATGGTCCAGTGCCACCGCCCTGACCCGGCGGAACAGCGAGCGCGTCACCGTGCCGCTCCGAACGCGAGCAGCCGGGCGACGCCCTCCCGGTCGTTCATCAGTCCCTCATGGCTGTAGTCCGCGGACAGGAGCAGCCAGCAGGAGCCGATCCGCTGCGCCGTGCGGACCTGCTGCGTCGCCGGGAAGTAGAGGTCGCCGGCGGCTGCGACGGCGTGGACGGGCACGGTGTTCCGCTCCAACTGTTCGAGGTCGTAGAGGCTGGTCCATCCGGTGTACCGGGCGAGTGCCTCGGCCACCTCGGCGAACGGTGCGAGCGCGGCGTACTGACGGAACATCCAGGGGAAGAACACCTCGCCGTAGAAGTGGAACGGGCGGGCGCGGGAGGCGAACGCGGGCTCCCGGGCGTAGAGCCGGTCCGCCGTCCACCCGGTGGCACAACCCGGCCGCCCGTACGTGTACTCCTGGAGGTAGAACAGGGGTGAGCCGACCAGGTACGTCGCCGCCGCCACCGCTTTCAGGAAACCGTCGGCGAGCTCGTCGCCGTCCCAGGCGGACCGGACGAGGTCGTGGACCGCCGCCATTCCGTTCGCGAAGCCGAACTTCAGGCCGAGGAAGCGGAAACGCTCGGGCGACAGCCGCTCTCCCGTCGGCAGCAGGACCTCGTGCCCGTCGAGGTGCTCGACGATCCGGTCGATGGTCTCGGCGTCCTCGGGATACCTGCGGTAGTACTCGGCGTTCTTCCTCCGGCTCATCACCAGCGTGTCGCTCAGCAGGTCCTCGGCTGTGGTGACCGGCCCCAGGAGCCCGCTCGAGACGAACACCCGGTCGATGCGGTGCGGGAAACGGGACAGGTAGGTCAGGGCGATGGAACCGCCGTAACTCTCCCCGAACAGCGTCCAGTCGGGAATCCGCAGGACGTGCTCGCGCAGGAACTCCGCGTCCTTGACGATGGAGTCCGCGCGGTAGCAGCGAAGCCGGTCCAGGGCGGCGGCCGGCGACAGGCCCGCGATGGTGCCGGCGGTCACCGGCGAGCTGCGGCCGCCGCCGCGTTGATCGAGGAGCACCACCCGGTACCGGTCCAGGGCGGCGTCCAGCCAGGCGGGGATGCGGTTGCGCGGATCGGTGCACTGCCCGCCGGGGCCGCCCTGGAGGAAGAGCAGGTACGGGAGGTGGCGGTCCGCCGCCGCACGGCGCACCACGGTCTGTGCGAACACCTCGATCGACGGGCCGGCCGGATCGTCGTGGTCGACCGGGACGTCGAAGCGGTGCTCCTCGACCACGACCTCGCCGTGCTCCGGGGCCCCGTCGGCCGGCGAGGAGAAGGCGAGGATGTTGCGGACCGTCGGACTGCGGCGCAGCCGCTCACCGTCGACGGCCCGGCCCGTACGGTCCGTCCAGGCCGCGCAGGCCTTGGTCAGGAGCAGGGACGTGACCCCCAGCAGGGCCAGGTCCTCGTCGGGATCGATGCGGGCCTGGGCCAGCCCGGAGGTGAACAGGCGCAGCAGGAAGGCGAGATCGTCGTCGGGTGGGGCGTCGGCAACCGGCTGGTCCGGGGCGGGTGCCGGTTCGGCGGCGAGCCGCTCGAGCGCGGCCCGGTCCGTCTTGCCGTTGGGAAGCACCGGGAGCGTGTCCACGAACACGAACCGCGCCGGGACGGCCTCGGGTGGCAGGGCGGAGGCGAGGTGTGCCCGCAGCCTCGCGGTCACGTCCGCCGTGGTCTCCCGTTCGATGTGCTCACCCATAGCGGCGCCTCAGCAGCGTCTCGCCGTACTCCCGGCGGAACAGCCCGCGCTTCTGCAGGAGCGGCACGACCTCGTCCACGAAGTCGGTGAGGTCGGCCGGGAACACCGCGGGCATGATGTTGAACCCGTCCGCCGCTCCCTCCTCGACCCAGGAGCCGATGACGTCCGCGATCCGCTCCGGGGTGCCCGCGACCACCAGGTGGCCGCGCCCGAAACCCTGGTGCGCGATGATGTCCCCGACGGTGGTGCCCTCGCGCCGGGCCATCCCCGTGATCAGCTCGTAGGTGGTGCGGTTGCCCTGGATGCTGTCCGCCGGGGGCAGCCGCTCCACGGGGAAGGGCGCGTCGACAGGACAGTCGGTGAGGTCCGTGTTCAGCATCATCGAGATGTGTTCCAGGGCGTAGTCGACGGCTTGCAGGCCGATGAGCCGGCGCCGCTTCCCGTCGGCCTCGGCCTGGGTCGAGCCGACGATCGGGATCAGCCCCGGCAGCACCTTGACGGCGCGTCCGTTCGCGGCGGCGCGCGAGCGCATCTCGGTGCGGAACCGTGCGGCGTCGCGGATGTCCTCCTGCACGGTGAACACCGCGTCGGCGTGGCGGGCGGCGAAGGACCGGCCCGCCTCCGAGGCGCCGGCCTGGACCATGAACGGGCGGGACTGGGGGCTGCGCTGGATGTTGAGCGGCCCGCGGACCTGGAAGTACTCGCCCCGGTGGTCGATGAGGTGGATGCGGCCGGGGTCGGTGTAGTGCCCGCTGGCGCGGTCGCGGATGACGGCGTCCTCGTCCCACGACTCCCAGAGCCGGTTGGCGACGGCCAGGAACTCCTCGGCGCGGTCGTAGCGCCGCTGGTGGGAGAGCATGGCCGACCGGTTGAAGTTCCTGGCCTCGTTGGGGCTGTTGGACACGACGATGTTCCAGCCGGCCCGCCCGCCCGAGATGTGGTCGAGCGAGGCGAACATCCGGGCGAGGTGGAACGGCTCGTAGTACGAGGTCGACGCGGTCGCGATCAGCCCGATGTGCTCGGTGCCGAGGGCGAGGCTGCTCAGCACCGTGAGCGGTTCCAGGCCGCCGCAGTAGTTGCTGCGTGGTTTGTGCCAGAGCGCGTCGGCGATGAACACGGAGTCCAGCAGCCCTCGTTCCGCGCACTGCGCGAGTTCGAGGTAGTAGCCGATGTCGGTGACACGGGACGAGTCACAGCCGGGATGCAGCCACGCGGAGTCGTGGTGCCCGGGCAGCAGCATGAACAGGTTGAGGTGAATGCTCAAGGCGCCTGACACTTTCAGCTCGTCGCAAGGGTGGTCGTCATAACGGGCGCTAGGGCATGCTCTTCGCCTCGTGCATCTCGGCCACCAGCCGGATCGCCTCGTCCATGCGCTTCTCGCAGTGCTCGGCGTCGTCCCCCTCGATGAGGGCCCAGGCGACGGCGATCGAGGAGGTGGTCAGCTCCTTCATGGCCTGGCCCACCGGCGCCTTCATGCGGATGTGCCGGACTCCGGGCAGGGTCTCCAGGTCGGCCTGTGTCACCCCGTTGCGGAAGCCGGACTTGACGGGCAGGCACACGAAGCCGATGACGCCGCCGGGTTCGAACGCGGGCGGCGGCACGAACGCGTCGATGTGGACGCGGGCGTGTGCCGCCCAAAGGCTGACGCCGATGGTGTGCTGCGCGCTGATGCTGACCAGGCCGCCGGCCGGGCGCCAGCCGAGCTCACCGGCGACGAACCGGCCGGGGCCGCCGAACACTTCGAGGTGGAATGTGGTGTTGCGGCCCCCGAGGGCCGAACGGCACCGTTCGGCGAAGGCGCGGGCCTCCGCGTAGAGCTCCGGGTAGTCCTTGGGCGGGAGGGCGATCGAGCGGAACGGGTTCCCGGACTTCGCCTCGATGCACGGGTTCACGTCGCGGGACACCATGAAGGCCTCGATGACCCCGTCGACGACGACGCCGTCGAAGTGCCATTCGTCGCCCGACTGCCACTCCTCCACCATGAACGCCTCGAGTTCCGGTGTGGAGGCCAGCAGGTCGAACAGCTCCTCGGCCGTCTCCGCGCGGAAGACGAGGTGGGTGCCGCCGTCCGCCGTCGGCTTGACGATGTACGGAGCCGTCAGATCGCCGATCCCGTCCAGCAGTTCGGCCACCGTGGCCGGCTTCTCGGTGAACACCCTGAACCGCGCCGTCGGCACGCCGTGCCGCTGCCAGAGGGTCTTCTGCAGCGGCTTGTCGCGGCCGGCGAGTGCGACCCCGGCGTCCATCGGCTTGCGGCACCCGAGGACGTCGTTCAGGAAGGCGGCCGTGGTGACCGCGAACTCGTGGCCGGAGACGACGACGTCGACCTGGTCGGTGATGCCGAGGTGGGTCAGGGCGGCCCAGGCGAGTTCCGGTTTGTCGAAGGAGGGGAGGAACGCGCGGTGCGCGATCAGGTCCCGGCAGGTCTCCATCACCGCGCGGTCGTGCGCCACGTACAGCACCGTGACGGTGTGGCCGAGGCCCGTCAGATCCTCGATCGCTTCCTGCTCCGCACCCAGAAGAACGATGTTCACCTTGCACCAGATCCCTTCAACTCGGCGGATGTTCCTGCCCCTGCTTCTGCCCCTGCCGCTACCTCTGCTCCTGCCCTGCCTCCGCTCATCGCGAGAGGCGTACCGGGAGCACGTCCAGGCTCCGTACGGTGGCGGTGGTGCGGCGGGTGGGCTCCGCCGCGAGGCACGGCCGCAGACCCTCGTCCCGCAGCGCGTGGATCATCGCGGTGATGCTCAGCTTGCCGAACTCGGAGCCGAAGCAGGCGTGCGGCCCCGAACCGAAGCCCAGGTGCGGGTTGGGGCGGCGGTCCAGCTTGATGTCCTGCGGGTCGGCGAAGACGAGGGGGTCGCGATTGGCGGCGGCGAGCAGCGTCACCACGGAGTCGCCCGCCGCGATGCGCGTGCCCTGGATCTCGGTCTCCGTGACTGCGGTTCGGCTCGTCCCCTGCGCCGGCCCGTCGTACCGGATCAACTCGTCGACGCCGGTGGCCACGTGGGACGGGACCGACAGCTCCGGCAGGAGCCCGGGGACGGTCGCCAGCAGGTGCGCCGAGTTGCCGACCATGGCGAAGATCGTCCCGTAGCTCGCGTTGAACATCATCGCGGCCGAGTTGCGGATGTAGTGACTGCCGGCGAACTCCTTGTCCGCCCGCCGGATGAGGTTCGCGATGAGGCCGTCGTCCCCCTCGGGACGCGGGAACCAGCTCTCGCCGAGTTCGTTGAGGCGCTTGCGGGCGGCGTCCCCCTGCGGGATGTTCTCCGGCGCCAGGCCCGCGTCCATCCGCAGGGCGATGCCGTGCGAGATCTCCGCGTAGGCCTCGTCGTCCGGTTCGGGAACGCCGAGGAGGGCCGCGGACATGTGCAGGGCGAAGGGCGCGGCCAGCGTCGCCATCCAGTCGAAGGGCTCGCCCGGCTCCTGGGCGGTCAGCCTGCCGCGCAGGAAGGCGACCGCCTCCTGGAACAGCTGGTCCTTGTCCTGGGAGCGCATCGCGCCCACCAGCAGTTGGCGCAGCGGCGTCTGTTCCGGCGGGTCCATCATCTGCACGTTCTGGCGGAAGTCCGGGATCTCCTCCCCGGTGCGGCCGGGGTCCCGTGCGAACGTGGTGTGCTCGCGGAGCACGCGCACGCAGTCGGCGTGCCGGACGACCACCCAGGCGCGCATGACCGGATGCCAGTGGATGGGCTGCTCCTCGAGCATCCTGGCGTAGGCCGGGTAGGGGTCGCTGATCATTTCCGGAGAGAGCGGATCGTACATGGGGATGGTGGTCACCGGGCTCCGCCTTCGATCATTGCGGTGGAGGACGCACGCCGCCCGTGTTCAGCGGCGTGCGTCCGGTATCTGTCACGAAATCCGTGTTCTCACTACAGGAGCGCCTGACTCGGAGGTCTGGCGTGGATCGCCGGTTCTCCGCCGTGGCTCAGTGGTTGTAGGACATGGGGTCCACCCCCCTTCGGTGAGCGGTCGGTCGCACGGGTCGGCAGGGTGTCAGTGGTTGTAGGACATGGGGTTCACCCCCTCTCGGTGAGCAGGTGCGCGAGGCCGGCAGGTGTCGGGTGCTCGAACACGACGCGGAGCGGCAGGTCCACACCGAGCCGCCGGCGGAGGTCGTGCGCCACCCGGACCATGCCGAGCGAATGGCCGCCCAGGGCGAAGAAGTTCTGGTTGACGTCGACAACCGGAACCCCCAACACGTCGGCGAACACGTCGCAGACGGTCTGCTCCGCCCCTTCGGACGGCGGCTGGGCGGTGGACTCCTGGGTCAGCGTCGGCAGCGCCTTCCGGTCGAGCTTGCCGTTGGGGGTCAACGGCAGGGCCTCGACCATCCGGAATCCCGCGGGCAGCATGTGGCGCGGCAACGACTCGGCCGCGTACTGGCGCAGGGCAGCCGGCGTCAGCGTCGTGGTCGCGGGCACGACGTAGGCGACCAGGCGCATGGACGGGGTGTGCTTGTCGACCGCGAGCACGGCGACCTGGGTCACCTCGTCGTGGCGGCGCAGCACCGCCTCGATCTCGCCCAGCTCGACCCGGTAGCCCCGCAGCTTCAGCTGGTCGTCCACCCGCCCGATGAAGACGAGCTGCCCGTCGGCGCGCCAGCGCACCACGTCCCCGGTCCGGTACATCCGGGTGCCCGGCGGACCGAAGGGGTCGGCGACGTAGCGGCCCGCGGTGAGGCTCGGCCGGTTCCGGTAGCCGCGGCCCAGCTGCACCCCTGCGATGAACAGCTCGCCGGCGACGCCCGGCGGTACCGGCTGGAGCCACCGGTCGAGCACGTAGGTCCGCATGTTGTCGATCGGCCCGCCGATCGGCGGCTCGGCCGGCCAGTCGTCGGGATCGTCGGGAAGGGCGAATGCCGTCGCCACGTGCGTCTCGGTCGGCCCGTAGTAGTTCGCCAGGTGGCGGCCCGGGACGGCGCGGTGGAACTCCGCCAGTTCGGCGGTCAGCCCCAGGCTCTCCCCGCCTTGGATCACGTGCCGCAACCGGGGCAGCGCGGTGCCGTCGGCCTTGCTGATGTCGATGATCGCGGAGAGGACGAGATTGGGCACGAAGATCTCGTCGACCTCGCTCTTCTCCAGCCACGTCACCAGCTTGTCCAGGTCCCGGCGGGTCTCCTCGTCCGGGAGTTCGACGCATCCGCCGCGCACGGTGGCGATCAGGACCTCGACCAGCGCCACGTCGAAGCTGATCGACGAGAAGTTGGCGATCCGGTGCGGGGACGGGCCGTCCGACGGCGCCGAGATCCGCTCGTACCACCTGATGAGGTTCACCAGGGCGGAACCGGGCATCACCACGGCTTTCGGCAGCCCGGTCGACCCCGAGGTGTAGATCAGGTAGCAGGGGTGGGCCGGCGACAGCGGGCCGACCCGGTCCGCGTCCGTCGGGTTCGTGTCCGCCAGGTCGTGGTCGTCCACCGGCCCGGTCAGCACGAGCTGGGGGCCGCTGTCCTCCAGCATGAACGCCACCCGCTCGGGCGGGTACTCCGGGTCGACGGGACAGTAGGCCGCGCCGGCCTTCAACACGCCCCACACTGCTACCATCAGGTCCACCGACCGGGCCATCGACAGCGCGACGACCGACTCCGGTCCGATGCCTCGGCCGGCCAGGTAGCGGGCCATCCGGTTCGCCCGGGCGTTCAGCTCGCCGTAGGTCAGGACGGCGTCGCCGCAGCGCACCGCGACCGCGTCCGGCGTCGCCGCGACCCGCGCCTCCAGCAACTCGGGCAGCGTGCTCCGGTCCACATCCCGCGCGGTGTCGTTCCAGCGGGTCAGGACGTCGGAGCGCTCGGTCGCGGAGAGGATGTCGACGTCACCGATCGCCTGGGTGGCGTCCGTGGCCATCGCGGTGAGCACGCGGACCAGCCGCGCGGTGATCGTCTCGATCGTCGTCCGGTCGAACAGGTCGGTGGCGAACCGGAGTTCGCCGACGATGCCGGTCGGGGCCCGGTCCGGTCCGTGCCGGGCGTCGACGTTCAGGTGCAGGTCGAACCCGGACGGTCCGCAGCCGTGCACGCGTGCTGCCGCGCGCAGTCCGGGCAGTGGCCACTCGAACTCCTCCGCTTCGGCCGTCACGAGCACCTGGCAGAGCGGGCTCCGGCCCGGGACCCGTGGCGGGTTGACGGCCTTCAGGACCTCATCGAACGGCACGTCCTGGTGGGCGAAGGCGGCGAGGTAGGTCTCGCGGACCCGGCGGAGCAACTCCGTGAGGGTGGGGTTCCCCGAGAGATCGGTGCGCAGCACGACGGTGTTGGTCAGGAACCCGATGACGTCGTCCGGCACTTCGTCGCCGCGCTCCGAGGCGAGGGTGCCGATCGGCAGGTCCGGTTCGCCGGTCAGCCGGCCGAGGAGCACGGCCAGCGCGGTGTGGACGATCATGAGCACCGTCGTCCCGGTGCGGTGCGACAGCTCGGCCAGCCGCGCGTGCTCCTCGGGGGAGACCGTGAACCGGACCGAGTCCTCGTCGCCACTCGGCGCGGTCGGGCGCGGGTGGTCGAAGGGCAGCGCGAGTTCGCCACCCAGGTCCGACAACGCGGTTCGCCAGAAGGAGAGTTGCCGTGCCGCGAGGCTGTTCGGATCCGACGGGTCGCCGAGGCGCCGCTGCTGCCACAGCAGATGGTCGGCGTACTGCGCGGGCGGCGCCGCCCACTCGGGGGCGCCGCCGCGCCGCCGCGCCGCGTAGGCCTCCGCGAGATCGCGGCCGAGCGGGCCGACCGACGCACCGTCACAGGCCGTGCGGTGCAGCAGAAGCAGCAGGACGTGCTCCTGCGCGGCGGCCTCGAACAAGGTGGCGCGTACGGGAGACTCCGTCGCGGGGTCGAAGGTGTGAGCCGCGGCGACCGCGAGCTCCCGCTCCAGGTCGGACGGTGCGACGGCGCGGGCCTCGAAGGCGGGGCGGGCGTCCGGGAGTACGTGCTGGACGGGAAGCCCGGCCACCTGGTCGATCACCGTGCGCAGGCTCTCGTGGCGCAGGACGACATCGGTCAAGGCGGCCTCGAGCGCGGCCCGGTCCACTTCGCCGTGGAGACGGGCGACGATCGGCACGGTGTGCGTCGACGCGGTGCCCCGCAGCTGCTCGAGGAACCAGAGGCGGAACTGGCCGGGGGAGACCGGCAGCGGGACCGGCCGGCTCACGGGCCGTAACAGGTCCGGCTCGGCCGTCGGCGCGATGTCGTTCAAGACTGCTCCCTTGTCGGTGCGTTCCGGGGCATCGTCAGCGGCTGCGCGCGTCGCCTTCGGACGGATCGGCCACTGGAGGAGGGTGGCACACGATGCCGATCGGTTCGAGGGGCCAACGAAAGATTTCGGTCAGGCGAACACGGCGGGCACACCCCTCGGGTCCGGTGCCGGCGGCTCTGCTCGGGCTCCGGATCGTCCCGGCAGTCACGCCCGCCTTGCTGTCCCACGCGCTCACCACAGTGACTGCTGGTCAGGAACTCGTCAAGGTCGCCTACGCATCGATGTCGCCCGGCCCCGCACCGGCCGGGATTCGTCGGTTGCTGACGGCCGGGCCCCCGGTGCCGCCCCCTGGGCCGCCGCCATGCGGTGTTCTCCGGCCCCCACCCGGCGGAGGAAAGATCGATTACCCGGACCGGCCTGCTCAACGGCTTCTTCGGCGACCCTCCACCGCACCCCCGCTTCGCCGGGACTCCTCCCCGTAGCGAAAGTCTCAGAATCGCTCCGTCTGCAAACCCGGGCCGTCCGGGCGCTTGTACGCTCCCTGGCTCGGTGCGAGACTGGCGCGGTCACGGAGGTCGCGAATAGGGGGTTTCGTTGAACGTGCAGGAGAGAGTCCTCGCAGAGTACGAGCAACAGGGCTTCAGCATTATCCGCGACGTCATTCCGCCGGATTTGCTGGGGGAGGTGAAGGCCCATGTCGAATGGCTCACCGATCGCTATCCGGACCTCCGGCCGGAGCACCTCCACCACCCGCTGATCCGCAACGACGCCTTCTGGGTCCGTCTCGTCTCCGACCCCCGGTTGGTGGACATCGCCGAACTCTTCCTCGGCCCGGACGTCGCGTGCTTCACGGCGCACTACATCTGCAAGCCGCCCTACGACGGTCAGCCGGTGCTGTGGCACCAGGACGGTTCGTACTGGAACCTCGACCCGATGCGGGCGCTCACCGTGTGGGTCGCCGTCGACCAGTGCACGAGGGAGAACGGCTGTCTGCGGGTGATCCCCGGCAGCCATCGGCTGCCGCTCCACCCGCCCGTTCGCCGGGTGGACTCACCGAACATGTTGTTCTCGGTCTCCGAGGAGGAACTGGTCCGGGAGTGGTCGGAGCGCAACGGTGTCGTCGATATCGAACTCAACCCGGGCGACGTCGAGATCCACCATCCGAACATCCTGCACTGTTCGGACTCGAACACCTCGCCGGGGCGCCGTTGCGGACTGGATATCGGATACATTCCGGCGACCACCCGGATCACCAGCGACGGCCTCTATCTCAATCCCCTCCTGGTGCGCGGCGAGCCCGTCGCCGGAATCAACAGCTACCGGCCATATCCCTCCTATGTCCCGGGAGGAACGATTCCGTTCGCGGGAATGGAGACGTGGGACAAGGAGATCGCGGAGCGCAACGTCCACCACGCCGGTGACGCCCCGGACGCGGAGTCCCCGCTCGACGCCACCTACCGGATGATCGATCGGCTGCAGGAGGGCACCGTCAAGCGCTGAACCGCGCGCACCGAGGGGCGTGCGGGCGCACCGGAAGGAGCCGGCCGCCCCCCTGCGGGGTGAACCCGGGTGCGCAGGAGGGCGGCCGGGGAACGGCCGGCATCGCGCCGGCCCGTCCTCAGGCCCGCATGGTGCGGATCTCCCGGTTCAGCAGGGGCAGCAGGCAGACGACGACGTAGGCGACCCCGCAGGCGACGATGACCTCCTGCGCCCCGTACGCGGCGGCGAGCGGCCCCACGGCGAGCTGGGAGAGCGGGATCGCCACGTACGAGAACAACTCGTCGTAGGCCGCGACCCGTGACAACGACTCCTCGGGGACGGCGGCTTGGAGCGTGGTCTCCCAGCCGATGGAGGCCACGGTGAGGCCGAGTCCGCCGACGAAGGCGGCCATGGACACGACCCACACGTTCCCGGTCACCCCGACCGCCAGCAACGGCAGGGCCGACAGGGTCCCCCAAGCCGCGCCGTCACGCAGCGGCCGGCGCAGGACGAGCTTGACGGCGACGATGCTCATCACCAGCAGCCCGATCGCGCGCACGGTCTGTACGGTGCCCCAGCCGAGGGCGCCGTCGTGGTCCAGCACCACCTGTGCGCCGAGCACGTTCCACGGACCGACGTTGGCGGCGTTGACGAGGGCGAATGAGACGGTCATGACGACCACCCAGTGCATCGAGCGGAAGGTGGCCCAGCCGTCGAGCAGGTCGCGCCAGAGCGGCCCGCGCGCCGCGGGCGGCCGGCTCGTTCCGGGGATGCGGGTGAAGGCCGCGGCGGCCAGGAGGTAGGAGGCCGCGTCGGCGGCGAGGGCCCACCCGCCACCGACGGTGGCCACCAGGACGCTGGCGAGCATGGGGCCGAGGATGCGCACGGTGTTCTGGCTGCTGGCCAGGAGCGCGTTGGCGCGCTGGAGGTCCTGCCGCTCGACGAGTTCGGGCACGATCCCGCGCAGCGCGGGCTGCGAGAACGCGTTCACGACGCCGCCGACGAGGGCGAGGCCGACGAACACCGCGAGGTGGTAGCGGGACGAGAGCAGCAGGACGGCCATCGTGGCCATCACGGCGGCGGTGCACAGGTTGGACACGATGAGCACGGTCCGCCGGCTCACCCGGTCGGCCACCGTGCCGCCCAGGAGCAGGAGCGCGAGGGTGGGGATCATGTTGGCGGCCAGGACGATGCCCAGATCGGCCGCTCGGCCGGAGGCCTGGAGCACGGAGAGGGCGAGCGCGACGGTGGTCATCGAGGAGCCGGCCAGGTCGACGGTCCGACCGGCGAAGAACCAGCCGAACCGGCCTTTCAGAAGGTGCTTCGTCGGGGTGGGGGCTGAAATCACGGTATCTGTCACGCAGCCAATATCGAGCCCGCCGCAGGGTCGGGTGAATCCTTGCGACGACGGTCGCAACAACGGCCCGAAGTCCGGCACATGGGGCCCATTGGCGTTCTTGACAGGGTACAGAAGACCATGGACCCTAATCACCGGGGCACTTGAAGGCGTCATCGAACTTCCGGCGAAGGGAATACGTTGAACCCGACCGAGACCAAGCTGGCGGACATCTGGTGCACCGCGCTGAGAACGTCCGACGTGGGGCGCGAGAGTGACTTCTTCGCCATTGGCGGCGATTCCTTGCTGCTGTCCAGGGTCGTCGGCCACATTCGGCGGACCTGGCACATCGAGATCACACTTCGGGACCTCATCGAGCGCCCGGTGCTCTCCGAGCTCGCCCAGTGGATCGACGAAGCCCGCAGGGAGACGGAGCACGAACCGAGCCGCGTCGAGCGAAAGGTCCCATGATGAAGTCGGTCGTGTTCGTCGATCTGCCCACGTACGAGAACATGCTTCCGCTCGCCGCAGGCTACATGCAGGCGTACGCGCAACACGACCCGAAGATCAGGGCCTCCTACCGCTTCGAAATCGCCTCGTTCCCGGCCGCCTCGGATCGTGAGCGCATTCTGAAGGAACTGATCTCCAGAGAAGCGGACGTCTACGCGATCGGGTGCTACCTCTGGAACGCGAAGCTGGTGCGGTGGCTGCAACGTGAACTGACGGCACGGCGCCCCGACGCCCACCTCCTGCTCGGCGGCCCGCAGGTGATGAAGAACGCGCGCCGCTATCTGCCCGAACCCGTTGACAACGTCTACATCTGCAACGGGGAAGGCGAGGTGACCGTCCACGGGCTGCTCACCCAGCTGGCGCAGGAGCAGGCCGACCTGAGCCTCGTCCCCGGCCTGTCGTTCTGGGCGGGCGGCGAGCTGGTGACGACGGAGCCGGCTCCCCGGATCAACAGCCTCACCGAGATCCCCTCGCCCTTCCTCACCGGCGTCTTCACCGAGAGCGAGTACAGCTTCGCGATCATGGAGACCAACCGGGGCTGCCCGTTCCGCTGCAGCTTCTGCTACTGGGGCGCCGCCACCAACGACAAGGTGCACAAGTTCGAGGTCGAGCGCATCAAGGCCGAACTCGACTGGATCACCGATCACGGGTTCGCCGGAATCTTCATCGCCGACGCCAACTGGGGCCTCGCCCCCCGGGACGTCGAGCTGAGCGAATACCTGGTGGAACGCAAGAAACTGACTGGATTCCCGATGATGGTGAACATGGCGGCGGCCAAGAACAAGCCGGCCCGCATGGCCGAGATCACGGAGATCTTCGTGCGCGGCGGGCTCATGGCCACCCAGCCGATATCGCTGCAGAGCCTGAACGACGAAACCCTCAGACTGGTCGACCGCAAGAACATCCGGCAGGAGACGTACATCAGTCTGCAGCAGACGCTGCGCAGCAAGGGGATCAGCTCGTACATCGAACTGATCTGGCCGCTTCCGGGGGAATCGTACGCCTCGTTCAAGGAGGGCGTCACGAAACTGTGCCGCTCCGATGCGGACACCCTGATCATCTACCCGCAGCTACTCCTCAACAACACTCCGATGTTCTCCCAGCAGGAGGAATTCGGGCTCCAGGTCGAATCCGCGCCCAGCGAGGTGGCCGAGGCCGACGTGGTGGTGGCCACGAACTGGGTGTCACGTGAGGAATGCCGGGACGGATACTGGCTCTACTACGCGATTCACTGCCTGTACAACATGCGCGGCCTGCTCCTGGTCTCGAAATACCTCGACCAGCAGGGCGTGGTGTCCTACGGGGACCTCTTCGCCTCGTTCGCCGACTACCTCAAGGCGGGCAACGGCGACATCTGCCGCTTCTTCTCCCGGTCGATCGAGAATCTCGCGAACTACGACCTGATGAACACCGGTATCACCGCCCATATGATCCTCAGCTCCCACCGCGAGGAGTTCGACCGACTGCTCTTCGACTTCGTCAGGGAGCAGGAGTGGTGGGCCGATCCGGTCGCCCGCGCGGCGTTCGAGCTGGACCTGCTGGTCCGGCCGTACGTCTACCGGGAGCCGTTCCGCCTGCCCTCCGTCGGATTCCGCGAGGTCGAGCCGGAGGCCGTGGACGACTACGCGGTCGAGCTGGCGCTGCCCCGATACCCCGCGCTCGCCGCGTTGTTCGAGGACCGGGAGGCGCTCGCCGAGGGGGACGATGCGGGCACCGGGCGGACGGTCGTGCGGATCGACCACCGAGGCCGGCAGAAGGTGCCGTACATGGCGCGCCGCAGCCTGGAGCACAACGCGAACTACTGCCAGGGGATCGTCCTGAGGTTCCGTGAGGTGCTTCCGACCCTGAGCCGTACCAGGACCGACCAGAACCTCAGGACGTGACGAGTTGCAGCGACAGGACGGAGCACCCATGCGGAACCCGGCGGAGGACGGCACGGCCGGCGCGGCGAACCCGGCGGAAGTCGAGGAGGCGCTCGTCGACTGGCTGCGGGGCGAACTCAACGACAGCAGGATCACGGCTTCGGACAACTTCCTCGACATCGGCGGCTACTCGCTGCTGTTCTCGAAACTGAACCGATTCCTCGGCGCGACGTACGGCGTGGTCCTCGACATGGAGGCGACCTACACGGAGCCGCTCACCGTGTCCGTGATGAAGATGCAGGCGGCGGAGAAGCAGTAGGCGACGGGGAGGACGGACATGAGAAGCTCCGAGTACACCGAATTCGCGCTGACACCCGATGAGTTGGCGTCGTTCCACCGGAACGGCCATCTCGGGCCGGTGACCGTCTACGACCCGGACGAGATGGACCGGATGTGGAAGACGGTCCAGCGCCAGTCGCTGGACCGGTCGCGGGCCGCGTATCCCGACGCGGGCGCCGGGACGGCGAACATCGTCAACTACGACCGCCACCTCGACATCGAGGTGCTGGCCCAGCACGTGCTGAACCGTAGGATTGTGGACCGGGTGGCCTCCATCCTCGGCCCCGACATCCTGTGCTGGCGCACCGAGTTCTTCCCCAAGTACCCCGGGGACGAGGGCACCGACTGGCACCAGGCCGACACGTTCGCCAACGCCAGCGGCAAGCCGCAACTGCTGTGGCCCGGAGAGTCCGAGACCGAGTTCGGCGCCGGCACGCTCACGGTGTGGACCGCCTTCACGGACGCGACCCTCGACAACGGCTGCCTACAGATCATCCCCGGCACCCAGCACGAGCGGAACTACGATGAGACCCGGCACATGGAGTACGACGCGAAGCGCGTCAACTCCGAGGTCAAGAACGGCGTCCGGCGAGGGTTCTTCGGATACGACTACCGGCAGCTCCAGGCCGACCCGGACTGGCAGCCGAGCGAGGAGGACGCCGTCCCCCTGGTGATGAAGAAGGGGCAGAGCGTCATCTTCTGGTCGACGCTGATGCACGCCTCGCTGCCGAATAGCACCAAGGACAGCTACCGGATGGGCTTCGCCTGCCGGTACGTCCCGACGAAGGTGCGCATCTACCCGGACACGGACCACATCGAGGAGTACGGCGGCGCGATCTCCCTGGAGAAGTGGTCGGCCGTGCTGGTGAGCGGCGAGGACACCTACAAGCACAACAGGATCGCCGAGGTGCCGCGATGACCAGCCCGTTCGACCATGAGGACGAGACCTTCCACGTGCTCGTCAACGGCGAACTGCAGTACTCGCTCTGGCCGACGTCCGTGAAGGTGCCCGCCGGGTGGTCCGTCGCGCTCGCCGACGCGGACCGGCGGCGCTGCCTCGACTACGTCGACGAGCACTGGACCGACCTGCGGCCCAGGAGCGTACGGGAGGCCTCGGGCCAGGGCGGGTGAGCGGAGGCGGGGGTGCGATCACCGGTTCCGTTGATCGCGGGGGCGTCATAAACTGTGGTCTCGTGACCCTCTTACGCTTCGGGCCGGATGCACTGCAGGCGAGCAGGTTCGCCGTGTCGCCGCTCGCCGAGACGCTGAGCGAGATCACCCTGCTGAGGCAGGCGCTGGAGCGGCGGGTTGTCGGCCCGCGCGTCGAGGCGTTCGGCCGCTGGCTGGGCGCGTCCTCGTTCGTCGGCGGTCTGCTGCGGCTGGTGACGGCCACCAAGTACCTGCCCGACTTCGTGGCCATCCCGCCCCAGGGCGGGCTCACCGGCAGCCTCGCCGACGAACTGGCGGCGATGCGTGCGATCGACGACCCGGCGGCGCGCGCCATGCTCGCCGAGGCGCAGCGGTTCGCCTGGGCCAGCGACGGGATCGCCTGGGCGGAGGCCGACGGGATCACCGAGCGCACCGCCCGCGTATTCGCCGACCTGTGGACGCAGTTCGTGGAGCCGGACTGGCAGCGGCGCCGGGCCGTGATGGAACGCGACATCCGCCACCGCGCGGGCGTGATCGCCGTCAGCGGCTGGCGGCGCGCGCTGGAGGGCATGGCGCCCGGCGTCCAATGGGTCGGTCACGACGCGATCCGGTTCTCCACCCAGAACTACGCCGACCGCCACATCGGGAGCGACGGCCTCGTCTTCGTTCCGCACACCGGGCGGTCCGGACAGTGGACCTGCGAATCGCCCTCACGGATCGCGTTCGTGTACCCGGCCAAGGGTGCCATGGCCGAGGACGCGCAGACGGACGGCGGGGTGGCCCGCCTGCTCGGCCGGGGGCGGGCCAGTATCGTCGCCGAGTTGCGGATGTCGGCGACACCGTCCCAACTGGCGGTCGTGCTCGGTGTCTCGCTCGGTACGGTGTCCGCCCACCTGGCGGCGCTGCGCGACGCCGGCGTCGTGACCACCCGGCGAAGCGGTCGGGCGGTGTACTACGAGCTCACCTCGGTCGGGGACGAACTCGCACGCCTCGTCACGGCCGACGGCAAGGTCGGATAGCCGTTCTCCCTGGCCGGAATGGTGTGGGGCTCGGAAAGTCATCGCCGCTGGTCAAGCTGCGTATCGGTACTCGTTGATGACACCGCCGAGAAGCAGCCCGACCAGGCAGGCCAGCGCCGGCCACGGCGCGGGTCGGACCCGCTCCGGTTGCCCGTCCAGAACGTCCCCACCCTCGCTCATCCCCACCCCGGGTCGCCGACGGACCTCCAAGGTGACCGCTCCGGAGCACCGGCGGAAGCCCTTGTGTGCACCACAGCCGGCTCACCCGGAGCGTTGTTCGACCGGTCTGCCGTTCACGCCTGACCCCGAAGGCTCTGGGCCAGCAGCTGACGGGGCTCGGCAGGCCCACGGCCGTCGGCTGTGAGCATGGGGGCGCTGATGAGGAGGTGGGCATGGGCTTTGCTCGTCGCATGGTCCGCGAATCGGTGCACACGGCGACGCCTCGATCCGGACGCGCCCACCTGCAAGCCCGGAGGTGCGCGCGTCCGGGGGCTCAGCGGGCTCGCAGGGGGCGGGTGCTGTGGTCGGGGGCGAAGACCGGCACCAGGGTCGGGTCGTTGAAGGCGGTGATCCGGGCGATGCGGTCCCCGCGAAGGGTCAGGACCTGGATGCCGTAGGGCTCGTACCGGCCGTCGCCCGCGTGGCGCTCGACGACGAACGCGGGCTGGCCGTTGGCGCGGGTGGGTGTCATCCGCCAGAGGTCCGGTCGCAGGACGCGGGCGGACAGGAAGCCGAGGACGGCCGGGCGGCCGGTGAACCAGGTCGGGGTCGGCGGCATCTCCAGCTCGACGTCGGCCCGCAGCAGGTTGACCAGCGCGTCGGGGTCGGCGCGGGTGAAGGCGTCGACGTAGCCGTCGAGGAGGCCGCGCCGGATCCCCTCGGCCGGCTCGGCCAACTCGTCCGCGACCGGCCCCGCCTCGGCCAGCCGGGTCCGGGCGCGGCGGAGCGCGCTGTCCACGGCCGCGGTGGTCGTGTTCAGCATCTCCGCCACCTCGGCCGTCCGGAACCCGAGCACGTCCCGCAGGGTCAGCACGGCGCGCTGGCGGGCGGACAGGTACTGGAGCGCGGCGATGAACGCGAGGCGCACGCCCGTCCGCGCGGCCACCACCGCCGCCGGGTCGCCGGTGCCGGACCGGGCGTCCGGCGCCGGCTGGAGCCAGGCCACCGTCGGCTCGCGGGGAGCCACCGCCACCCGGTGGTCGTCCGAGGGCGCGCCCAACCCCGACGGCAGGGGCCTGCGCCTGCGCGTCTCCAGGGCCGTCAGGCAGGCCATGGTGGCGATCCGGTACAGCCACCGCCGCACCGAGGAGCGCCCCTCGAAGCCGTCGAACCCGCGCCATGCCCGCAGGTAGGTCTCCTGCACCAGGTCCTCGGCGTCGTGGACCGAGCCGAGGATCCGGTAGCAGTGCGCGAGCAGTTCCGGCCGGAACGGCTCGGCCAGGGCGGTGAAATCGGCGTTCGACGGCATCGCGGGTCCTCCTCGGAGTGCGGCGGGGCCACTGTAGGCGGCGGTGGGCGGCGTGGCCGGGTGGCGGCTCAGCCGATCGGGCTCAGACCCTCGCCGCCGAGCCGGTACTCCGCGGCGCCGTCCGGGTCTCCGGCGAGCTCCACGACGGCCTTGCCGACCTGGTCCAGGCGGAGGATCGGCTGCCGCCCCTCGATGAAGGTCTCCCGGTCGACACCCACCCGCGCGGCGTAGCCCGTGACCGCGACCTCGCCCACCCCGCCGACCGGGGTCATGTTCGGCAGCACCGTGACGAACCGGATCCCCAACCCGGCCCGCTCGGACTCCTCGGCGCCGTACTGCCGCAGGTAGCGGATGGCGGCCTTGGCACTGGCGTACCCGCCGCTGAGCGGGGAGCCGCCCAGAGCGGCCCCGCTGGACATCGACAGGACCAGGCTGCCCGGCGCCAGCGGCTCCCGCAGCGCCGCCCCGGTCCACGCGAACACGTGCCGGGTGTCGACCTCCCAGTTGCGGCTGAAGGTCTCCCAGGTCTGCTCCTGCACGGGCGCCATGTGCGGCGTTGCCCCGGCGTTGAGGACGAGCAGGCCCGGGCGGTGCGTGCGGATCACCTCCGCGGCGAGTGTTTCGTCGGTGGCGTCCGCGGCAACGGGCGTGAAGCCCTCGCCGAGTTCGTCGCGTACGGCGAACAGCTCCTGCCCGTCGCGGGCGATGCCGATGACGCGGGTTCCCCTGGCGACGAGCGCGGCGGCGATCGCGCGCCCGAAGCCACGGCCGGCACCGGTGACGACGGCGGTCTGAACGGGATCTGACATCAAAGACTCCACAGTGCTGGTCGGGTTCGGTACCTATCCAGACCAGCGGCGGGCGGAAAAACCGTCGCCCTCGCGGAAAGATTCTCTGGAGGATCGCGCCGGGGTCTCGGTTTCGGTCTCGTTCACCGACGTACAGCACGGTTCACGGTCCGCCCCACGCTCTGCTCCGCCGCAGGTCGGAACGAGTACGGACCCCGACGGACGGCGTTCGGGAGATTCGAAGGCGTGCACCTCCCCTCGCGGGCGAGGAACAGCGCGCCGCGCCCGTGACCGGCACCCGACTCCAGGGCGGTGGCCGTCGTCGCGGCCACGTGGCTCAGAAATCGGCACACCGGCCGACCGGCTCGCCGACATCGTCGAGCAGCCGAACCCTGCGGACGATGCCGCCTTCCCGTTCCTTGACGACCTTCACTCCGGCTCCTCGTCGTCCGTGCCCAGCGACAGCACGGCAATCCACGAGGAACGGACGAGCTACGGTGCGGCTGCTACGAACTGACATCGGTCCTCGTAGCTCTCCTCGACCAGGACGAACCATTTACCGTCCAGACACCATGTCCGCCCACCCCCCTTTGAAGCCGGGCCAACCTGGACCATTTCGCGCCCTGCCGGCCCCGGTGGAGGCCTCGTACAGTACCCTCAGCCGGCCGGCGCTGCTCACCGGACAGCTACCTGGTCGACCTCGCGACCGGTTCGGTCGGCGTCCTGCCGACCCAGGCCCTGGGCTGCGTCTGCCGCACCAGCCGGGTACCGACCTCGGCCCTGCAGTCCTTCGTCGGCGGCCCGGTCGACACCGCGACCCTCGAAGATGGGGTGCAGGGGGAACGGGTCGGGGGCTGGACCTGCGCATCGCGCTCCGGAGGGCGAGACGTTGATCATCCGGTGGACGGGGAAGAGCATCAGCGCGGCCGCTCCGAGGCCGATGGCGGTGTTCCGGCGGCTGGGCCAGGGGGTGGCCCGTGGGCCCGGTGGTGGGGGTGGTGCGGCCGCAGCGGTGTCTGCTCGCCGGTCGGAACTGCGCACTGCGGCGCCGCGTCCTTCACGGGTATGAGTGCAAGGACCGAGGCCCCGGCCACGAGTACGCAGTCGAGGACCGGCGGCGGCGCCGGGTGCCTCCTTGCCGCGCTCGGTGTGACGACCTCGGCGCTTGTGTGGGCGCCGCGGGCCGCGTTCAGTATCAACGGCGGATTCGAGGGTCATGCCCGCGACCTGGGCGTGCTCTACGTCGATCTGCCGCTCATCCTGCTCGGCGGCGCTCTGACCCCGCTCCTCGTCCGGCGGCTGGTCATGAGGTGGACGCACCGGCCCTGGGTCGCGACGCTCGCGGCCGCGGCCGCACTCGCGCTCGGGTTGTGGGGGCTCAGCGAGTGGTGGACCCCGCGCCAACAGCCGGATGCCGGCTACGGCCCCGGGATCTGATCCGCCCCGAGGCCCCGACCGCTGCCCGCGTGTGCGGACCCGGCGACCGGCCCGCCTCCGTCCACGGACGGCGCAGGGCACGCACGGCGCAGGGCACGGACGGCCGGTCAGCTCTGCCGGAGGGCGGGCATCGGGACGGGGATGTCGTACACGGTCGCACCCGCACCGACGCCGCCCTCACAGGTGTTGGGCGGTCCGGTGGTGACGCCCCGGGTCGAGGGCCGCTCCGCGGCCCAGAACATGTAGCCGAGCAGTCCGGGCGTGCTGCCGGCACCGGCGGGGGCTGCCGAGCGGAGCCAGCCGCCGGTGCTGTTCTGCAGGGAGCCCGCGAAGTTGGTGCACTCGGGCCTGACCTGGGAGCCCTCTGCGATGTAGAGGCTGCCGGTGAACTTGGCGGGTGCGAGCGGCGGGATCGGCGGGTTGTAGGTGGGTTTGCCGGTCAGGTGCTCCTGCCAGTTGGACTCCGCGGCGGTGGTGGAGGGTTGCTTGCTGGGCACCATGGCGTTGGCGTAGTCGAGGACGGGGCTGGTGGTGGTGAGCCAGTTCGCGGTGGCGTACTGGTCGATGCCGATCAGCCAGCGGTCACCGGCCGCGACGTCGATGGTGAGCCGGGCGGCCGGGTCCGCACCTGTGGCGTCGTAGGGGTGGGCCGCCCGGTAGGCGGTGACGAAGGCCTGCAAGCCGGTGAGGTTCGGGCTGGAGCTGTTCTCGTAGTCGATCTCGATGCCGACGCCGAGCCGGGTGGCCAGCTCGGCCGCACGCTGTCCGAGCAGGGTGGCGTTCTGGGCGAGCGCGGTGTTCCAGTCGGACGTGTAGGTGATGCCGCCGATCGAGAGCATCACCCGGATGCCGTGGCTGGTGAAGTAGTCGACCACCGCGCTGTTCATGCCGACCGGGAGGCCGTTCGCGGTCTGGCCGTCCGTGGTCCCGTTGAGCAGGCGCAGCGGGTTGACGAAGCTGAGCACCACGACGTTGACGGACGGGCGGCCGTCGCCGCGGTCGATCAGCCAGTGGTTGTTGCGGTCGAAGTCGGCCATGTCGCGGACGGTGCCCCAGAGGCACGCGTCGTTGCTGCAGTGCCAGGCCCCGTAGACCTGGACCGGTGAGGACGTCGCCGTGGCCGCGTGGGTGGGCACGGCCGTCGTGCCGAGCATGGCGGTGGCCAGAGCCACCGCGGCGGTGATTGATCTGAGTCTCGCGGTCGGTACGCGCATGAACGCCTCCTGACGAGCAGGTGATCCCCCGGGCAACGCCACACACTGGACCGGCTTCGGGGTCATGTCAATGGTCTGGACCGGTCTCGGGGTCGGCGGAACCCCCAGAACCATGACAGTGCGTCAATCCTTTAACAGTCACCGGTACAGCGTGCTCATGCCGCAGTGGCCCCGCGGCGCCGCAGACTGGGCCAACTCCGCGACGGCACGGCCGTCGTGACCCGTGACCCGCAACCTGAGGGAGCACACCCATGCCACCTGCCGACGACAGACAGACCCCCGCAGGCGCGCCTGCCGCCGGACGGCTCAGGACCAACTCGGTCGGTCTCGCCGGGGTCGTCTTCATGGCGCTGGCCACCGCGGCTCCGATCACCGCGATGACGGGCAACCTGCCGGTCATCATCGGGGGCGGCAGCGGCGTCCACGCGCCGGCCGGCTTCCTGTTCGTCACCCTGGTGCTGACCGTCTTCACCGTCGGCTACGTCTCGATGGCCCGGCACATCACCACCGCCGGTGCGTTCTACGGGTTCATCTCGCACGGCCTGGGCCGCGTCGTCGGCATGGCGTCGGGCCTGCTGGCGGTGCTGGCGTATGTGGTGTTCGAGGCGTCGATCGTGGGGATCTTCGCGTACTTCGCGGAGCAGACCTTCGCGGCGGAGTTCGGCGTCCACTGGCCGTGGCAGGTGTTCGCGCTGGTGATGCTCGCGGTCACCGCCGTGCTGTCCTACTTCGACCTGGAGGTCGCGTCCAAGGTCCTGGGCGTCTTCCTGGTCGGCGAGGTGCTGATGCTGCTCCTCCTCGCGGGTTCGGTGCTGGCACACGGCGGCGGCCCGGGCGGGCTGCACCTCGGCACACTCAACCCGAGCGGCGCGTTCGCCGGGGTCAACGCCGGCGTGGGCCTGTTCTTCTGCTTCTGGTCGTGGATCGGCTTCGAGTCCACCGCGATGTACGGCGAGGAGTCGCGCAACCCCAAGCGGATCATCCCGCGCGCGACGCTGCTGGCGGTGCTCGCCCTCGGGCTGCTGTACACCTTCGTCACCTGGATGGTGCTGTCCGGCAACGGCCCCTCGAACGCCGTCGCGACGGCCACCGGCGCCGGCCCGCTCGATCTCTTCCTCGGCCCGGCGCAGACCTACCTCGGGCACTGGGCGGTCACCGCCTTCCAGTGGCTGATGTGCACCAGCGCCTTCGCCTGCGGCCTGGCCTTCCACCAGTGCGCGGCCCGCTACCTCTATGCGATCGGCCGTGAGGGCTTCCTCCACCCCGCCCTCGGCCGTACGCACCCGCGGCACGGCTCCCCGCACGTCGCCTCGTTCACCCAGACCGGCATCGCGCTCGCCGTCGTCGGGGGCTTCTGGGCGACCGGGCAGGACCCGTACGTCGGCCTCTACACGCTCACCGCGATCCTCGGCACGCTCGCCCTGCTGGTGGTGCAGACCCTCTGTTCGTTCTCCGTGATCGCCTACTTCCGCCACAACCACCCCGAGTCGCGCCACTGGTTCCGCACGTTCACGGCGCCGCTGCTCGGCGGGCTCGGCATGCTGTCGGCGATCGTCCTGCTCGTCGTCAATCTCGACACCGCGGCCGGCGCGGCCTCGAAGATCTTCTTCTTCAAGCTGATCCCGTGGATCGTCGGCGCCGTGTTCGCCGGCGGTGTCGCGCTGGCCCTGTACATGCGGGCCCGGCACCCCGGCCGGTACGAGGTGATGGGCCGCCTCGTCGTCGAGGACTCCCAGGAGCGCACCGAGGAAGCCGTCCCCGCCACCGTCTGACCACGTCCTCTCCGCGAAGGGAACCCCCCACATGCCCCGCTCGCACCACGCCCGGCAGATCGCCCGGGCCCTCACCGACCACGCCACCGCCGAGCGGCTGCGGATGCCCGCCGACGAGTACCGGGGGCTGCGCGACGAGGCCCGCGCCGAGCCGGCCGGGCCCTCCCGCCGCGCCCTGCTGGCCCGTGCCGCCGCACTCGGCCTCGGCGTCGCAGGCCTCGGCGCCACCGGTCTCGGCGCCGCTCCCCGGGCCCGCGCAGCCACCACCGTCACCAGCAGGTACACCGGCCCGATGCCCCGAGTCGCCATCATCGGCGCAGGCATCTCCGGCCTGACCGCCGCACTCACCCTCGCCGACAAGGGCATCATCTCGACCGTCCACGAGGCGAACCCGTCCCGGATCGGCGGCCGGATGTACTCCGGCGGCAGCCCGTCCACCCCAGGGCTCTGGGCTCAGGGCCAGGTCTCCGAGTACGGCGGTGAGTTGATCGACACCGGCCATCACGCCGTCCTCCAGCTCTGTCAGCGCTTCGGTCTCGCCACCACCTCCGTGCGGGCGGCCACCCCCTCCGGTGCCGAGCAGATCCTGCGCTTCCAGAACGCCTACTACCCGCGCTCGCAGGCCGACAACGACTTCAAGGCGATCTGGCAGCTGATCAAGAACGACATCCAGGCCGGCGGCTCCGGCCCCACCTGGAACAACCACAACGCCGCAGCCGTCGGCCTCGACAACATGTCCGTCCGCGACTGGATCAACACCCGTGTCCCCGGCGGGGTTTCCAGCAGACTCGGCGCCCTGCTCGACGTCGCGTACGCGGTCGAGTACGGCGCCGACACCACCGCCCAGTCCGCGTACGCGCTGCTGCTGATGCTCTCCTGGCAGGCGAACCCCGGCAGCTTCAACATCTGGGGCGGCTCGGACGAGCGCTACCACATCACCGGCGGCAACGACCAACTCCCGCACGCCATCGCGGCCGCACTCCCCGCCGGCACCGTCCAGCAGGGCCGGACCCTCCAGGCGGTGACCCGCAACTCCAACGGGACACAGACCCTCACCTTCGCCCTGGACGGCGGCGGCACCAGCACCGTCACCGCCGACCACACCATCCTCGCCGTGCCGCTGCCGATCCTCCAGCAGCGGATCGACCTCTCGGGGGCCGGCCTCGACCCGATGATGCGCGGCGTGCTCGGCCACATGACCATGGGCGCCTGCACCAAGCTCAACATGCAGTTCAACAGCCGCCCCTGGACCGGTACCGGCCCCTGGCCGGGTGTCTCCAGCGGCGAGTGCTTCGCCGACCTGCCCTTCCAGCAGGCCTGGGAGGTCACCAAGGGCCAGAGCGGCAGCAACGGCATCCTCGTCCAGTACGGAGGCGGCACCCCCGCCCGTGGCCTCAACCCACCAGCCGCCTTCACCGACGCGACGAACAGCTACACCCGCACCCTGGCCGGCGACTACCTGAACCAGATCGACCGGGTCTGGCCCGGCACGGCCGCCGCCTGGACCGGCCGGGCCACCCTCTCGGCCTGGCACCTCAACCCCTACTCCTACGGCGCCTACTCCTGCTGGCCGGTCGGCTATCTCACCACCTACGCCGGCTGCGAAGGCACCGCCCAGGGCAACCTCCACTTCGCCGGCGAACACACCTCCTACGACTTCCAGGGCTACATGAACGGCGGCGCCACCGAAGGCGCACGAGCTGCGGCGGAGGTGCTGGCGGCCATCGGCGCGTAGCGCACAGCCAACGGCTCTACGTCACGGCGGCACCCGTGCGCTTGCGGCAACCCGTGACCGCTGACGGCGTGAGAGACCCAGGTCCCTGGTGCGCACCTGGTCCGGGCCGTGCGATGGCCGCAGGGGCGGTCGCCGGATCGTTTCGGGCGGTGCTCCGGTCCGGGCCCGCGCCGGTCTGTCAGGTCGAGCGGTGGTAGGAGGTGGCGGTGATTCTGACCGGGCCGTCGTCCGGGGCGGTGTCGAACTCCGGCCCGGTGGTGCGGCGTTACGAGGTGCCGACGCTGTTCGAGCCGTTCCGCAGACTGGGCACCGAACGGCTGGCGAGCGGGTCGCACGGGGCCGGACCGGGCCTGTCGATCGTACGCGCGGGGGCGGGGGCG
>FTKL01000274.1_pt2 | contig 37380 bp, 34 predicted proteins | sample 2434061 | NCBI WGS metagenome assembly FTKL01 (sample SAMEA3914816, study PRJEB12502) | metagenome | biome: forest; material: soil | place: USA | collected 2011-09-16 | depth 0.3 m
CCCCGCCGACGTCGAGCGCACCGACCTCACCTACGGCGGCCCCTGCTACATCGCCGGCTACTGCCCGACCGGCCCCGACACCGTCTACGCCTACCTGGTCGAGCCCAAGCGCGACCGCGCCACCATCGACCCCGCCACGTACGCCGACGAGATGCGCCGCCTCGCGGCCGGCTACGGCGGCCACTGGGCCGAGATCGCCGCGAGCATCACCGACCCGAAGCAGGTCAACTACACCTGGTTCGACCGCCACCTCGTCGAGGGCCCCTGGCACCGCGGCCGCGTCGTCCTGGTCGGCGACGCGGCGCACGCCTGCCCGCCCACCCTCGCCCAGGGCGCCGCGATGTCCCTGGAGGACGCCGCCGTCCTCGCCGAACTCCTCATCACCCGGGAGAAGTTCGACGAACAGCTGCTGCTCGACTACCACGCCCGCCGGCTGCCCCGCGTGAGGCTGGTCGTCGAGAGCTCCTGCCAGCTCGGCCAGTGGCTGATGGACGGCGTCCGGGACGCCGACGTCCCCGGCCTGATGGGCCGCACCATGTCCGTCCTCAAGGAACTGCCGTGATGACCCCCGCCAACAACGCCCCCACCGTCGACGTCCACGCCCACCTGCTGCTGCCCGAGGTCGAAGCGCTGGTCGCCGACCACCCAGCCCTGGCCGACGCCCGCGCCCTGGACGCCCGCCGCAACGGCCCCGAGGCCCTCGCCGTCAGCGGCCCCATGGTCCGCGAGCGCATCCCGCTGCTCACCGACGTCGGTGCCCGCCTGGCCGCAATGGACACCCAGGGCGTGGACATCCAGCTGGTCAGCCCCTCACCCTCGCACTACCACTACTGGGCCGACGAGCAGACGGCGCGCAGTGTCTGGCAACGTGCCAACACCGCCACCGCAGAGCACTGCGCCAAGGCCCCGGACCGGCTCCGCGGTCTCGGCCTGATCGCCCTCCAGCACCCCCACCTCGCCGTCGAGGCGCTGGACCACGCCCTGGACAGCGGCCTGCTCGGCGTCGAGATCTCCAGCCACGCGCCAGGTCTGGAGCTGTCCGACGCGCGGCTGGAGCCCTTCTGGGCCCGCGCAGCCGAAACCGGCGCCATCCTCTTCCTGCACCCCTTCGGCTGCACCCTCGACGAGCGCCTGAACCGCTGGTACCTCTCCAACACCGTCGGCCAGCCCACCGAGAACGCCGTCGCCCTCTCGCACCTCATCTTCTCCGGCGTCCTCGACCGCCATCCCGGCCTGAAGGTCATCGCCGCGCACGGCGGCGGCTACCTGCCCACCTACATCGGCCGCTCGGACCACGCCTGGCTCGCCCGCGCGGACGCCGGCTCCTGCGCGCACGAGCCGAGCAGCTACCTGCGGCGGTTGTGGTTCGACTCCCTCGTCCACGACCCCGCCGTCCTGCGCGAACTCGTCCGCGTCGCCGGCGAGGACCGGGTGCTGCTCGGCTCCGACTTCCCCTTCGACATGGGCACCTGGGATCCGCTCGGCTCACTCGCCGAAGCCGGCCTGTCCGACCACGACCACCACGCCGTCCGTGGCGGAAACGCCGCAGCCCTGCTGGGCCTCGGCTGAGGAGGAACACACCATGAACCGCCTGCTCACCCACCTGCGGCACGTCGACCTGGCCGTGCCCGACTACGAGGCACAGCTCGACTTCTACGCCGAACTCTGGGGCCTCACCAAGGTCGCCGAGGACTCCGGAATCTCCTTCCTCGCCGCCGAGGGCTCACCCGAGCAGTACATCGTGCGGCTGCGCCGCGCCGAGGAGAAGCGCCTCGACCTCATCTCCTACGGCGCCGCCACCCCCGCCGACGTCGACACCCTCGCCGAGCAGCTGCTCGCCGGCGGCGTTCAGCTGATCGCCCGTCCCGGCAGCATCGATACGCCCGGCGGCGGCTACGGCTTCCGCTTCTTCGACGTCGACGGCCGCACCATCGAGGTCAGCGCCGACGTCGCCACCCGCGCCCACCGACGGATCGAGGAGAAGGAGTCCATCCCCGTCCGCCTCTCCCACGTCGTGGTCAACTCGCCCGACCTGGAGCGCACGCGGCAGTGGTACGAGCAGCACCTCGGCTTCGCAGTCTCCGACAGTCTCGCCTCCCCGCACATGGGCGAGGTGATGCACTTCATGCGGATCAGCAACCAGCACCACTCCATGGCCATCGCCAAGGGGCCGCACACCTCGCTGCACCACGTCTCCTTCGAGATGCGCGGCCTGGACGAGTACATGTACGGGACCGGCAGGCTGCTCCGCGCGGGCGTCCGCAAGATCTGGGGCCCCGGCCGCCACCTGGCGGGCAACAACACCTTTTCCTACTTCCTCGACCCGCACGGCAACACGGTGGAGTACACCACCGAGCTGGAGCAGTTGGACGAGGACGCCTGGCACCCGCACGTCTACGACTTCTCCCAGCCCGAGGTCACCGATCAGTGGGGCACGGCCAATCCCATGAGCGAGATCGTCGCCAAGGAGTCGTTCAACGACGTCGACCGCGGCGTGTTCGTCGCCCCGCCGGTCTGACCCGAACTCCGGTGCCCGGCGGCCGGGCCATGCCCTGACACGGCCCGCCGGGCACCGGACCCTCTTCCGCACCGATCCCTTTACCTCCGAGGAACACCATGCGCCTGGCCACCTACGAGTACGACGGCGAACGCCGCTGCGGCGTGGTCGACGGAGACCGCCTGCACCCGCTGCCGCCCGGCGTCGACCTGCTGCACCTGGTCCGCGCCGGACTGCCGGCCCTACTCGACGCAGGCGAGGAAGCCCTCGACGGCCCTGACGGCCCCGCACTGGCGGACGTGCGCCTGCTGCCGCCGCTGCTACCGCCCACCGTCCGCGACTTCGTCGCGTTCGAGGAGCACGTCGAGGGCGTGCGCCGCAGTATGGAAGGCGTCGGCGGCGTGCCGGAGGCCTGGTACGAGGCGCCCACCTTCTACTTCGGCAACCCCTACGCGGTGATCGGAGCCCACGACGACGTCCCGATGCCCCCTGGATCGAAGGTGCTGGACTTCGAACTGGAGGTCGCGGCGGTCATCGGCCGCGAGGGCAGTGACCTGACCCCGGAGCAGGCCCGCGAGCACATCGTCGGATACACCGTCTTCAACGACTGGTCCGCCCGCGACCTGCAGTCCCGGGAGATGAAGGTCGGCCTGGGCCCCTGCAAGGGCAAGGACACCGCCACCACCCTCGGCCCCTGGCTGGTCACCGCGGACGAACTGGAGCCCTACCGCGACGCGGACGGATTCCTGCGCCTCGCCCTGAGCGCCGAGGTCAACGGCGAGGTGATCGGCCGGGACCTGCTGTCCAACATGGCCTGGACCTTCGAGGACCTGGTCGCGTATGCCTCCCGCGGCACCACAGTGCGCCCCGGCGACGTACTGGGCTCCGGCACCTGCGGCAACGGCGGCTGCCTTGCCGAACTGTGGGGGCTGCGGGGTGAGCAGCACCCGGTCCCCCTCCAGCCGGGCGACACCGTCACCCTCACTGTGGAGGGCATCGGCACCGTCTCCAACACCGTGGTCCCGGGCATCGAACCCCTTCCGATCCCGGCTGCCCGCAAGCGCCCCCGGACCCGGCCGTGACGGCCGGCAGGCTGGGCGGGAAGGTCGTCGTGGTGACCGGCGCCGCCCAGGGCCAGGGGCAGGCGATGGCTCGCGCCCTCGCCGACCAGGGAGCCGAGGTCATCGCCACCGACGTGCAGGACGGTCCGCGGATCCGCCGCCTCGACGTCTCCTCAGCGGACGACTGGGCCGCTCTCGCCGGCTGGCTGACCGAGCAGTACGGGCGCGTCGACGGGCTGGTCAACAACGCGGGCATCACCCGGCGGGCCCGGCTCGACGACATCCGAGCAGCCGACTTCGAGCAGGTCCAGGCGGTCAACGTGCTCGGCCCGCTGCTCGGAATGCAGCACCTCAGCCCGTTGATGCCACCGGGCTCCTCGATCGTCAACATCGGCTCCGCGGCCGGGCTCACCGGCCACTACCCGGTGGCCTACACCGCCAGCAAGTGGGCGCTGCGCGGGGTGTCCAAGGCCGCCTGCGTCGAACTCGGCCCGCGCGGCATCAGGGTCAACCTCGTCCACCCCGGCTTCATCGAGACACCGATGACCGCCTCGGCGCCACCGGCCTTCCGTGAGGCCAACCTGCGGCTGACGCCGCTCGGCCGTACCGGAGCGCCGGAGGAGGTCGCCCCTCTTGTGGTCTTCCTGATCTCCGACGACTCCTCCTACCTCACCGGCGCGGAGATCCCTGTCGACGGCGGTTACACCGCGCACGGCGGTGCGAAGGGCATCTCCGACGCGCTGCGCGAACAGTCCCCCGAGGCCTGAAAGGAGCTGAGCACGTGGACAAGGTCCGACAGAGTGCCGCGGAGGCGGTCTCAGACATCACCGACGGTGCGTCACTGGCGGTCGGAGGGTTCGGCCTCAGCGGTGTGCCGACCGTGCTCATCGAGGCACTGCACGGCCAGGGCGTGTCCGGACTCAGCGTGGTGTCCAACAACTGCGGCGTGGACGGCGCGGGTCTCGGCCTTCTGCTGGCGGCCGGGCGCATCGTCCGCGTCACCGGCAGCTACGTGGGCGAGAACAAGGAGTTCGCCCGCCAGTACCTCGGTGGCGAACTCGAAGTGGAACTCGTTCCCCAGGGCACGCTGGCCGAGCGGCTGCGGGCCGGCGGCTGCGGGATCCCTGCCTTCTTCACCCCCGCCGGCGTCGGCACCCAGGTCGCCGACGGCGGACTGCCCTGGCGCTACCACCCCGACGGCAGTGTCCAGGTGTCCTCTCCCGCCAAGGAGATCCGCGCGTTCGACGGGTCCCCCTACGTGATGGAGCGCGGAATCACCACGGACTTCGCACTGGTCCGCGCCGCCAGGGGCGACCGCCACGGCAACCTCGTCTTCAACAGATCCGCGCGCAACTTCAACCCGCTTGCGGCGATGGCCGGCCGCATCACCGTCGCCGAGGTCGAAGAACTCGTCGAGCCGGGCGAGCTGGAGGCGGACGAGATCCATCTGCCCGGAGTGTTCGTCCAACGCGTTGTCGCCCTCACCAGGGAGCAGGCCGCCGACAAGGCCATCGAGAGGCGCACGACCTCGGGAACGAACGGGACGGTGGGAGTCTGATGGCCTGGAACCGCAACGAGATGGCCGCCCGCGCCGCCCTGGAACTCACCGACGGCTCCTACGTGAACCTCGGCATCGGCCTGCCGACACTGGTGCCGAACCACCTGCCGCCCGGCATCGACGTGGTGCTGCAGTCCGAGAACGGCATCCTCGGCGTCGGCCCCTATCCGGACGACAGCGAGGTCGACCCCGACCTGATCAACGCGGGCAAGGAGACCGTGACCGTCCTGCCCGGGTCGTCGTTCTTCGACTCCGCGCTCTCCTTCGGCATGATCCGCGGCGGCCACATCGACGCGGCGATCCTCGGGGCCATGCAGGTCTCGGCCGGTGGAGATCTCGCGAACTGGATGATCCCGGGAAAGATGGTCAAGGGTATGGGCGGGGCGATGGACCTGGTCCACGGCGCCCGCAAGGTCGTGGTGCTGATGGAGCACACCGCCAAGGACGGCACCCCCAAGATCCTCCCGGAATGCTCGTTGCCGCTCACCGGCCGGGCCTGCGTCCAGCGCATCATCACCGACCTCGGCGTCCTGGACGTCACACCCCAGGGCCTGGTCCTTGTGGAGACGGCGCCAGGAGTCACCGTCCAGGAGATCGCTGCACGGACGGCAGCGCCCCTGAGGATCCCGGACGCAGCCGTGAGTGATCAGGGGTAGGCCCGGATGTCCGGCTACGTGATCTTCGGCCGTGCCGAAGGTCTCCGGGGCCACGCCTCCGGGTGTCGTGGGCTGTCAGGGAGCTCCGGCTGCCGGCCGGACGCGGCCGCCGTGCAGGCGGGCGGCTCGTTCGTCGGCCACACTGGTGAGCGTGGGCCTGTTCGACCAGGTCGTCTGCCTGCAGGCCTTCGCGGAGGCAGGTGAGAGGCATGAGCGGTTTCCCCGGTAGCGAATCGCTGCTCCTGGTGAACGGAGATGACGTCGTCGGCTGGTCCCCCGAGGCAGAGCGGCTCCTGCGCACGTCGGCAGATCGGATGCCACGCATCCGCGTGCCCGACCTTCTGGATCCGTGGCCCGGCGCGTCGGAGACCTGTACCTCCCCCTGGACGGCTCGACTGCGCGGGACCGGCGGGCAGGTGAGATGCCGCCTGCTGCCCGTGCTGGGAGCAGGGGCAGCCGACTGCCTGCTGGGGCTGCTTGCCGAGAAGGAGGCCGACCATCTGGACCAGGATGCGGCCCTGCTGCAAGCGCTCTTCACGCAGGCGAAGGTCGGCCTGGCCGTACACGATGCCGAGCTCAGGGTAACCCGAGTGAGCCTCAACGAACAGTTCGGGCCGCCCTCCCGGGGCTCCATGGTGGAGCCGTCGGGAGGGCATCCGCTGGCTGAAACCCTGGTCGCGCAGGACGCCGCCGGGATCGAGGTGCTGCTCCGCCGCGTACTGGAGACGGGGGAGGCGATGGTCGAGGTCCCTCATCGTGCCCGCAGCGCCGAGCAGCCTCTGACGGACCGGATCGTGTCGTTGTCGGCGATCCCGCTGTCGGGCCCGGACGGCTGCCGGAGCGGGGTGGTGGTGGCGTTCACCGACATCACCGCTGAGCACAGGCAGCGAGAGGGCCGCTTCCTCGCCGGTGACGCCGCGCGCCGGATCGGCGCCGATCTCGATCCCGAGGGGTGCGCACGAGAACTGGTGGAGGTCCTCGTGCCGGCGTTTGCCGACGCGGTGGCAGTCGACCTCGCGGAGCCGGTGCTGTCCGGCGAGGACCCGGACGATTCCTCTGGAGAAACGGGCCGGCGGCGCGTCGCCACGCTCGGTCGCTGCGAACGCCTGCCGGAGCCGGAAGACGGCACTGCTTCCGTCGGAGCGCTGTCCGTGGCGGGACCGCCGGGTGGAACCGGGGTGTACTCCCTGTTGGCCGGTGGTCTGCAGGCACGGGGCCGGACGCTCGGCAGGGTGCTGATGCAGCGGGCGCCGGAGCGGCTGCCCTTCGACGCGTTCGACGAAGAGATCGCGGAGGAGATCGTCACCCGGGCCGCACTGAGCATCGACAATGCCCGGCGGTTCGTCCATGAGTGCCGCAGTGCCGCGACTCTGCAGCGAAGCCTCGCGCCCCCGTCCGTGGAGGGCCTCAGTGCCGCTGACCTGGCGTACCTCCATCTGCCCTCTGTGGTCCCGTCGGCGAACCGCGGTGCCTGGACCGATGCGGTCCCGTTGTCCTCCGCGAGGGTCGCCTTCGTGGCCGGGACCACCGCGGCCCGCGGAGTTTCCGCAGCGGCTGCGGCCGGCCGGTTGCGCACCGCCATCCAGACGCTCTCCGACCTCGATCTCGCTCCGGAGGAGGTACTGACGCACGTCGACGAGCTGGTTCGACGGCTGTCCGGAGTGGGAGGACGTGCCCCGTCTGCGGAGGATCGGGACGCAGGCGCAGGGGAGGTCGGTGCCACCTGTCTCTATGCCGTCTACGACCCGGTCACGGGGCACTGCGCCATCGCGGGTGCCGGCCACAGGGCCCCGGTGCTCGTCCGTCCCGGCGGCGAGGCGGTTCCGGTCCTGCTCGAACCTCGGCCGCCCCTCGGGCGCGAGGGCCTGCCGTACGAGGCTGTCGAGATGAACCTTGAGCCCGGCACCGTGCTGCTGTTCCTCGCAGGGGACGCCGATGTTCCTGCCGGAAAGCCTGCACAGGGTGCGGGGGGCGTCGACGCCGAACTTCATGGTCTAGTCAGCGATGCGTTCAGCGTGTGCCGTGCGACCGGGACGGACGGAGCCGCGCTGGCAGCCCGCGTGCGTCGCCTGACTCCGGAGCACACCGCTCAGTTCCGGTTCCCGGCCGACCCGTCCGCCGTTGCGGATGCCAGGAAGGCGGTCACCCGCACGCTGGACTCCTGGGAACTGGACCACCTGGCCTTCACCACCGAACTCGTCGCCAGCGAGCTCGTGACGAACGCGATCCGCTACGCCGGCGCCCCCGTCGACCTGCGCCTCATCCTGGACCGTTCCCTGATCTGTGAGGTCTCGGACCCCAGTCAGACCCAACCGCACCTGCGCCACGCCCGCCTCATGGACGAGGGAGGACGCGGCCTGTTCCTCGTTCACCAGCTCACCCAGCAGTGGGGCAGCCGTTGCACGAGCGAGGGCAAGACGATCTGGACGGCGCAGCAGATCGATGCCCCCGCGGCATGATGGCGCCTGGACCGGGCCCGCTACCCGTCGAGGCCCCGGTGGTCGGCGGTCAGTCGTCGGCAGAGCCGGTCCAGGTAGTCGCGGTAGGCACCGAGCATGTCCCACGCTCCGTCGCTGAGGCCCCACTGGATCTGGAACCCGTCGGCGACAGCGAGCAGTTCACGCGCCACGGTCGTTCCGTCGCTGCCGGCATCCAGCGCTCCGGAGGAGATGCCGTGCCCGACCGCTTCCTCGATGAGGGCGGTGATGCGGGCATAGCGCTCGCGGAAATAGTCGTGCGCCGGGTGGTCCTCGGCCGTCGCCTCGGCGGACAGCAGGGTGTACATCTGCATCAGTCCGGGCTGGGTCAGGTTGAAGCGCGTGTGCTCGCAGATCAGGCCGAGGAGCTGCACCAGGTCAGGCCGGTCCAGGTCGAGCCGCTTGTAGAACAGTTCAACGGCCTGCGACTCCCGGACCTCCAGGACGGTGCGCAGGAGTTCGCGCTTGTTGCCGAAGTGGTGGAGGAGCCCGGCATACGAGATTCCCACGTCGGCCGCGATCTTCTGCATCGAGGCGTTGAGGTAGCCGCGCTCGGCGAAGTGCTCCATGGCCGCGTCGACGATGCGCCGCCGACGTTCGTCGGCGGCGGCGTAGGTGCCGGTGCGTCGACGGGTGCGCGCAGGTTTCTCCTGACGGCTCGCGGCAGAGGGGGTCGGTTCGGCATCGGGCATGGTCAGCAGCTTAGAGGGGAGGGGCCGGGCGGAATCCGGCATGCCCGGGTTACGGCTGGATGTGATCCAGGTTACACTGCTAAAAACCTATATGGATGTCTGTTTTTAGCCTACGGTGAGCACCACCCACCCCCCTCTCGCCGCTTCCGCGGTCCGGCGGTCGCCTGTAAACGCGCTGCCGATGCCCCGAAGGGACACCGATGTCCACCTCCGCGCCCCCCACGCCTGCGGCCCCCGCCGCCGACCCCGACAGACGCCTTGGCGGACGGCTCACCCTGGTGCTGCTCGCCATGCTGTGGCCCGCCCAGATGCTCACCGTCGCCGGTGTCTTCACCGCGCTCACCCAGGCATCCATCGCCCAGCACTTCCACACCACCCAGATCGCCTGGTTCACCCTGGTCTACTCGCTGGTCGTGACCTGTGTGACGCCCTTCGTCGCGCGCGCCGGTGACCTCTTCGGCCGTCGCCGCATCATGCTCTTCATCCTCGCGGCCGGCATCCTCGGCGACCTCCTGGTGGTCATGGCGCCGAACTACGAGACCATGCTGCTGGGCCGCGGGCTGGCGGGCCTCTACGGCCCGATGGCCGCACTCGTCTATGCCTCGGCCCGCGACGTGTTCCCGCCCCGCCACGTCGGCCTCGCCACCGGCGCCATCGGCAGTGCGGCCGGCATCGTCCTGGTCACCTGCCCGCTCCTGGGCGGCTGGCTGCTCGACCACTTCGGCTTCAAGGGCGCCCTCTGGGCCCTCACGGCCGGCGTCGCCCTCGGCTTCGTCCTCGTGCTGTGCTTCGTCCCGAAGATCCCCCCGACCGAGACCAACGTGTCCTTCGACTGGTGGGGCGGCATCCTGCTCGGCGCCAGCGCCACCGCGATGATCTACGCCATCGGCCAGGGCGGCACCTGGGGATGGACCGATCCCCGCCTGCTCGGCCTGCTCGGCCTGTCCGTCGTCCTCGCCGTGTTGTTCGTCCTCGTCGAGCTCCGTGCGGCGGAACCCCTCCTCGACGTCCGCATGCTGGCCCGCCGCGACGTGGCCAGTGTCCTGGTGAGCACGGCGGTCGGTCAGGGCACCTTCTTCGCCGCCGGCACCATGATCGTGTTTGTCGCGCTCTACCCCCACATCCCCGGTGTCTCCGACGGCCTCGGCTGGACCGGCACGCACAACGCCGTGGTCGGGCTCCCGGCCGGCGTACTCATCCTCCTGGTCGGCCTCGCCGCCGGTGTCCTCACCCGCAGGATGGACCCCCGCATCCCGTGGCGCGTCGGCCTGGCCATCACCGCCGTCGGCATGGCCGGCCAGGGTCTCTACCACCACAACGAGACTCAGATCATCCTCTTCGGCTGCCTGACGAACCTCGGAGCCGGCCTCGTCCTGGCCTGTGCGGGCATTCTCCTGCTCGGCGTTGTCTCGCAGAAGGAACAGGGCATCGCCAGCGGCATGTCCATCATGCTGACCAACCTGATGAACACCGTCGCCACCCAGATCCTGTTCTCCGCACTGAACAGCGACAGCCGCATCCTCAACGGCACCAGCTTCTACCTCGACGGCGCGCTGCGCAGCGCCTACTTCGCCATGGCTGCCTGCGTGATCGTCGCCCTGATCCTGTCGGCCTTCATCCCCAAGGTCCTCCGGCCGGACCAGATCGAGTCCGGCTCCGCCGTCTCGGCTTGACCTGCCCTGCGGGGTGCACCGCACCTCCCCGCGGCGCACCCCGCCCGCCCGTACCCCGAAGGACACCTCCCGCATGACGGTCACCACGTCGACCAGCCCCGCCCTCCACCCCTACCAGGATCCTGACAGGACGACCGGCGAGCGTGTCGCGGACCTGCTGGGCCGCATGACCCTGGAGGAGAAGGCTGGCCAGCTCTTCCACGCCATGACGACCCTCGGCGACCAGGGCGAGCTGGCGGACGACCCACAGCGGGCCTTCGGCGGGCACACCGTCCGGCAGATGGTCGCCGAGAAGGGCATGACGCACTTCAACCTGATCGGCGTCGCCACCGCACGGGAGATGGCCGAGTGGCACAACCGCGTCCAGGAACTCGCGGCCGCGACCCGCCTCGGCATCCCCGTCACGCTCTCCACCGACCCCCGGCACGCGTTCACCGACAACCCGGGCACCGGCATGGCAGCCGGCCCCTTCTCCGAGTGGCCCGAGTCCCTCGGCCTCGCCGCGATCGGCGACCCGGAGCTGGTGCGGCAGTACGCCGACACCGTTCGCCGCGAGTACCTGGCGGTGGGCCTACGCTTGGCCCTGCACCCGCAGATCGACCTGGCGACGGAGCCGCGCTGGTCGCGCATCTGCAACACCTTCGGCGAGGACGCCGACCTCGCCGCGCGGCTGGTCGCCCCCTACCTGCAAGGCCTTCGCGGCCCCGGTGACGAGCTCGGGCCGGACAGTGTCTCGGCCGTCGTCAAGCACTTCCCCGGCGGAGGGCCGCAGAAGGACGGTGAGGATCCGCACTTCCCCTACGGCAGGGAACAGGTCTACCCGGGCGGCTTCTTCGACTACCACCTCGCCCCGTTCCGGGCGGCGCTGGCCGCCGGGGCCACCCAGATGATGCCGTACTACGGCATGCCCGTCGGCACCCGATACGAGGAGGTCGCGTTCGGCTTCAACCGCGGCATCGTCACCGGCCTGCTCCGCGAGGAACTCGGCTTCGACGGAATCGTCCTGAGCGACTGGGGCATCATCAGCGACAGCGACATCATGGGCGAGTCGCACGCCGCCCGCGCCTGGGGCGTCGAACATCTTGACCGCCACGAGCGCATCCTCAAGGCGCTGGACGCCGGAGTCGACCAGTTCGGCGGGGAGACGTGCCCGGAACTCGTCGTCGCCCTCGTCCGAGACGGCCGGCTCCCCGAATCCCGCCTCGACACCTCCGTCTCCCGCGTGCTCGCCGAGAAGTTCCGGCTCGGCCTGTTCGACGACCGCCGCTACGTCGACCCGGACCATGCCGAGGCCACCGTCGGAAGAGCCGACTTCCGCGCCCTCGGCGCCGCAGCGCAGCGCAGGTCGGTCACCCTGCTCAAGAACACCGACAACCTCCTGCCGCTGCCCGGGCGCCCACGCCTGTTCCTGCAGGGCATCGCACCCGGTACGGCAGCCGCCTACGGCAGGCTCGTCGACAACCCGGCCGACGCGGACCTCGCCGTCATCCGACTGGACACCCCGTTCGAACCCCGCAGCGGACTCTTCGAGTCCTTCTTCCGGGCCGGCCGCCTCGACTTCACCCCCGAACGCCTCGCGGACATCCTCGACCTCCTGGGGAAGGTCCCCACGGTCGTCGCCATCCACCTGGACCGGCCCGCCGTCATCCCCGAGATCGCCGAGCGGGCCCACGCTCTCCTGGCGGTCTACGGCGCTAGCGACCAGGCACTCCTGGACGTCCTCTTCGGCCGGGCCCGCCCCGAAGGACAGCTCCCCTTCCAACTGCCTCGCTCGATGGCCGAGGTCGAGCAGGGTCACCCGGACGTGCCCCAGGAGAGCACCCACCCGGTGTACCCCTTCGGCCACGGCCTGGACTACACCGCCCGATAGCCCGCACCCGCAGAGCCCCCCATGGTCCGCGGACGAGAGAAAGCACCCCCATGCAGGTCACCCGTCTCCGCTTCGAGCACCACCGTGAAGCCCTCGGCATCGGCGAACCCCGCCCCCGCCTCTCCTGGACCGTCGCCGGCACCTTCCGGCAGCAGGACGCCTACGAGATCGAGATCCGCGACTCCCACGGCACCACCCGCAGCCACACCGTCCGCTCCGCCGAGAGCATCCTCGTCCCGTGGCCCGACACGGCCCTCACCTCACGCGAACGGCGCGAGGTACGCATCCGGCTGTGGGCCGACGGCAACGCCGAACCCGGCCCCTGGAGCCCCCGCCACCTGGTCGAGGCGGGACTCCTCGAACCTGCGGACTGGACCGCCCTCGCGGTGTCCCCCGACAGCGACGAACCCACCGCCGCCGACCCCCGGCCCGCGCACCTGCTGCGTACCGAGTTCGACCTGACCGGCCCGGTCGCCTCGGCCCGGCTGCACACCACCGCGCTCGGCGTCCACGAGGTCGAGATCAACGGGCACCGTACCGACGACGACGTCCTCGCCCCCGGCTGGACCAGCTACCGTGACCGGCTGCGCTACCGCACCCACGACGTCACCCACCTGCTGCGCCCGGGAACCAACGCGATCGGCGCCCACCTCGCCGACGGCTGGTACCGAGGACGCCTCGCCTTCAACGGTGGCATCCGCGACATCTACGGCGACCGCACCGCCCTCCTGGCCCAGCTGGAGGTCCGCTACACCGACGGCACCACCGCCACCTTCGGGACCGGCCCGCACTGGCGCTCCGCGCCCGGGCCGATCACGGCAACCTGCCTCCTCGTCGGCGAGACCCACGACGCCCGCCTGGAGCGCGAGGGCTGGTCCGAGCCGGGATTCGACGACTCCGACTGGGCCGGCGTACGCGAGGTCGCCCTCGACACCCGTGTGCTGACGGCCCCGACCGGGCCGCCGGTGCGCCGCACCGAGGAGCGCGCCCCCGTCGACGCCCGGCGACGTCCGGACGGCACCGTTCTGCTCGACTTCGGCCAGAACCTGGTCGGGCGACTGCGCATCCGAGTCCGCGGCCAGGCCGGGCAGACGGTCACTCTGCGCCACGCCGAAGTTCTGGAGAACGGCGAGCTCTGCACCCGCCCCCTGCGCGGCGCCACCGCCACCGACCACTACACCCTCCGTGGTGCCGTGGACGGCGAGCAGTGGGAGCCCCGCTTCACCTACCACGGCTTCCGATACGCCGAACTCTCGGACTGGCCCGGCGAATTCGACCCCGCCGCCGTCACCGCCGTCGTCCTGCACACCGACATGGAGCGCACCGGCTGGTTCGAGTGCTCCGACCCCACGCTCAACCGCCTGCACGAGAACGTCGTCTGGAGCATGCGTGGCAACTTCCTCGACATCCCCACCGACTGCCCCCAGCGCGACGAACGCCTCGGCTGGACCGGCGACATCCAGGTCTTCGCCCCCACCGCCGCCTACCTCCACGACTGCGCCGGCATGCTCACCTCCTGGCTGCGCGACCTCTCCGCCGACACCGCGCGGGACGCGGGCAGGGGCACGCCCATCTTCAGTCCCCAGATCCCCGTCATCGTGCCGTTCCCGATGCCGGAAGGGAACCAGCCGATGGCCGGCTGGGGCGACGCCGCCGTCATCGTCCCCTGGACGCTCTACCAGCGGTTCGCGGACCTCGACATCCTCCGTGACCAGTACGACGACATGCGGCACTGGGTCGAAACCGTCCGCAAGGCAGCCGGCCCCGACCACCTCTGGACGAACGACTTCCAGTTCGGGGACTGGCTCGACCCCACCGCCCCGCCGGACGCCGCCTGGCAGAGCAGCACCCCCAACGCGCTGGTGGCCACCGCCTACTTCGCCCACAGCACCACCCTCGTCGCCCAGACCGCCCGCCTGCTCGGCCACACCGACGACCACGAGCACTACCGCACGCTGGCGGACGACATCCGCAAGGCCTTCGTCCAGGCGTTCGTCACCGCCCCGGGGCAGCTCACCGCGGACACCCAGACCGCCCACGCGCTCGCCCTGCAGTTCGACCTCCTCCCCGACGTGCAGCACCGTGCGGCCAGTGCCGACCGGCTCGCCCAGCTCGTGGCGGATTCGGGTCACACCATCGCCACCGGATTCCTCGGCACCCCGCTCGTCTGCGACGCCCTGTCCGACAGCGGCCACCTCGACACGGCCTACCGGTTGCTCCTCCAGCGCCAGCCCCCGTCGTGGCTCTACCAGGTGGAGATGGGAGCCACAACGACCTGGGAGCGCTGGGACAGCCTGCTGCCCGACGGCACCGTCAACCCGGGCGAGATGACGTCCTTCAACCACTACGCGCTCGGCGCCGTCGCCGACTGGATCCACCGCACCGTCGGAGGACTCGCCCCCGCCGAACCCGGCTACCGCACCCTCGTGATCAAGCCGCGCCCGGGAGGCGGCATCACCTGGGCCCGTACCGCCCACGGCACGCCCTACGGCCGCGCCGAGGTTCACTGGTGGCAGGAGGAGGACGGGCACCTCGTGGCGGAGGTGGACATCCCTCCGGGGACGACCGCGATCCTCGAACTCCCGGGAGCCGACGTCCGCCACCTGGGCCCCGGCCACCACGTCCACCGCACCTGACTCCCACGCGCACAAGGCAGACCCCCATGCCAGAACCGCAACACGTCGACCCAGTGGCCCAGTTCGCCCGGCAGCTGAATCACCTGGTGGCAGCCCTCGACCCGCACGAGGGCTGGTACGCCGTCCTCCTCCGCAGTGAAGGCGAGGCCATCACGGCCTGCCTCAACGGCACGGCCGTCCCGCCGTGGGATGTCGTCTCGTCACTTCTCGATGACCTGCACCGTAAGAGGGGCATCACCGACAGTGCCCGCGACCGAGCCCAGGAGCAGCATCGAGCCGCCGTCCGCGCCCATGACCGGCGGGCCGGACGGCAGGCCCTTCGCGAACTGCTCAAGCAGGCGTTCATGGAACGGGACACCGCCGATGCCGGGATCCGCGGTCTCTACCAACCGACCTCGCAGGACGGTGCTCAGCAGCAGGCCGTCGACCTGTTCAAGATGCGCGACCGCCACGAGCGCGCGGTCGCGCGCTGCACGGAACTTCAGGCCCGGTTGTCCACACTCGGTGCCGACCGAGATGCCGATGCCCTTCCGTAGCCGACGACCTCGCAAGGCAGCGCCGCCCGACCCACCACTCCACGAAGCCCCATGCTCCGAGGCAGAGGGGCTGGCACCGCAAACACCACCCTGGCTGTCCTGGCATTCGGCGCACCGGCCCATACTCCTGCTCCAGCACCCGATGACCCTGCGCCACCAGCCCCGACGGAGGCGGAGGACGAGGCCGCAGCCGAGTCACGGCGACTTGCCGCTATCACGGTCGCCCGCCTGGCAGATCTTCGAGCGGCTGGGGTCGGCGGCCAGGCGTACATCCTTCTGTGCGAAGCCGCCGCGCGTCCCTGCCGCGATTCCGTCGCGCTGATCCGCGAACTCGACGACACCGGCCAGACCGAGGAGATCCCCACCTTTCTACGGGAGGCAGCATGCCTCCCCCCGCGCCAGCTCGCCGAGTTGGCTGCAGCTCTCCACGACGCCGGCCGGATGGAGGACGTTCGGTCTCTTCTTCACAATGCGGTTTCCAGATCGGCGGATGACGTCGCCGCTATCGCCCGTGCTCTGCTGGCAGCCGATCGAGTCGTTCAGGTTGATACCCTCTTCCAACTCCTCCTGAAGACCCACCGCCACCATCAGGCTGTTCTGGTCGCACACGCGGACGCGTCATTCGTCCCCGTCATCCTGCAAAGTGCGCGCCGTTTCTCCGAACAGGATCACCGTGACATGGTGCGCGCGTTGCGATCAGCTGGTACGGGCTGAAGCAGGGGAGTATCAGAAAGTCCTGATACTCCCGTCGGTCGATCCCGCGCCTTCCGCCGCTGAACGATTCGCTGACACGCGGAACGGTGGGGCCGACGTGCGAGGTGCCTCGGCTCCACCGTTGCTCCCGGTCGGAGAAGGACCGTCGGAGATGGCTCCTGGGACCACGACCTCACCTTGTCGGCTTCCCGCACAGCAGTGCCGTGCGAACGGATGGACGAACAGTTCGGGTCGGACTCGTTCGCTGCCCGTAGGCCCGTGCGCTGTGGCATCGTGCGACCACGTCCCGATTCCACTGGCCGCAGGGTCCGCCGGGAATGACTCGATCAGTCCGGTGGCGCCGTTGTCGCCTTGCCCGAAGGCGTTCGGCCGGTCACTCTCTGCGGATGGTCAACAGGTGCCGCGCCATGAAGAAGGACGGAAAACTCTGCAAGAACCGGGTGCGCCAGGAGGACCTGCGCTGCCATCAGCACCAGGGACTCCCGGGCGGCAGACGCCCCCTCGACCCGTCGCCGCGACGAGCCGCACGCTCCCTCCAGCCCCGCCCCGCCGGCACGAGGACCCGCCGCCCCGCCGCCACAGTGAGCCGCCCCTCCCAAAGCACTCGACCCGCTCCCACCGCTGCGCCGAGGACCCCCGCGATCCCGGCCCAGCGCCGTCCACAGCGGGCCGAACGGCTTGTACGGCCCGCACCGCGGGTGGTGAGCCGCGCGGAGTCGGAGGGCGCAGTACAGGTCTGCGTCGAACTCGTCTCCGGCGGCGGCAGCGAGGCGATCGCCTCCCAGGCGCTGCGGTACGCGAGCGAGGCCACCTGGAACGCCCTCCTCGAACAGCAGCGGGGGAGGGGGTGCGAGGCGCTGGCAACGCTCGCCCGGGCGACCACACTGCGACCACCGGGCCATGAAATCGTGGATTGACCTGGCGGTCTCCCTTGGCCAGTGGCCAAGGGAGACCCACCGACGACTCCCCGCGGCCCGAGAGGGCGAACGTGTCGCCGGGAACGAACACCTCATGGCCCGTCGGCGGCAGCAGACCCCGCATTCGGTCACTTTCTGTGATCGAATGCGGGGTCTGCTGCCCCGGGCACGCAACCGGTTCAGTGCTACGGCCAGTGACCGCTCGGCCTGGCCTGGACTGCCCGTCCGGGTGCGGTCAGATGAGGCGGTCGCGGTGCTGGGCGGCGGCTTCGCGGACGAGCTGGGCGAAGCGTTCGCGGCTGGCGCGCTGGTGCTGCTCGGCCTGCTCGTCGTCCCATTCCTCACCGTCTGCGTCGAGGTCTTCCTCGTCCTCGTCCGGGTCGCCGTACTCGCTGTGGATGAGCCAGCAGCCGTGGATGCCGGTGAGGAGGTCCTCGAGAAGGTCGCGGGCGGGCCGCTTGGGGTCGAGCGGGGTGAGGCGCAGGGCGATGTTCTCGAGGTCGGGTTCGTCCTCGCCGGTGTACTCCGCGACGGTTTCCTCGAGGTCGTCGAGTTGTTCGCGCAGGGCGGTGGGGTCGGGGAGCAGGCCGTCGGTAATGTGCATGGCGTGGCGGACCAGGCCGGTGACGGCATCGTGCGGGGTGGCACCGTCGTCGATAAGGCCGAGGACCAGGGTCGGGGTCTCGTGCGGGAGGGCTTCGATGTCGTCGGCTGCACGGACCACCATGGTGGGGTCTTGTCCGGAGGTGTCGGCGGCGACCTCGGCCGCTGCGGCGAGCCAGTGGGCCGCGGCCACGGCCGCGGCGGTCGGGTCGATCGCGGAGAAGAGTTCGACCGGCCCGAAGGGATCTTGTTCCAAGAGGCGGTCGGCGGCCGTCACCTGGACCGGCGAGGCGTCCTCGCGGCTGAGGAGAACGGCCTGCTGGGCGCGGCCGGTGAGGTCACCGAGCTCGGCGCTCTCGACGGCGGCGAGTTCGGTGGCGACCTCGCCGCGGACGGCCTGTGGGAGGTCGGGGTCGTCGATGTCGTGGAGGGCGCGTCCGATCCGGTTCGCCGATTCGACCAGGCGGCTGTAGGAGACCATCATCATCCCGCCGCTGGGCAGGGGTGGCTTGGTGATCGCGTCGACGACCTCGTTGAAGGCTTCGCGTTCGCGCTCGCGGCGCCAGCCCTCGGAGTTGGGCTCCAGCGAGCCGGCTGCACTGGCCGGGTGGGTGTAGGTGCGCCACGCGGCCTCGGACAGCTGGGTGAGGGCCCGGGCCAAGCTCAGGAGCACGGAGGTGTCCGTACCGGCGGGCAGGGTGGCGAGCCGGGTCGCGAGATCTCCCTCCCCGGTCCCCCAGGCCGCAATCAACTCGTGTCGATCGGGGTCGACGCAGTACCGCGTCATGGCTCTACCTCCGGTGTCGACTTCCATACGCCTCTTCGCGCCAAGCCATTCTGACGCACCGGCAGATCATCCTGCGGTGCAGTCTGTCGGCCTCGCACCCCTGCCTGGCCCCTTGTCGGCTGGAGCGGTTGAGCAGGAACAGATCGGCTCCGGCTCCTGGCTGCGGGTGTTCGGCGCCGATGCTGCTGACCGGCGACAACCCGCGCGCCACCGCGCGACTGGCAGGGGCGATCGGGATCACCGCACCGGCCAGACCTATCGAGCCTGTGCCCACTCGGCCCAGGTGAGTTCGTACTCGACTTCATCGTGCTCGGAGCCCTCGATCGCCTCCGGCCAATCCCCGGTGAAGTTCCGGACGAAGGACAGGCCCGACTTCTCCATGACACGACGGGAACGGGTATTGACGGCCATCGTGTTCGCCGTGACCCGCCCGACCTCCAGGTCGGTGAACCCCTTGTGGATCAAAGCTCGCGATCCCTCGGTGGCGTAGCCGCGCCCCCATGCCGCCCGGTTCAACCGGTAACCGAGTTCGACCACAGCGGGGCTGTGCTCCTCCAGCGGCCGGAACTCGAACCAGCCCAGGAAAACACCGGTGGCCTTCTCCTGTGCGGCCCAGTAGCCGCGGGTGTCCCAGCACCGGTAGGCACGCAGGAGTCGCGGCAGGGTCCGCGTCTCGGTCGCCTGGCGGCTGGTCGGGCGGCCGCCATTGATGAAGCGCATGACTTCGGGGTCGTTGTCCAAGGCGAGCAGGTGGTCGATGTCGGCCGCCGTGAATGCGCGCAGGGCGAGCCGGTCGGTCTCCAGGAAGTTGGCCATGCCGCGATCTTCACCATGGACTGGCCGGGCCTGCCACCGATTATCCGGCCTGCGGCCGGTGGCGTTCATGTGGCGTAGGCCGCGGATCGTTCGCCCCGCTACGCCCCGGCCGACATGCCCACACCGTTGCTCGGCCGAGCATCCGGGACAGGATTCCTCGCCTTCTCCGAGGCATCCGCCTGACGGTTGGTGAGGGCTTGGAGTATGAGTGCGCCCACGCTCAGCAGCGCGCCAAGTCCCCAGATCGTCAGATAGGCGGAGAGAGCCGGAACGTCCGTGTCCCCGATGACCAGAGTGCCGAGGACGACGGCCGAGCCCGCGCCCGCGACGCTGCCGCCCAGGGTCTTCAGGTTGTTGTAGACGGCGGTCGCACTCGCCGTGCGGTCCGTGGTGCTGCGCTCCGCGATCAGTGTGGGCAGGCCGCCCATGGCCAGGCCCATGCCGAAGCCGGAAACGGCTGAAGCCAGGGCGAACAGCGGCAGCGTGGTGTGGCCGGCGATCAGCCCCGCGTTGCCTGCGGCCATTAGCGCGAAGGCGAGCAGCAGGACGCGGCGGTAGCCGGTGCGGGCCGCCACTCGGGCCACGAGGCTCGCTCCGGCGAAGGCCAGGACGTGGGGCACCGCGCCCCACGCGCTGATCTCGCAGGTCGTGAGCCCGAATCCGTACCCCTCGTCGGCCGTCGACGCGGCGATGTAGGAGATGGCGACCGCCTGCCCGCCCAGCATCACGGCGCCGAAGACGAAACCGGGGATGTGGTACGGCGCGGACTGGGGGTGGGCCGCTGCGCGGACGTCGACCAGGGCGTGTGGCCGGTTGCGTTCGAGCCGGACCCACCAGGCGAGCAGGGACAGGGAGAGAACGAGGCCGCCCAGGGTGAGCGGCGAGGTCCAGCCCCACGCCTGGCCGCGCGCCGTCGTGCCGAGGAACAGCAGCAGCGCCAGGCCGAGCAGCAGTGCCCCTGTCCAGTCCATCCGTCCGGGCGCGCGCGTCCGGGACTCGGGGATCGCGCAGTACGAGAGGGCCACACAGGCGCACGCGATCGCGGCGAGGACGCAGAGCGTCGCCTGGACGCCACCGGTGAGTTCGAGCAGGGGGCCCGCTAGGCCGTGGCCGAGGAGTGAGCCGAGGGTGAGCGCGCCGACGAGAAGCCCTACCGCCCGCCGCGCGCCCTCGATGTCGAGCCGGTCCCGGACGAGACCGATCTCCAGCGGCAGCAGCGCCGCCAGCGGACCCATGAGGGCACGACCCACGAGCAGCACCGTCAGGTTCGGTGCGAGGGCCACCAGGATGGTGCCCGCCGCGACACAGACCAGCGCGACTCGGATCAGTCGGCGGTGCCCGTACAGATCACCGAGGCGCCCCATCAGCGGCACTCCCACCGCAGCGGCCAGGAACTGGACCGCCATGTACCACTGCGCCTGCGACGCGCTGATCGACTGCCAGTCCTGCACGGCGGGCACCAGCGCTGGGCCCGACCCCTGGAGGAGGCCACTGACCAGCTCGAAGACGACCAGCAGGCCGACGACGGCGGTGACCCGGGGCGCCGCCACCTCCTCCGTTCCGCGCGGCGCCCTCATACGGACGCCCCGGCGGTGAGCCGCCGCTGCGCGAGTTCTGCGAGCAGCGCCGCCTGGCGGTGGAGCACTCGGTCGTCGAACAGGGCCCGGGGGGAATGGTTCTGTGGCGCCTTCTCCACGTCCGCGCCCTCGGGCGCCGCGCCGACCAGCAGCATCGCTCCTGGCACCTTGTTCAGTACCAGGGAGAAGTCCTCGGAACCGCTGGCGGGCTGGGGGGCCAGCCATACCTCGCCCGTTCCGAACAGGTCGCGCGCAGTCTCCAGGGCGAACTCCGTCGCGCCCGGCTCGTTGACCGTGACCGGGTAGAGCATCTCGTACTCCACCTGCGCCTCCAGGCCGTGGGCGGCCGCGATTCCGTGCACCAGACGCGGCAGCCCCTGGGCCAGTCGCTGGTGGTTGGCTTCCGAGTAGCTGCGCACCGTCGCCTCGAACTCGGCCGTGTCGGGGATGACGTTGTGCTGCGAGCCGGCGTGCAGACGTCCGACGGTCACCACCACCGGGTCGAAGATGTCGAAGGTGCGCGTCACCCAGTTCTGCAGCGCGGTCACCATCTCGCAGACCGCGGGAACCGGGTCCTGGCGTGGTGGGGAGCCGCACCGTGCCCGCCTGCACCTTGCACCGTCACCCGCAGGACGTCGGATGCCGTCATGACGGTGCCGGGCCGGGAGGCGACCCAGCCGCCCGGTAGGCGGTTGGCCGACACATGGAGTGCGAAGGCCGCGTCGAGCGGCTTGCCCGCCGCGTCCAGGACACCCTCGTCGATCATCGCGCCCGCGCCGTTGTGCCCCTCCTCGCCCGGCTGGAACATGAAGACCACATCGCCCTGGAGGCTCTCCCGGTGGTCCGCGAGCAGCATGGCCGCGCCGACGAGTCCGGCGGTGTGCAGATCGTGCCCGCAGGCGTGCATCCGGCCCGGCACCTGGGAGGCGTACTCCACCCCGGTGAGTTCGCCCACCGGCAGTGCGTCCATGTCGCCCCGCAGCAGGACCGCCCCGCCGTCACGGCCACCCCGCAGCACGGCCGTCACCGAGGTCAGGTCCCGGTCGCCTGCCCCTTGTCGGAGTGGCCGGTCACGGTGATCCAATGGGGGCGGGCGGCCGCGGGGGAGCTGGAACGCGTTTCGCGCGCTGTCACCGGTGCCCGGGAGGTACGGCTGTGCGCTGGCGTCACCGGACGGAACAACGTCCTCATCGTCGCCTGGGTGAAGTCCCTCGCCGACGTGCAGCGCTTCGAGGTGCGACTCGCCCAGCGCATCCCCGGCCTGGAGATCACCGACCGGGCCGTGGCACTGTGGCCGCTGAAGCTCAGCGGCCACCTGCTCGACGAACAGGGCTACCGCATCGGCAGCATCCCTCTGAACGTTCGCACGGCCGGAGCGAACTCCAGGCCCGAGGCTCCCCCGGCCGCTGCCCGGCCAGTGGAGCACGAAGAGGGCGACTGAGCGGCGGAACGCAGCACCTCCCACTTTCGCCGCACACGGGGCGACGTGAACGACGGCCGTTGCAGACGGTGAATCTCAGCTCCCGCCGGCCGGGTGGAACCGGCTCACCTCGCAGTGCGAGGCCAGCGGGGCGGCGCACGACTGAACGGGGAAGAAGCGCTGAGATCTCTACCGGACCCGGAACGGTTCACTGAGGCGCCCTGGTGCTCGGGCCGGGCCAGGCCCGGAGCAGCGCCCGGCCCGCCGGTGAGTGGCAGGGCCAGCCCGGGCACCGACGGACAACGTCCTCAGTGGAAGCCGCGTACCACGGGGCCGGCCGCTTCGCTCCACGACAACGGCCGGGTCAGCGCACGGTACGCCCTACCTGCCGAGGCCCCGGCGCGAGTTCGGCTCAGTCGGTGCCCGACTCCCTCGACCCGGGGAGAGTGATGGTGAAGCAGGCACCTCCTTCGGGGCCGTGGCCGAGGACGGTGATGGTGGCGCCGAGCCGGTCGGCGAGGCGGTGGGCGATGGCCAGGCCGAGGCCGGTGCCGCCGGGGCGGGTGCCCGCGTAGCGGGAGTGCAGGGCGCCGGGTTGGAAGGCGATCGGGATGTCGTCGTCGGTCAGACCGGGGCCGCCGTCACGGACTTGGAGTCGGGTGTCGCCCGTGTCCGTTCTGCGCAGGGCCAGCACGACGGGGGCGCCGGGCGGTACGACGCGCACGGCGTTGCCGATCAGACCGTCCAGCAGCTGACGGACCCGGAACCCGTCGGTGACCGCGATCACGGGTTCGTCGGCGTGCTCCACCGCGAGGTGGAGTTCGCCCCGCCGGGCCTGCTCGGACCAGGCGTGCGCGGTCTCGCGGAGGAGCGCGGCGATGTCGGTGGGTTCGCGGGTGATGGAGAAGTCGTCGGCGTCCAGGCGGGCGAGTTCGAGGAGGTCGGAGACGAAGCGGTCCAGGCGTTTGGTCTCGGTCAGGAGGATCTGGCCGACCTGGGCGTGCTGTCCGGGTTCGACGACCCCGTCGGTGAGGGCCTCGGCGTAGCCCTGGAGTGCGGTGAGGGGGGTGCGGATCTCGTGGGAGATGGAGGTCAGGAAGTCGCGCTGGCGTTGTTCGCTGCGTTCGAGGGCGGCACCCAGTGTGTTGAGGGCCTGGGCGACGTCGCGGGCCTCGGTGGGGCCGTCGGCCTCGCACCGGAGGCCGCGTTCACCCGCCGCGAGTCGGTGGGCGACGCCCGCCGCGGTCACCAGGGGACGGGCGGTGCGGCGGGCCAGCAGGGTTCCGGCGAGGGCTGCTCCGACCAGGCCTGTGACCAGGGGGAGGGTGAGGCTGCCGCGCATTCGGTTCGCGGCGGCGTCGACCTCGGTGAACGGCTGGGTCAGGACGACGGCGCCACCATTGCCTGCCGGGTGTCCCTGGACGAGTACACGCTGGTCTCCCAGTGCTGCCGTGGCGGAGAGCGTGCGTCCGGCGAGCAGGGTGTCCCGGTCGGCCGGGGTGACGGTCTGCGCCGCCGGGCCGGCCACGTGTCCGTCGGGGGCGATGACGGCGACCTGGACACCGGTGGCACCGGTCAGCCGCTGGGCCTGGTCCAGGAGCAGCACGGACAGATTGGGAGCGAGACTGAGCACGGTGGCCTGTCGGGACAGGCGCTCGCGGTACTGGGACTCGGCGTTGGAGTGGGCGGTCTGCCAGGCCGCGATCCCGGCCAGGAGTACGGCGGTGGCCGCGACCACCGTGGTGAGCAGGACCAGGCCGGTGGTGAGGGAGCCCACCACCCGCAGGCGCCTCACCGGGTCTGTTCCTGGGCGCTGTAGCCGATCCCTCTTACGGTGCGGATCGGGCTGGCGTCGCCGAGCTTGGCGCGCAGCTGGGAGACGTAGACGTCGACCACCCTGCTGTCGCCGTAGTCGGCGTGCCCCCAGACGTGGGCGCGGAGCTGCTCGCGGCTGAAGACCTGGCCGGGCCGGGCGAGCAGGTGGGCGAGCAGGTTGAACTCGGTGGTGGTCAGCTCCAGCGGTTCGCTGTCGCGGAGCACCGTGCGGCGACCCGGGTCGAGGCGCAGGCGGCCGGTGCCCAGGACGGCCGAGGCCGGTGGGCCGGCGGTGCGGCGCAGCACGGCTTTGAGGCGGGCGACCAGTTCGCGGGGTGAGAACGGTTTGGTGAGGTAGTCGTCGGCGCCGATTTCCAGGCCGAGGATCCGGTCGGCTTCCTCGTCCCGGGCGGTGACCAGGATGACGGGTGTCCAGTCGTCGGCGGCGCGCAGGCGGCGGCAGAGGTCGGTGCCGTCCAGCCCGGGCAGCGCGATGTCCAGGACGATCGCCACCGGCCGCAGCCGCGCGACGGCGGCCAGCCCGGCGATGCCATCGCTCTCGGTGTGGACGCCGAAGCCCTCGCGGGTGAGGTAGATGCGCTGGAGGTCGGCGATGTGTCGCTCGTCCTCCACGACCAGGACCAGGCCCTTGCTCTGTGTCATCTCTTCGGTGTCATCGCAGTCTCCCGGCGCCGCGGCGCCCCGCCTGCGGCTGCATGGCCAGCCGCGCCTGCCACGGCTTCGAACTGCACCGATGCTAACCCGCGGGCCGCGGTCGCCCGGCTGAGCGGTGGTGATCCTTACACGGCCCGAACATGGGCCGAACCTTCGCCTTGCACGGCGGGGACAGGATGCCTGTGACCTCGCCGACGGACGGGGTCGGTGCGAAGGAGAGGGCGGGAGTGCTCACAGGCTCGGTGTCTCTGGTGCTGTCCGGTGTCTGCGTGGCGGCCCTGCTGGTCGTCACGGTCGTCATGCTGCTTGCGCGCACGCGGCGTGCCCCGGATCGGGAGATCGGCAGACCGGACCGCGCTGCCGGGACGGCGCCCGCCACCGTCTCGCCCGCACCGCACGACGACCCGACCACGACAACAGGAGAACGATGACGACGCGCCCCGCACCGGCCCCGATCACCACCGGACGGCTGGGCCGTGTACGCCGCCGGGCCACCAGGCGTGGCCGGATCACCCGCACCGTCGCCCTGTCCGTGACCGCCGTGTTGGGCCTGGCCGGCGTCGGCGAGGCGGCCGCCCGCCACGTTCTGGAAAGCCGGATGGCCGACGGCGTGGGAAGGGCTCTCGGCACCCGGGTGACGGTCGACACCGGTGCTGGCCTTGCTCTGCCGGCGCTCCTCGGCCGGCGCCTGGGCCACGTCACGCTCAGCGGTGACAACGCCCGCCTCGGCCGGCTCACGGGCGCATCGGTGCGCATCACGCTCGAGGGCGTCGATCTGGCGGGGCCCACCCGGACGGTCGCCCAGGCGCGGGCCACCGTCACGATCCCCGCAGGCTCCCTGGCGGAGGCGATCGGCGACTCGGGCCCGGGTCTTCCGGTCAGCGGCGCCCGGACCGACCCCGCCACCGGAACCGTTCTGCTCGCCCTGGGGCCCGGCGGTACGGGCCGGTTGACGCTGAAGCCCGTCCTTGTGGATGGCCGGGTCACCCTCGCCGCCACCGACCTGCAGTTCCTCGGCCGGGCGATCACCGGCCCCCAGCTCGACCGGATCAACACCCGCCTCGCAGAGCGCGACGAACGTTCCGACTATCCGCTGTCGCTCACGCCCGTCTCGCTCACCGTCACACCGGCCGGACTCGCCCTCACGCTGGCTTCCGGCCCCACCGAGCTGAGGCACCCGTGAACCAGGAGCCGACCCCGGACATGCCCAGCCCCACCACGCCCCTGCCCGGCCGCCGCGCCCGCCTGCGCCGACGCCTCGTCATCGCCGTCACCGGCCTGCTCGTCCTCACGCTCGCCGCGGCGGCCGGCGCGCTGTGGTTGCTCACGGCCAAGCTCCTGCACCCCGTTGACGACACCCCGCTGAACACCCGCGTCGTCGCCGTGGGCACGGCATCGGTGACCCTTCCCGCCACCGAAGCGAGCCGCTCCCCCGGTGCCTACGGCCTGGTCTGGCAGGACAGCGCGACCGCGCAGCGGCACTCGGGACAACTCGGGCGCATCCTCGCCTCGGACGGCAGGACCGTCACCCGCGAGCTCCAGGCCACCTCCTTGCCCGCCGCCGGCGCCAAGGCGAAGATCACCGTCACCGTGTGGTCCTCCGATCCCCGGCAGGCCCTGGGGCTGGACTACCAGGACGTCGACTACCCCGGAGACCTGGGCCCGATGCCCGCCTGGTACCTCCCCGGCCCGCGCAGCACCTGGGTCCTCCAGGTCCACGGGCTCGGCGCCGGCCGCAGCGCGGGACTGCGCACGATGCCCCAACTGCACGACCTCGGCTACCCGGTCCTCGACATCACCTACCGCAACGATCCCGGCGCACCCCACGACACCAACGGCAACCGGCAACTCGGCAACACCGAATGGCACGACCTCGACGCCGCGGTCCGCTACGCCCGGTCCCGCGGCGCCACCGGCGTGGTGCTCTACGGGTTCTCCATGGGCGGCGGCATCGTCGAGACCTACCTGCAGCGCGCCGCGGACACCAGCGCGGTCCGCTCGGTCGTCCTCGACGCACCCGCACTCGACTACCGGGCGGCCATCGACACGATCGCCACCGGCCTCGGGTTGCCGTTCCCCGTCGCCGGCGTCACCGCCCCGTTCATCCGGCTCCGAGCCGGGGTGGACCTCGACCAGGCCGACGCCCTGGCCGCGAACCGGCGCAACGGCGGCCCCCAGCAGCCCGTACTGCTCTTCCACGGCACCGCCGACGCAGTGGTGCCGTACGCGAGCAGCGCCCGGTTCGCCCGCGACTGGCCGGACAAGGTTCGACTCGTCACCGTCCCAGGGGCCGGCCACACCGCGTCCTGGAACGCGGACCCCACCCGGTACGGCAGCGCGCTCGCCGAGTTCCTCGCTCGGCACGCCTGATCGGAACGCCTGACCACGCCGCGTTCCGTTCGGCGCGCGTCGCGAGGCGAGGCGGCGGGTGCGGCACGAGCGTGAAGCACTGTGAACCCCTGTGAACGGTCCGATAAGTCCTCGCCCGGTGCGTTGACGGTCCCTGCGGCCGTGGATAGAACACTGAGCACATAAGTCATTCCGCACATAGGGGGTCTCGGTGCAGTTCGAGTATGTCCTGCTCGCCCTGCTGGCCGGCCGTCCGCTCAGCGGGTACGACCTGCGCAAGTGGGTCGAGACGGAGGGCCAGTTCCTTCGTTCGCGGGCTCATCACAGCCAGATCTACCGCCTGCTGGGACGGATGGTCACCGACGGCTGGGTGGCGTTCGAGGTCGATCCGCGCGAGGGGCGTCCCGACGCGAAGGTGTACCGGCTCACGCCGGTGGGGCTCGAGGCGCTGATGGAGTGGGTGCGCTCGCCGTACGAGCCTCCCAGCCGGTTCCAGGACGCGGACTTCATGTCACGCTTCGCCTTCGCCGCGGTCCTGGACCGCGAGGCGGCGATCCGCCTGATCCGCACCGAGCTGGACCACCGGCGCGCGCAGATCGCCCGCAACCGGCACCGCGACCGCACGGTCGGCTTCGAGAACCCGCCGCCGGAGCTGGACCAGGACCTGGCACGCGAGGTCTACGAGGAGCTGCACCGGTACGGCGCCGGCGCGGTGGACGCATGGGTGGACTGGCTGGAGCACATGCTCCGGCGTCTCGAACAGTGGCAGCCGGGGCCGCAGGTGCCGCCGGCCGGAGAGGGGAACACCTGATGAAGGCGATCATGGTGATGTTCGACAGTCTCAACCGGCACCTGCTGCCGCCGTACGGGGGTGACTGGACGCACGCGCCGAACTTCGCGCGGCTGGCGGAGCGTTCGGCCACCTTCGACAACGCGTGGGCAGGGTCGATGCCGTGCATGCCCGCCCGGCGCGAACTCCACACCGGGCGTTACAACTTCCTGCACCGCAGCTGGGGCCCACTGGAGCCGTTCGACGACTCCATGCCCGAACTCCTCAAGCAGAGCGGCGTGTACACCCATCTGGTCAGCGACCACCCGCACTACTGGGAGGACGGCGGCGCCACGTACCACGGCCGGTACAACACCTGGGAGTTCTTCCGCGGCCAGGAGGGCGACCCCTGGAAGGGCCAGGTCGCCGACCCGCAGATCCCCGAGGACCTGAAGAAGCTGCGGTTCGAGGCCTACCGGCAGGACTGGGTCAACCGCCCGCACATGGCCACCGAGGCGAAGCACCCGCAGACCCTGACCTTCGACGCAGGGCTGGAGTTCGTCCGCACCAACCGCGACGCCGACCGCTGGTTCGTGCAGATCGAGACCTTCGACCCGCACGAGCCGTTCTTCAGCCACCAGCGGTACAAGGACCTCTACGCGCACGAGTACGACGGCCCGCACTTCGACTGGCCCGACTACAAGCGCGTGGTGGAGACCGACGAGCAGGTCGAGCACGCCCGCTACGAGTACGCGGCGCTGCTGTCGATGTGCGACCACTCCCTCGGCCGGGTCCTCGACCTCATGGACGAGGAGAACCTGTGGGACGACACCCTGTTGATCGTCAACACCGACCACGGGCTGCTGCTGGGCGAGAAGGGCTGGTGGGGCAAGGTCGTCCAGCCCTGGTACAACGAGCTGGTCCACCTGCCGCTGTTCGTCTGGGATCCCCGGGTGCGCGCCGCAGGCGAACGGCGGCAGGCGCTGGTGCAGACGATCGACATCGCCCCCACCCTGCTGGACTGGTTCGGCGTCGGGCTACCCGCGGACATGCAGGGCAGGCCCCTGCCCGTCGCCGAGGACACCGAAGTGCGCGAGGCGGCCCTGTTCGGCGCCCACGGCGGCCACGTCAACGTCACCGACGGCCGGTTCGTCTACATGCGCGCCCCCGTCAGCGCGGCCAACGCGCCGCTGCTGGAGCACACGCTGATGCCCACCCACATGCGCGGGCGGTTCTCACCGGCCGAGCTGGCCGACCTTGAGCTGGCGGAGCCGTTCACCTTCACCAAGGGCGTCCGCACACTGCGCATCCCCGGCCGCACCTTCATCAACCCCCACCAGCACGGCACCCTACTGTTCGACCTGGAGAGCGACCCCGAGCAGCGGACTCCGCTGGTCGACGACGCTGCCGAACTGCGGATGGCGAACCTGCTGGCGGAGCTGCTTCGCGAAAGCGACGCACCGCCGAGCCAGTACGAACGCCTCGGCCTGCCCGCCGAGGGCCCGGTCGGCCCGGAGCACCTTTTGGTCCGGGCCCAGCGCGAACAGGCCACCAGGACGGCCGCGTCGCTGCCCCGCCCGGAGGACTACCCCCAGGGACGCTTCTCGCTGCGCACCCCGGTGTTCGCCCTGATCTCCGACCCGGTCGCAGTCGAGGTGATGCGCCGGCACCTGCCGGGCATCGTCGACTCCGAGTTCCTGCAGTTCCTCGGACCCACCCCGCTGATCGACGTCGCCGCCCTGGCCGGCTCCCTCACCGACGTCTCCGCCCTGCACCGGGTGGCCGAGGAACTCTCCGCGCTCTGACCGGCCCACGGACGAATGTGCCGGTGACGGGGCGGCAACCCCGTCACCGGCGACGCACGACCCGCTCGGGTCTCAGCACTGCCCCTTCGACGAACGATGCAAGAGACGGAGTCGCGCATGCCCGACCTTATCGAAACAGCCCCGAAGCCCACGACGAAAACCGGACCGCCTCCCGTCAGGGGCCGCTGGCGCCAGCTCTCGCTCCTGGGAGGCGCGATGCTGGTCGACGGCACCGAGTCCGGCCTGGTCACGGGCCTGTTCCCGGTCATCAGACAGGCCCTGGACCTCACCCTCGGCGCGCTCGGTGTCCTGACCGCCGCCGGCAAGCTGATCGGCGTGCTCGCGGCCCCGCTGTGGGTATGGGCGGCCCGCCGCTGGTCCCGCAAGGGCGTCCTGGTCGTGTCCACCGGCCTGTGGGGGGTGTGGGGGGTGGCGGCCGGCTTCTCCCGCGACTTCGCCCAGCTGCTGCTCTTCGTCACGGTCCTCGCCGCCGGCTACGCGGCCGCCCAGCCGCTGGTCTCCGAACTGGTCGGCGACCTGTTCGACTCGGCGTCACGCGGCCGCGCCGTCGGCGCCCTCTACGGCTCCCTCGCCCTGGCCGGCTCGGTGCTCGGCCCGCTCATCGGACAGCTCGCAGGCTTCCGCGACGGCTGGCGCTGGGCCCTGTGGGGCGTCGGCACCCTGAACATCCTCTTCGGCCTGGTGCTGCTGCTGTGCCTGCGCGACCCGGGCCGGGGCGCGGCCGAACACCAACTCGCCGACCTCGACCACGCCACCCGGGAGACCCGGACGAAGATCGACCTGGCCACCGTCGTGTCACTGCTCAAGATCCCCAGCTTCGCGATCCTCCTGGTGTCACGGCTGCTCTCCGGACACCTGTTGCTCTCCTCGTTCGCCGTCGTCTACCTGGTGGACGTGTTCGGCTTCACCACGCAGCGGGCCGCCATCGTCCTGATGCCGCTGGGCATCGGATACCTGCTGGGCACCCTGTCGGGCGGGTTCCTCGCCGACTGGGCCGCCCGCAAGAGCCCGCGCCACGGACTCCCCGGCGTACTCCAGGGCGCCCAGATCTCATTCGCCGTCCTCGCCTTCCTCGGCACCCAGGTCCACTACAGCGGCATCGGCGCCTACGCCCTGCTCTACTGCCTCATGGGCATCACGCAGGGCGTCAACCCGGCGGTCAACCGCCCGATGGTCATGGCCGTCACCCCGCCCGAACTGCGGGCCACCGCCTTCACCATCTACGTCTCCGTCTTCGAGGCCATCGCCTGGGCCGCCTTCGGTCTGGGCGCCGGTTTCCTCGGCCAGACGTACGGACTGCGACCGGTGTTCCTGGCAGTCCTGGTGGTCCTCATGCTCGTCAACGGCGCCTTCCTGACCCTCCTGCACCTGCCGTACGCCAAGGACGTGCAGCAAGTGCAGCGCGAACTCGACCACAGACGCCAACACGCCCTGGCCTGACACCCGGCCGATCCGCGCCCGGCGCACGAGCCGGGCCCGCGAACACCTTCTGGAGAAACCGTGTCCCAAGCCCCGCCACCCTGCTGCACCCCCGCGCGTGGGGCCGGGCCAGGCGGCCCGCTCACCCTCGCGCCCACGCCCACGCCGCGACGGGCCGACGGGACTTCGGACGGCATGGTCCTGCTCCCCGGCGGCGAGTTCCTGATGGGCACCGACGACCGCGAAGGCTTCCCCGGCGACGGCGAAGGCCCCGTGCGCCGGGTCCGACTGGATCCGTTCCTCATCGACGCCTGCGCCGTCACCAACGAGCAGTTCGCCGCGTTCACCGCCGCAACCGGCTACCGCACCGAAGCCGAACGGATCGGCTGGTCCCACGTCTTCGCCGGGTTTCTCCCGGCAGCCCTGCGCCGCACCGCCGCACGCGTGAAACGGACCCCCTGGTGGTGCGCTGTCACCGGAGCCGCCTGGAACCGACCCGAAGGCCCGGGCAGCACCGTCACCGACCGCGCGGACCACCCCGTCGTCCACGTCTCCTGGAACGACGCCCACGCCTACGCCACCTGGGCCGGCAACCGCCTGCCCACCGAAGCGGAATGGGAGTACGCGGCTCGCGGCGGAGTCGAACAGGCCCGCTACCCGTGGGGCGACGAACTCGACCCCGACGGCACCCACCACTGCAACATCTGGCGCGGCACCTTCCCCACCAAGAACACCGCCACCGACGGCTACCGCGCCACCGCCCCCGTACACACCTTCGCCCCCAACGGATACGGCCTGTACAACATGTCCGGCAACGTCTGGGAATGGTGCGCCGACTGGTGGACCACCCATCACCTACCTCATCCCCTGGCCAACCCCACCGGGCCCGCCACCGGAACATCCAAGGTCATCCGCGGCGGCTCCCACATGTGCCAGAAGTCCTACTGCAACCGCTACCGCGTCGCCGCCCGCAGCTCCAACACCCCCGACAGCTCCAGCGGCCACGCCGGCTTCCGCTGCGCCCGCGACGCCCCCATGCCCGCTGAGACACCGGACGACCTGACCACCGAACCGCCCCATCAAGGAGGCAACCGATGACCCGAACCCGCCCCGCCGCCCTTGCAGCCGCACTCCTTGCCCTGACTGCCGGCGCACTGACCGGCACGACCGGCACCGCCCACGCCGCCACCTTCAACTACGTGGCCCTGGGCGACTCCTACTCCGCGGGCGGCGGATCATCCACCACGTACCTCAACAGCTGCAACCAGAGCATCAACGCCTACCCCTACCTCTTCGCTCAGGCCAACTCACCGGCTACATTCAGCTTCCAGGCCTGCGGCGCCGCCACCGCCACCGACGTCTTGAACAACCAACTCGCCCCGCTCACCTCCAGCACCACCCTGGTCAGCATGACCGTTGGCGGGAACGACATCGGCCTGCGTGACGTACTGAGCTCCTGCCTGCTCGGCAGTGACGCCGACTGCCGCGGTGCCGTCGCCTCTGCGGAGAACACAGCCCGTACCGAGCTCCCCGCCAAACTCGACACCGTCTACAGCAACATCCGCTCCCGCGCCGTCAACGCCCACGTCGTGATCCTCGGCTACCCCCGCTTCTACGACCTCAGCACCTCCTTCTGCCTGGGGATCAGCCCGACCAAGCGAGCCGCCCTCAACGACGGCGCCGACGTTCTGAACACCGTTATCCAGAGCGAGGTCGCCAAGTACCCGAACTTCGCCTACGCGGATGTAACGAACCGGTTCGCCGGCCATCAACTCTGCGACTCCGCCCCCTGGCTCCACGCTCTCAACTGGCCTATCGGCCAGTCCTTCCACCCGACCGCGGCTGGCCAGTCCGGCGCCTACCTCTCAGCCCTTGAGACCAGCGACTGACCCAGCCCCATCACAGTCGATCGGAGGCTGGGTCTTGGAAGTCTGAGTGGCTGCAGAGTGTGATCGCCGCGCGTGTCTCCTTCCAGTGTTCCGCCGGCTTGGTCGGCGACGGCCTCGATGTGCCGGGAGCTGGCCATGGGACAGGGGGGCGCGATATCCCGCCCCCTTCAGGTGTTCGACCACCCCCCCCGGCCTGGGGAGAGCGTGCGCGCCGCCGGGAACAGGCACCTCGTGGTCCGGTCGGGGCCGGCGACTGGAACCTGCTGGGGATCGAGAGCCTGGCGACCGACCCGGTCGACCCGAACCGGCTGTACCTCGCCAGCGGCACCTACATCAACGACTGGGCGGGCAACGGTGCGATCCTGCGCTCCACCGACCAGGGCCGGACGTTCCAGCGCACCGACCTGCCGTTCAAGCTGGGCGGCAATGAGGACGGCCGGTCCATGGGCGAGCGGCTGACGGTGGATCCGTCCGACCACCGCACGCTCTACCTGGGCACCCGCAAGAACGGCCTCTGGCGCAGCACCGACTACGGTGTGACGTGGAGTCAGGTCGGGAGCTTCCCCGTCAAGGACGGCGCGAGCAGCGGGGTCGGCCTGTCCTTCGTGACCTTCGGCCCGGCCGGCAGCAAGACGATCTACGTCGGGGTCGCCGACAAGGGAACCTCGTTGTACCGCTCCACCGACGGTGGTGGCAGCTGGCAGGCCGTGCCTTCCCAGCCGAAGGGGCAGCTGCCGCAGCACGGTGTGCTGTCCGGCGACGGCTCGCTGTACCTGACGTACACCAACGCCCCGGGGCCGAACGGGGTGACGGCCGGTTCGGTGTGGAAGTACACACCGTCCACCGGGACGTGGAAGAACGTCTCACCGTCCAGCGGCGGTTACGGCTTCGCCGGACTGGCGGTCGACCCGCAGCGCCCGTCCACGGTGATGGTCACCACGCTGGACCGCTGGTGGCCCTCGGACGAGCTCTACCGCTCGACCGACGGCTTCGCCTCCTGGAAGGCCCTCGGCGCGACCTCGGTACGGGACAACTCCGCCGCGCCGTACGTCGGCAACGGCATCGGGCACTGGATGGGCGCGATGGCCATCGACCCGTTCGACTCCGGGCACGTCCTGTACGGCACCGGTTCTGGCATGTGGGCCAGCCGTGACGTGACGGCGGCGGACCACTCGGGCCAGACGCACTGGACCGTCCCGGCCGCGGGCCTGGAGGAGACCGCGGTGCTCGACTTGGCCAAGGCGCCCGGCCAGCCGCTGATCAGCGCGCTCGACGACGTCAGCAGCTTCCGACACGACGACCTGACCAAGGTGCCCTCCAAGGCGCTGTCCGGACCGCAGTTCAGCAACACCACCGGCATCGACTTCGCCCAGGCGAAGCCGGAGTTCATGGTGCGGGTCGGGCTCGGCGGCGAGCAGCACGGTGCCTGGTCGACCGACGGCGGAGCCAGCTGGAAGCCCTTCGCCAACGCACCCTCCAACGGTGCGGGCGCCGGGACGGCGGCGGTCTCGGCGGACGGCTCCACAGTGATCTGGACCCCCGACGGCCGGACGCCGTCCTACTCGGCCGACCGCGGCACGACCTGGGCGGCGGTCTCCGGCCTACCCAAGGACGCGGTCGTGGTGGCCGACCGATCGGCGGCGAACACCTTCTACGCCCTCAGCGGCGGCACCCTGTACGCCAGCACCAACGGCGGCCGGGGCTTCGCCGCCCGGGGCAACGACCTCGGGTACGGCCAGCTCAAGGCCGCTCCGGGCAGCGCAGGTGACCTGTGGATCGCCGGCGGGCACCGGGGTCTCCTGCACTCCACCAACGGCGGGGCCGCCTTCAACAAGACCGCCGACGTGCAGCAGGCGACCGCCGTGGGCTTCGGCAAGCCGGCTCCGGACGCCTCGTACCAGACCCTCTTCCTCAGCGGGAAGGTGAAGGGCGTCGCCGGGCTGTTCCGCTCCGTCGACGGCGGTTCGAGCTGGGTCCGGATCAACGACGACCAGCACCAGTTCGGCGGCAGTGCCGTCTCCGTCATCGCCGGTGACCCCGACGTGTACGGCCGGGTCTACCTGGGTGGCTACGGCCGTGGCGTGGTGTACGGCGACCAGTCCTGACGGCCCGGTAGATGTGGGCGGAGCGGCGCTCCCCGCCGCTCCGCCCACATCTACCGCGATCCCGGCAACCTTTTCGGCTCCGGCGGCCACTGACAGGTGACACGTCGACTCGATCTACCGAACGGATGGGCATGAGGACAACTAAGCACGGCGCGGAGCAGCCGCCGCGCAAGCAGCGGCGGGCGCTCGGCATACCGCTGGCCCTGCTCGGCGTCGGCGTCGTGGCCTGCCTGGCCGCCGCGCTGCTCGCCGGGGGCGGCGCCGACGCCGGGCGTCCCGCCGGCCTGCCGGTGACGGCGGCCCCGGCGAGCGTCCCGGCCGACTCCGGCTCCCCGGCCGCACCGGCGGAGGCCACGACCGCACCGACCCAGCCGCCGGTCAGCAGCGCGCCGCCGCCCACCGCCACGCCGTCCGGCAGTCCGCGCAGCACACCGGCTTCCTCGGCGTCGGCATCGGCGTCGGCGGTGTCCGTGGGGTCGTTGGCCGGACGGGTCAAGCCCGGCGTCGGCAACCAGGGAGTCGCGACCGCCTACGAAGCCGCTGACGGAAACGGTGCCTGCCTCTTCGGCCCGTCCCCCGACCTCATGATCGCGGCGATGAACCACACCGACTACGAGACGGCCAAGGCGTGCGGAGCGTACGTGCTGGTCCGCGCCGCCAACGGCGCCTCCATCACGGTGCGGATCACCAACGAGTGCCCGCTGCCCTGCGCACCGGGTCAACTCGACCTCAGTCAGCAGGCGTTCGCCAAGCTGGCCGATCTCAAGGTCGGCCGGCTCCCGATCACCTGGACGCTGCTGAGCCCCGCCACCGCGCCCGCCACGATGTCGATCCGGTACAAGGACGGGTCCAGTCAGTACTGGTGCGGGATCCAGGTGATCGGCCACCGCAACCCGGTGGCGACGCTCGAGGTCCGGACCGCCAAGGGCTGGCGGCAGCTGCCCCGTACCGGCTACAACTACTTCCTCGCCACCGACGGCAACGGCTGCGGCGGGACGGTCAGGGTCACCGACGTCTACGGCGAACAGCTGACCGTCGACGGGATCGCCATCAAACCGGACGTCATCCAACCAACCAAGGTCCAGTTCGCCCGGCACTGACCGTGCCGCCCGTCCGTGATCAGATCTTCGCTCACGGGACCGCCCACCGTCCGGCCACGGTACGGGGCACTGTTAGGCTCGGGCCGATTGTTAACGCGCACATCGCAGGGAGAGGGCGATCGAGGGAGATGCTCCCCGACGACGCGTCCGCGGAGTTCCACGACTTCTTCGAACGCCACTACGCCGAACTGGCCCGTCTCGCCCATCTGTTGACCGGCGAGAAGGACACGGCCGACGACCTCGCCGCCGATGCGCTGGTCGCCCTCTGGCAGCGCTGGGACAGGTTGCGGGCGGCGCAGCACCCGGTCGCCTACGCCCGCGGCGTGGTGGCCAACCTGGCACGGGAGCGGATCCGGAGCGCGGTCCGTGAGCGGCGGCGGGTTGCCCTGTTCTGGTCCCGCAGTACGGACGAGGTGACAGGACCGGACGTCGCGGGTGTGCTGGACGTCCAGACGGCGCTCGCCCGGCTGCCGTTCCGCAAGCGGGCCTGCGTGGTCATGCGCCACGCCTTCGACCTGTCGGAGAAGGACACCGCCGCCGCGCTCGGCATATCGGTCGGTACGGTGAAGAGCCAGACCTCGAAGGGTATGGCCGAGCTCCAACGCACGCTCGGCGCAACAGCGGTCGGCGAACTCGCGGCAGGAAGGAGGAACCGGTGAACGAGGAGATCAGCCGACGGCTGCGGGAGGCCGCCGAAGCCCACGAGCCCGACCGTGCAAGGATCCTGGCCCGCGTGGAGCGCGGAGTGGCCGACCCCGCCGTCCGCCACCGCACACCGTCGATCAGGAGGTCCGGGCCCCGGGCGGTACTCGCCGGCCTCGCCACCGCTGGCATTCTGGCGACCGGTGGTCTCGCCGTGGCCGCCATCGTCGGAGCCCCGTCGCCGCCACCGGCCACCGCCCCCGCCGTGCCGTCCCCCACCCCGACCCCGACGCCGACGCCG
>FTKL01582706.1_pt1 | contig 35809 bp, 32 predicted proteins | sample 2434061 | NCBI WGS metagenome assembly FTKL01 (sample SAMEA3914816, study PRJEB12502) | metagenome | biome: forest; material: soil | place: USA | collected 2011-09-16 | depth 0.3 m
GCCTGGAAGACCGCGAACTTCCCGGTGAAGCCCGAGGTGAGCGGGATGCCCGCGAAGGCCAGCAGGAACAGCGCGAAGACGGCCGCCAGCAGCGGGGAGCGCCGGCCGAGGCCCGCCCAGCTGGAGAGGTGGGTGGCCTCGCCCTTGGAGTCGCGGACCAGGGTGACGACGGCGAACGCGCCGAGCGTCACGAAGGAGTACGCCAGCAGGTAGAAGAGCACCGCGCCCAGGCCCTGCTTGTTGGTGGCGATCACGCCGGTGAGGATGAAACCGGCGTGCGCGATCGAGGAGTACGCGAGCAGGCGCTTGACGTCCTGCTGGGTGACGGCCAGCACGGCGCCGACCACCATGGTGAGGATCGCCACTCCCCACATCACCGGCCGCCAGTCCCAGCGCAGGCCGGGGAAGGCCACGTAGAACAGCCGCATGAGGGCGCCGAACGCGGCCACCTTGGTCGCGGCGGCCATGAAGCCGGTGACGGGCGTCGGGGCGCCCTGGTAGACGTCCGGCGTCCAGGAGTGGAAGGGCACCGCGCCGACCTTGAACAGCAGGCCGACCGAGAGCAGCGCCAGGCCGATCAGCAGCAGGGCGTCGTTCTGCGTGGTGCTCAGCAGGGCCTGGGTGGCCGGTGCCTCGCCGGAGATGACGTCGGCGATGTCGCCGAGCCGGACGCTGCCCGCGTAGCCGTACAGCAGGGCGGTGCCGAACAGGAAGAACGCCGAGGCGAACGCGCCGAGCAGGAAGTACTTGACGGCCGCCTCCTGGGAGAGCAGCCGGCGGCGGCGGGCGAGCGCGCAGAGCAGGTAGAGCGGGAGGGAGAAGACCTCCAGCGCCACGAACATCGTCAGCAGGTCGTTGGCCGCCGGGAAGAGCAGCATGCCGCCGACCGCGAACATGGTGAGCGGGAAGACCTCGGTGCTGGCGAAGCCGGCCCGGGTGGCGCTGCGCTCGTGCTCGCCGCCGGGGGTGGCGGCGGCCTGCGGGGCGAAGGCGTCCACCGGGACGCCGCCGATGCTCGGCTCCAGCCTGCGTTCGGCGTAGGTGAGGACGGCGACGACGGCGACCAGCAGAATGACGCCCTGCAGGAACAGGGCCGGCCCGTCGAGCGCGACCGAGCCCATCGCGAGCAGATCCACCTTGGTGCTGCCGTAGCCCTGCGAGGCGAGCACGATCACGGCCGTGAAGGCACCGGCCAGGCCGAGCAGCGCGATCGCGATCTGCGTCCAGTAGCGGGCGCGGCGGGGCAGGAACGCCTCGGCGAGGATCCCGGCGACGGCGGCGCCGAAGACCACCAGCATCGGGGAGAGCTGCCCGTACTCGACGTGCGGCGCGGGGATGCTGGGGCTGTTGCCGCCGGCGGCGGCGAGCCACTGGGTCATCACTTGTGCTCACCTCCTGGGGTGGCGGCCACCGGGTGGGCCGGCGCCGGGTCGGTCCGGTGGAGCTGGGAGAGGGTGTCGTCCACCGCCGGGTTGACGATGTCGGTGAGCGGCTTCGGGTAGACGCCGAGCAGGATGGTCAGCGCCACCAGCGGTGCCACCACGGCCAGTTCGCGCACCTTGAGGTCGGGCATCCCGCGTACCGAGTCCTTGACCGGGCCGGTCATGGTGCGCTGGTAGAGCACCAGGACGTACAGCGCGGCGAGCACGATGCCGAAGGTGGCGATGATGCCGAGCACCGGGTACCGGGTGAACGTCCCGACCAGGACGAGGAATTCACTCACGAAGGGCGCGAGGCCCGGCAGCGAGAGGGTGGCCAGGCCGCCGATCAGGAACGTCCCGGCGAGCACCGGGGCGACCTTCTGCACGCCGCCGTAGTCGGCGATCAGGCGCGAGCCGCGCCGCGAGATCAGGAAGCCGGCGACCAGCATCAGAGCGGCCGTCGAGATGCCGTGGTTGACCATGTAGAGGGTCGCGCCGCTCTGGCCCTGGCTGGTCATCGCGAAGATGCCCATGATGATGAAGCCGAAGTGCGAGATCGAGGCGTACGCGATCAGCCGCTTGATGTCCTTCTGGCCGACGGCCAGCAGCGCGCCGTAGATGATGCCGACCACCGCGAGGACCAGGATCGCCGGGGCGAAGGTCTTCGAGGCGTCCGGGAACAGGCCGAGGCAGAAGCGCAGCATCGCGAAGGTGCCGACCTTGTCGACGACGGCCGTGATCAGCACGGCCGTTCCGGCGGTCGACTCCCCCATCGCGTTGGGCAGCCAGGTGTGCAGCGGCCACAGCGGGGCCTTCACCGCGAAGGCGAAGAAGAAGCCCAGGAAGAGCGCCTTCTCGGCGGTGCCGCTGAAGACCAGCTTGCCGTCGGCGATCGCACCGGTGAGCGTCGGCAGGTCGAAGGTGGCGAAGCCCTGCTGCTGCGCGATCACGTACATCCCGATCACGGCGGCCAGCATGACCAGCCCGCCGAGCAGGTTGTACAGCAGGAACTTCACTGCCGCGTACGAGCGCTGGCGCGCCGACTCGGGGCCGCCCGCGCGGTCGCCGAAGCCGCCGATGAGGAAGTACATCGGGATCAGCATGGCTTCGAAGAAGACGTAGAAGACGAAGACGTCGGTCGCCAGGAAGGACACGATGACCATCGCCTCGACGGCCAGGATCAGCGCGAAGAAGCCCTGGGTACGGCGTACGCTTTCAAATGTCTGGGACTCCAGGGTGCCCTCGGGCGCGGGCGCCGGGTCGGCGTCGTGCCAGGAGGCGAGCATCACCACCGGGACGAGCACCGCCGTCAGCAGTGCCAGCACGGTGCCGATGCCGTCCGCGCCGAGCGAGAAGCTGATCCCGAACGACCTGATCCAGCTGTACGACTCGGTGAGCTGGTAGCGGGCCCCGCCCGGCTCGAACTTCACCGCGATGACGGCCGCGAGCGCGAGCGTGGCGAGCGAGACCCCCAGCGCGACGGCCTTGGCGAGGCGTCGGCGGCTCTCGTCCGAACCGGCGGGCAGGGCGGCGGTGAGCACCGCGCCGGCCGCCGGGACGGCGCAGGTGGCGGTCAGCAGGTAGCTCATGGCCTGGCCTCCTGACGTTCGAAGTAGTGGCGACCCATCATCAGACCGACCTCATCAGGAGAGTGGTGGCGACCAGCACCAGCGTGCCGCCGAACATGGAGAGCGCGTACGTGCGGACGTAGCCGTTCTGTACGCGGCGCAGCCGGCTGGAGACCCCGCCGATGGTGGCGGCGAGGCCGTTGACGAAACCGTCCAGGCCCTTGCTGTCGAAGTAGACGAGCGCGGCCGCGAGCGCCGAGCCGGGACGGACCAGGACGGCGTGGTTGAAGTCGTCCTGGAGCAGGTCGCGGCGGGCCGCCCGGGTGAGCGCCGAGCCGACCGGCGGCACGACCGGCACCTGGGCCCGGCCGTACATCACGTACGACAGGGCGACGCCGGCCAGCATGCAGAGGGTGGTGAGCGCCGTGACGGTGAGCGCGGACAGCGGGGAGTCGCCCTCCGAGTGGCCGGTGATCGGCTCCAGCCAGTCGAGGAAGGAGCTGTTCAGGGTGAACAGGCCGCCGGCGAAGACCGAGCCGAAGGCGAGCACGACCATCGGGAGGGTCATCGTCCTCGGGGACTCGTGCGGGTGCGGCTCGTTGCCGTCCGCGTCCTGTTGCCAGCGCTTCTCGCCGAAGAAGGTCAGGATCATCACGCGGGTCATGTAGAACGCGGTGATGGCGGCGCCGACGAGGGTGCAGAGGCCGAGGATCCAGCCCTCGGTGCCGCCCTTGGCGAACGCCGCCTCGATGATCTTGTCCTTGGAGAAGAAGCCGGACAGGCCGGGGAACCCGATGATCGCCAGGTAGCCGAGGCCGAAGGTGACGAAGGTGACCGGCATGTACTTGCGCAGGCCGCCGTAGTGCCGCATGTTCACCTCGTCGTTCATGCCGTGCATGACCGACCCGGCGCCGAGGAACAGCCCGGCCTTGAAGAAGCCGTGGGTGACCAGGTGCATGATCGCGAAGGCGTAGCCGATCGGGCCGAGGCCGGCCGCGAGGATCATGTAGCCGATCTGCGACATGGTCGAGCCGGCCAGCGCCTTCTTGATGTCGTCCTTCGCGCAACCGACGATCGCACCGAAGATCAGCGTGACGGCGCCGACCACCACCACCGCGGTCTGCGCGTCCGGCGCCAGGTTGAAGATCGCGGCCGAGCGGGTGATCAGGTAGACGCCGGCGGTCACCATGGTGGCCGCGTGGATCAGGGCCGAGACCGGGGTCGGGCCCTCCATCGCGTCCCCGAGCCAGGACTGCAGCGGCACCTGCGCGGACTTGCCGCAGGCGGCGAGCAGCAGCATCAGGCCGATCGCGGTCAGCTTGCCCTCGCTCGCCTGCGACGCCGCGCCGAAGACCGGCTCGAAGGCGAAGCTGCCGAACTCGGTGAACATCAGCATGATCGCGATCGACAGACCCATGTCGCCGACCCGGTTGACCAGGAAGGCCTTCTTCGCGGCCGTCGCGGCACTGGGCTTGTGCTGCCAGAAGCCGATGAGCAGGTACGAGGCGAGCCCGACACCCTCCCAGCCGACGTACAGCAGCAGGTAGTTGTCCGCGATCACCAGCAGCAGCATGGCCGCCAGGAAGAGGTTCAGGTACGCGAAGAAGCGGCGCCGGCGCTCGTCGTGCGCCATGTAGCCCACCGAGTACAGGTGGATCAGCGTGCCGACGCCGGTGATCAGCAGGACGAAGGTGATCGACAACTGGTCGAGCCGGAAGCCGACGTCGGCCTGGAAGCCGTTCACCGGGATCCAGCTGTACAGGTGCACACCGACCGGGCGTTGCTCGGTGTCCCGGCCCAGCATGGACGCGAACAGCGCCAGCCCGAAGCCGAACGACAGGGCCGCGAAGGCCGTGCCCAGCCAGTGGCCGAAGCGGTCGAGCCGGCGCCCGCCGAGCAGCAGCAGGGCAGCGCCCGCCAGCGGGGCCGCCACGAGCAGCGGAATGAGAGAGTTCACCGTGAGGCCCTCCGCCTACAGCTTCATCAGGTTGCTGTCATCGACCGAAGCCGAGTGCCTGGTCCGGAAGATGGACACGATGATGGCGAGGCCGACCACGACCTCGGCCGCCGCGACCACCATGGTGAAGAACGCGATGATCTGGCCGTCCAGGTTGCCGTGCAGCCGGGAGAAGGTGACCAGCGCCAGGTTCGAGGCGTTGAGCATCAGCTCGACGCACATGAACAGCACGATCGCGTTGCGCCGGATCAGCACGCCGCTGGCGCCGATGGTGAACAACAGGGCTGCCAGGTAGAGGTAGTTGACGGGGTTCACGCCGAGTCCCCCTCGTGGTTCGGGACCTTCTCAAGGGCCGGCTTGACGGGCTTGGCGGGCGGCGGCACCGGCGGACGGGCGGACGGCGCCCGGCCGAGCCAGTCGGCCGTGCTGCCCTCCAGTTCGGCCATCCGCTCCAGCATCTCCTGGCTGACGTCGCGGATCTGGCCGCGCTCGCGCAGGGTGGCCATCACCGAGTCCTCGGAGATGGTGCCGTCCGGCAGCAGGCCGGGGATGTCGACCGCGTTGTGGCGGGCGTACACGCCGGGGGCCGGCATCGGCGGCACCTGGATGTTGTCCCGGACCCGCTGGGCGGCCAGCTCGCGCTGGGTGGTCGGGGCCTTCACGTGCTCGCGGTGGGTGAGCACCATGGCGCCGATCGCGGCGGTGATCAGCAGCGCGCCGGTGACCTCGAAGGCCCAGACGTACTTGGTGAAGATCAGCCGCGCCAGGCCCTGCACGTTGCCCTCGGCGTTGGCCTCGGAGAGGCCGGTGAAGTGGTCGAGCTTCGCGTTCACGATGCCCGCGATCAGCAGCACCCCGAAGCCGAGGCCGCAGAACACGGCGGCGAACCGCTGGCCCTTGAGCTGCTCCTTGAGGGAGTCCTCGGAGGTGACACCGACCAGCATCATCACGAACAGGAAGAGCATCATGATCGCGCCGGTGTAGACGACGATCTGCACGACGCCCAGGAACACGGCGCCCTGCGCCATGTAACAGATCGCCAGCGCGATCATCGTGGCGGCCAGGCAGAGCGCGCTGTGCACGGCCCTGCGCATCAGCAGCATGCCGAGCGCGCCGGCCACGGCGATCACGGCGAGGACCCAGAACTGCACGGCCTCACCGGTGGAGGTGGCCCCGGTCAGGGCGAGGGCGTTCACCCGGACACCTCCTCGTCGAGCTTCTGACGCGACGCGGGCACCTGGCGCTCCGTACCGGGCGCGGCGGCGGTGATCTCGCCCCGGTAGTAGGCGCCCTCGTCGGTTCCCGGGTAGATCTCGTGCGGCGAGTCGACCATGCCCTCGGTGAGCCCCACCAGCAGCTGCTCCTTGGTGAAGATCAGGTCCTTGCGCGAGGAGTCGGCCAGCTCGTACTCGTTGGTCATGGTCAGTGCCCTGGTCGGGCACGCCTCGATGCAGAGCCCGCAGAGGATGCAGCGGGCGTAGTTGATCTGGTACACCGCGCCGTAGCGCTCACCGGGCGAGTAACGCTCCTCGTCGGTGTTGTCGGCGCCCTCGACGTAGATCGCGTCGGCCGGGCAGGCCCAGGCGCACAGCTCGCAGCCGATGCACTTCTCCAGGCCGTCCGGGTGCCGGTTGAGCTGGTGGCGGCCGTGGAAGCGCGGAGCGGTGGGCTTCTTCTGCTCCGGGTACTGCTCGGTGAGCCGCTTCTTGAACATGGCCTGGAAGGTCACGCCGAAGCCTGCGGCCGGGCCCAGGATCGAGGACTTCTCGGATTCGTCCGACATCTCGGTTCAGCTCCCTTCGGAATGGTCGGCGCCGTTGAGGGCGTCCTGGAGTTGCGGGGCCCGGCTGCGCCGGCGCGGGACGGGCGGGAGCTCCTGGCCGGGCAGCGGCGGTACGGGGTAGCCGCCGGCCATCGGGTCGAACTCCGCAGGCGGCAGCGGCTCCTCGTCGGGCTTGCGGCGCAGCACGTCCCGCAGCAGGGCGAGCAGCAGCAGCGCGCCGATCGGGGCGCCGACGTACAGCACCACCTCGCCGAAGCCGTAGCCCTCGTTGCGCAGCGCGCGGACGCTGGCGACCATCACCAGCCAGACCAGCGAGACCGGGATCAGGACCTTCCAGCCCAGCTTCATGAACTGGTCGTAGCGCAGCCGGGGCAGGGTGCCGCGCAGCCAGATGAAGAAGAACAGCAGCAGCTGGATCTTCAGCACGATCCACAGCATCGGCCACCAGCCGTGGTTGGCGCCCTCCCAGAAGACCGAGACCGGCCAGGGGGCCCGCCAGCCGCCGAGGAACAGCGTGGTCGCGACCGCGGAGACGGTGACCATGTTGACGTACTCGGCGAGCATGAACATCGCGAACTTCAGCGAGCTGTACTCGGTGTTGAAGCCGCCGACCAGCTCGCCCTCGGCCTCCGGGAGGTCGAACGGCGCGCGGTTGGTCTCACCGACCATCGCGATGATGTAGACGATGAACGAGACCGGCAGCAGCACCGCGAACCAGGTCGGCTGCTGGGAGGAGACGATCTCCGAGGTCGACATCGACCCCGAGTAGATGAACACCGCCGCGAAGGACAGGCCCATCGCGATCTCGTAGCTGACCATCTGCGCGGCCGAGCGGATGCCGCCGAGCAGCGGGTACGTCGAGCCGGAGGACCAGCCGGCCAGCACGATGCCGTAGATCCCGATCGACGCGGTCGCCAGGATGTAGAGCAGCGCCACCGGGAAGTCGGTGAGCTGCATCGGGGTCCGGGTGCCGAAGATCGAGATCTCGTTGCCGGCCGGGCCGAACGGGATCACCGCGAAGGCCATGAACGCCGGGACGGCGCAGACGATCGGGGCCAGGATGTAGACCGCCTTGTCGGCCCCGGAGACGACCAGGTCCTCCTTGAGGGCCAGCTTCACGCCGTCCGCGAGGGACTGCAGCATGCCCCAGGGGCCGTGCCGGTTGGGCCCGATGCGCAGCTGCATCCAGGCCACCACCTTGCGCTCCCAGACGATCGAGAACAGCACCGTGATGAGGAGGAAGGCGAAGACGAAGACGGCCTTGAGCAGGACCAGCCACCATGGGTCGCGGCCGAAGAAGCCCAGCGTCTCGTATGCGGCGAGGTGGTTCATCGGACCTCCTCCGTCTCGGATCCGGTGACAGCGGCGGCTACGGCGGCGGTGACGGCTTCGGCGGCCTCGGGGGCGGCCGGGGCGATGGTGACCAGGCGGCCGACCGTCGTGCCGAGCGCCCGGTGGGCCCCGCCGGGGGTGGAGTTGAGCGGGATCCACACCGTGCGGTCGGGGATCTCCTTGGTGATCTCCAGCGGCAGCACGACCGAGCCGGCCGGGCCGGTGAGGCGCAGCGCCGTGGTGGCGCCGATCTCCTCGGCGGTGACCGGCGAGAGCCGGGCGACGGCCGGGTGGCGGGTGCCGGCCAGGTTGGCGTCGCCGTCCTGGAGCGAGCCGTTGTCGAGCAGTTGGCGCCAGCCCGCGAGCACCGCCTGGCCGGTGGCCGGCCTCGGCAGCGGGGCGGGGTGGGCGGCGGGGGCGGCCGGGCGGTCGCCCGTCCACGGGGTGAAGCGGTCCAGCTCCAGGCGGGCGGCGCGGACGTCGGGCAGACCGAGGCGGTGCCCGAGGGCGTCCGCGAGCATGCTCAGCACCCGGACGTCCGGGTGCAGGTGGCGGCCCATCTGCTGGTCCGGCTTGAGGGCCGCCTCGAAGAGCCGGACCCTGCCCTCCCAGTCCAGGAAGGTGCCGGCCTTCTCCGCGACGGCGGCCACCGGCAGGACGACGTCCGCGTGCGCGGTGACGGCGGAGGGGCGCAGTTCGAGCGAGACCACGAACGGCACCCGGGCCAGGGCCTCGTCGGCGAGCGCCGGGTCGGCCAGGTCGGCCGGGTCGACGCCGCCGACCAGCAGCGCGTCCAGGTCGCCGTTGGCGGCGGCCGCGAGGATCTGGTCGGTGTCGCGGCCGAGCCCGGCGGGCAGGTCGGCGACGCCCCAGACGGCTGCGGTCTCGGCGCGGGCGGCCGCGACGGAGGCCGGCCGGCCGCCGGGCAGCAGCCCGGGCAGGGCGCCCGCCTCGACGGCGCCGCGCTCCCCGGCGCGGCGCGGGATCCACGCGAGCCGGGCGCCGGTGGTGTGCGCCAGGCGCAGCGCGGCGGTGAACGCGCCGGGTACGCCGGCCAGTCGCTCGCCGACCAGGATCACCGCGCCGGGCTCCCGCAGCAGCTCGGCCGCGCGGCCGGCGTCGTCGCCGAGCGCCTCGTCGGCGGCCAGCGCCGACAGCCACTCGGCCTCGGTGCCGGGGGCGGCGGGCAGCAGCGCGCCGTGCAGCTTGGCGAGGCCGCGCGAGACGTGGCTGGCGATCGAGAAGACCTTGAGGCCGGCCGCCCGATTGGCCTTGCGCAGCCGCAGGAAGACGATCGGCGACTCCTCCTCGGGCTCCAGGCCCGCGAGCAGCACGGCCGGTGCGGCCTCCAGCTGCCGGTAGGAGAGCCCTTCGCCGTCGAGGTCCACGCCGTGGCCGGCGACGGCGGCGGCCAGGAAGTCCGCCTCCTCGCCGCTGTGCGGGCGGGCCCGGAAGTCGACGTCGTTGGTGCCGAGCACGACCCGGGCGAACTTGGCGTAGCCGTACGCGTCCTCGACCGTCACCCGGCCGCCGGCCAGCACGGCCGTGCGCGCGCCGGTGAGACCGGCGGCCGCGGCGGCCAGTGCCTCGGGCCAGGAGGCGGGCACCAGTTCGCCGGTGTCGGGGTCGCGGACGAGCGGGCCGGTGAACCGGTCACGCTGCTGCGCGTAGCGGAACGCGAAGCGGCCCTTGTCGCAGTTCCACTCCTCGTTCACCTCCGGATCGTCGCCGGCCAGGCGGCGCATCACCTTGCCGCGCCGGTGGTCGGTGCGCTGCGCGCAGCCCGAGGAGCAGTGCTCGCAGACGCTGGGCGAGGAGACCAGGTCGAACGGCCGCGAGCGGAACCGGTAGGCCGCCGAGGTGAGCGCGCCGACCGGGCAGATCTGGATGGTGTTGCCGGAGTAGTACGAGTGGAAGTCGTCGCCCTCGCCGGTGCCGACCTGCTGGAGCGCGCCGCGCTCGACCAGGTCGATGAACGGGTCGCCGGCGATCTCCTGCGAGAACCGGGTGCAGCGGGCGCAGAGTACGCAGCGCTCGCGGTCCAGCAGCACCTGGCTGCTGATCGGCACCGGCTTCTGGTACGTCCGCTTGACGCCCTCGAAGCGGGAGTCGGCGCCGCCGGTGGACATCGCCTGGTTCTGCAGCGGGCACTCGCCGCCCTTGTCGCAGACCGGGCAGTCCAGCGGGTGGTTGATCAGCAGCAGCTCCATCACGCCGCGCTGCGCCTTCTCGGCGACCGGCGAGCTGACCTGCGTGCGGACGACCATGCCCTCGGTGACCGGGATGGTGCAGGAGGCGACCGGCTTGCGCTGGCCCTCGACCTCGACGATGCACTGCCGGCAGGCCCCGGCCGGGGCGAGCAGCGGGTGGTCGCAGAAGCGCGGGATCTGGGTGCCGATCTGCTCGGCGGCGCGGATGATCAGCGTCCCCTTCGGGACCTGGACCTCGGTGCCGTCGATGGTGAGCGTGACCAGTTCCACCGCCGTCTTGGAGGCGGTCGGCTCTGTGATGGTCATGCGTGCACCTCCCTTTCGGTGGCGGGCTGGTGGCCGTTGCGGTGGGCGTCGGCCCAGACGGTGGAGGCGGCCGGGTCGAACGGGCAGCGGCGCTCGGTGAGGTGCTGCTCGTACTCGGCCCGGAAGTGCTGGAGCGAGGAGACGATCGGGCTGGCCGCGCCGTCGCCGAGCGCGCAGAAGGACTTGCCGTTGATGTTGTCGGCGATGTCGAGCAGCTTCTCCAGGTCTCCGGCGGAGCCCTGGCCCGCCTCGATCCGGCGGAGCAACTGGACCAGCCAGTACGTCCCTTCGCGGCACGGGGTGCACTTGCCGCAGGACTCGTGGGCGTAGAACTCCGTCCACCTGGTCACCGCGCGGACCACGCAGGTGGTCTCGTCGAAGACCTGGAGGGCCTTGGTGCCGAGCATCGAGCCGGCCGCGCCGACGCCCTCGTAGTCCAGCGGCACGTCGAGGTGCTCGTCGGTGAACATCGGGGTGGAGGAGCCGCCCGGGGTCCAGAACTTCAGCCGGTGCCCGGCCCGGACGCCGCCGCTGATGTCCAGCAGCTGGCGCAGCGTGACGCCGAGCGGCGCCTCGTACTGGCCGGGGTTGGTGACGTGGCCGGAGAGCGAGTAGAGCGTGAAGCCGGGGGACTTCTCCGTCCCCAGCGACTTGAACCACTCCTTGCCGCGGGCCAGGATCGGCGGCACCGAGGCGATCGACTCGACGTTGTTGACCACCGTCGGGCAGGCGTACAGGCCGGCGATGGCGGGGAACGGCGGCCGCAGCCGGGGCTGTCCGCGCCGGCCCTCCAGCGAGTCGAGCAGCGCCGTCTCCTCACCGCAGATGTACGCGCCGGCGCCGGCGTGGACGGTGATGTCCAGGTCGATGCCCGAGCCGAGGATGTCCTTGCCGAGCAGCCCGGCCTCGTACGCCTCGGCGACGGCGGCCTGGAGCCGGCGCAGCACCGGGACGACCTCGCCGCGCAGGTAGATGAACGCGTGGTCGCAGCGGATCGCGTAGGAGGCGATGATCATGCCCTCGATCAGCGCGTGCGGGTTCGCGAACAGCAGCGGGATGTCCTTGCAGGTGCCCGGCTCGGACTCGTCCGCGTTGACCACCAGGTAGTGCGGCTTGCCGTCGTTCTGCGGGATGAACTGCCACTTCAGGCCGGTCGGGAAGCCCGCGCCGCCACGGCCGCGCAGCCCGGCGTCCTTGACCAGGGCGATCACGTCGTCCGGTGCCATCGCGAGGGCGGCGCGCAGGCCCTCGTAGCCGGCGTGGCTGCGGTAGGTGGCCAGCGTCCAGGGGCGGTCGTCGTCCCAGGAGGCGGACAGTACGGGGGTGAGCAGCTTCTCGGCCGGCTCGGCGGAGGTCATCACGCTTCCGTCCCTTCGTGCCGGGGCGAGACGACCTTCGTCCCCGCCGTGCCGGGCAGTGCCTCGCCCTTGGCCAGTCGCAGGCCCGCGAGCGAGGGGGCGCCGCCGGCGCCGGACTCGTCGACGGCGCCGGGGCGCTCGTCGGGGAAGCCGGCCAGGATCCGCGAACTCTCCTTGAAGGAGCACAGCTTGGCGCCCCGGGTGGGCACCGCCTCGATGCCCGCGCGCAGGTCGTCGACCAGCTGCCGGGCGCTCTCGGGGGTCTGGTTGTCGAAGAACTCCCAGTTGACCATCACCACGGGGGCGTAGTCGCAGGCCGCGTTGCACTCGATGTGCTCGATCGAGATGTCGCCGTCGGCGGTGGTCTCGTTGTTCTTGATCCCGAGGTGCTCCTGGAGCTCCTCGAAGATCTGGTCGCCGCCGAGCACCGCGCAGAGCGTGTTGGTGCAGACGCCCACGTGGTACTTACCGGCGGGCTTGCGCCGGTACATGGTGTAGAAGGTGGCGACCGCGGTGACCTCGGCGGTGGTCAGCTCCAACTGCTCGGCGCAGAACCGGATTCCGCTGGGCGTGACGCAGCCCTCCTCGGCCTGCACCAGGTGCAGCAGGGGCAGCAGCGCGGAGCGGGCCACCGGGTAGCGGCCGATCAGCTCGCTCGCGTCGGCGGCCAGCCTGGCCCGGACGTCCGCCGGGTACGGCTTGGCCGGCAGTGCCGGCAGGCCCAGTTCGACGTTGCTCAACGGTCCACGCCTCCCATCACCGGGTCGATCCCGGCCACCGCGACGATCACGTCGGCGACCTGGCCGCCCTCGCACATCGCCGCCATCGACTGCAGGTTGGTGAACGAGGGGTCGCGGAAGTGGACGCGGTAGGGCCGCGTGCCACCGTCGCTGACCACGTGCACCCCGAGCTCGCCCTTGGGCGACTCGACCGCCGCGTACGCCTGCCCGACCGGGACCCGGAAGCCCTCGGTGACCAGCTTGAAGTGGTGGATCAGGGCCTCCATCGAGGTGCCCATGATCTTCCGGATGTGGTCGAGCGAGTTGCCCATCCCGTCCGGTCCGATGGCCAGCTGGGCCGGCCAGGCGATCTTCTTGTCCGCGACCATGACCGGGCCGGGCCTCAGCCGGTCCAGGCACTGCTCGACGATCCGCAGCGACTGGCGCATCTCCTCCAGCCGGATCAGGAACCGGCCGTAGGAGTCGGCGGTGTCGGAGATCGCAACCTCGAAGTCGTAGTTCTCGTAACCGCAGTACGGGTCGGACTTGCGCAGGTCGTTCGGCAGGCCGGTGGCGCGCAGGATCGGGCCGGTCGCGCCGAGTGCCAGGCAGCCGGCCAGGTCGAGGAAGCCGACGTCGACCAGCCGGGCCTTGAACACCGGGTTGCCGGTCGCCAGCTTGTCGTACTCGTGCATCCGGGAGCGGAGCAGCTTGACGCCCTCGCGGATCTGGTCGACGGCGCCGGGCGGGAGGTCCTGGGCGAGGCCGCCGGGGCGGACGTACGCGTGGTTCATCCGCAGGCCGGTGACCAGCTCGAAGATGTCCAGGATGATCTCGCGGTCCCGGAAGCCGTAGATCATCAGGGTGGTGGAGCCGATCTCCATGCCGCCGGTGGCGAGGCACACCAGGTGCGAGGAGATCCGGTTGAGCTCCATCATCAGGACCCGGATGACACTGGCCCGGTCGGGGATCTGCTCGGTGACGCCGAGCAGCTTCTCGACGGCCAGGCAGTACGCGGTCTCGTTGAACAGCGGGGTCAGGTAGTCCATCCGGGTCACGAAGGTGGTGCCCTGGACCCAGTTCCTGAACTCCATGTTCTTCTCGATACCGGTGTGCAGGTAGCCGATGCCGCAGCGGGCCTCGGTCACCGTCTCGCCGTCGATCTCCAGGATCAGCCGCAGCACACCGTGGGTGGACGGGTGCTGGGGGCCCATGTTGACGATGATGCGTTCGTCGTCGGCCCGGCCGACGGCCTCCACCACCTCGCCCCAGTCACCGCCGGTGACGGTGAAGACCCGTCCCTCGGTGGTCTCGCGGGCCCCTGCTTCTTCATAGTGAGTGGTCATCAGGAGTACGACCTCCGCTGGTCGGGCGCCGGGATCTGGGCGCCCTTGTACTCGACGGGGATGCCGCCGAGCGGGTAGTCCTTGCGCTGCGGGTGGCCCAGCCAGTCGTCGGGCATCATGATCCGGGTGAGCCCCGGGTGCCCGTCGAAGACCAGCCCGAAGAAGTCGTACGCCTCGCGCTCGTGCCAGTCGTTGGTCGGGTAGACGCTGACCACGGACGGCACGTGCGGGTCGGCGTCCGGTGCGGTGACCTCCACCCGGATCAGCCGGCCGTGGGTGATCGAGCGCAGGTGGTAGACCGCGTGCAGCTCCCGGCCGGTCTCGTCCGGGTAGTGCACGCCGCTCACGCCGAGGCAGAGCTCGAACCGCAGCGCCGGGTCGTCGCGCAGGGTGCGGGCGGTGCGCAACAGGTGCTCGCGGGCGATGTGGAAGGTCAGCTCGCCGCGGTCGACGACGGTCTTCTCGACCACGTCGGCCGGGTCGAGGCCCTGCTCCTCCAGCGCGCCCTCCAGCTCGTCCGCGACCTCGTCGAACCAGCCGCCGTACGGGCGGACGCTCGCCGGCGGCAGCGCGATCGGGGCGGCCAGGCCGCCGAAGCCGGAGGTGTCGCCGGTGCCCTTGGCGCCGAACATCCCCTGCCGCCTGCCGACCACCTCGACCGGGATCTCCTTGCGGGTGGCCGGGACGGCGGCGCCGTTCTGGGTGCCGTTGCTGTCCGTCATCGCAGCAGCCCCCGCATCTCGCTGACCGGGGTGGCCTGCAGGGCGAGGGCTTCACCCAGCTCCTCGGCCCGGCGCTTGTTCACACCGAGCGGCTCGTGCTGGATCTTGTCGTGGAGCTTCAGGATCGCGTCCATCAGCATCTCCGGGCGGGGCGGACAGCCCGGCAGGTAGATGTCGACGGGCACGATGTGGTCCACGCCCTGCACGATCGCGTAGTTGTTGAACATGCCGCCCGACGAGGCGCAGACGCCCATCGAGATGACCCACTTGGGATTGGCCATCTGGTCGTACACCTGGCGCAGCACCGGTGCCATCTTCTGGCTCACCCGCCCGGCCACGATCATCAGATCGGCCTGCCGGGGCGAGCCCCGGAAGACCTCCATGCCGAACCGGGCCAGGTCGTAGCGGCCGGCACCGGTGGTCATCATCTCGATCGCACAGCAGGCGAGCCCGAAGGTGGCCGGGAAGAGCGACGACTTGCGCACCCACCCCGCGGCGGTCTCCACGCTGGTGAGCAGAAAGCCGCTCGGCAGCTTCTCCTCGATTCCCATCAGATCCCTCTCAGCCTCTCAAGTCCGGTGGTTTGTCCTCGCGTTCACAAGCAGAGGTCAGTCCCACTCCAGACCACCGCGACGCCACACGTAGGCGTACGCGACGAAGACGGTGGCGATGAACAGGAGCATCTCGACCAGCCCGAAGATCCCCAGGGCGTCGAAGCTGACCGCCCAGGGGTAGAGGAAGACGATCTCGATGTCGAAGACGATGAAGAGCATCGCCGTCAGGTAGTACTTGATCGGGAACCGGCCGCCGCCCACGGGCTGCGGGGTCGGTTCGATGCCACACTCGTACGCCTCCAACTTGGCCCGGTTGTAGCGCTTCGGGCCGGTCAGTGAGGCCATCACGACGGAGCCGACCGCGAACGCCGCCGCGATGGCACCGAGTACGAGGATCGGCGCGTAGGCATTCATAAGCCCCCGCTCCCTCCGTCCAGTCGTCGTTGACTGCAGATCGGAACCAACGGGTCACGCTGAGGTGGACCCGTGATCCAACTCCTGAGATCCACCTCATGTGAGGCAGTTCACAAAGCCAGGATCGAGCGCATCCTATGCCCGTCGGCTTGTGATCTGCGACACGCAGATCGGGGTGATCTTTGTGATCTGCGCCACCTGTCGAATGACGCCGAAAGCTATCAAGTCGCTATTCATCAACCCAAAGCAGCCAAATGGTCACAACCAGTCGCATTCATCTATGAACTGGCTGGTCAGGACCACGGACCTATATCAACTATGCTCCGCTCACCGCAAATTTCGAGGCGCCATGTTGACGTGTTATACGAACTCACCCTCTCGGGTGGCGATCACCGAACACCCGATTGACCTTTCGTTCACAAGCGCGCGAACGGGCCCGCCGGGGCGATCCCGGCGGGCCCGGACGGCTGCGGCTCGGACGGCTGCGGCTCAGACCGCTGCAGGCTCGGGCTCGGGCTCGGGCTCGGGCGTCCGCGCGGGCCGCGCCGCCGCCGGGGCGGCCGTCCGGCGGCCCCACTCGGTGCCGGCCAGGATCAGCAGCACGCCGAACAGCCCGAGCACGCCGGGCCGCTCCCCCGCCACCGCGATCCCGAAGCCCGCCGCCCAGACCGGCTCGGTGCCGAGCAGCAGGCTGACCCGGGACGGCGAGGTGGCCCGCACCGCCCACATCTGGACGAAGAACGCGAAGAGCGTGCAGAGCAGCGCGAGATGCAGCAGCCAGGCCCACTCGGCCGGCCCGTAGGAGGCGGCCAGCGCCAGCGGCGAGGAGCCGGTGACGGCCGCACCGACGGCGAACACCAGGGCCGCGGAGGCGAGTTGCACCCAGGTGAGGGCGAGCGAGTCGGTCTTCCGGGTGGCCCGGGTGCGGGACATCACCAGGACGTGGACGGTGCGCGTCATGGCGGCGCCGAGGATGAGCAGGTCACCCCGGTTCGGCACCTTGAAGCCCCCCTCGCCGGTGAGCAGGGCGACGCCGAGCACCGAGAGGACGGCCGCGAGCGCGAAGGCGCGCGGCAGCCGGGTCCGGCTCACGGCGCTCTCGGCGAGCGGCGTGAGGACCATGGTGAGGCTGATGATCAGCCCGGCGTTGGTGACCGAGGTGAACACCGTGCCGTACGTCTCCAGCAGGAAGATCCCGCCGAGGATCAGCCCGAACACCGCCCCGCCGAGCCACTCCCGCCACCCGAGCCCGCGCAACGCCCGCCGGGCGGCGAACCCGAGCAGCGGCAGCACCAGCCCGAACCGCAGCACCAGCATGGCGAGCACGGTGTCGGCCGTCGTGATCCGGTTCACCGCGAGGAAGCTGGAGCCCCAGACCACGGCCACCAGCAGGACGGGCAGGTCGCGGACGATCGGCGTGGAGGTGCGCATGGGTGGGTTTCCCTCCGGGGCGTACGGGTCGGCAGGCGGATCCCGTACGGCGTCGGACGGATCTCGTGCGCGAGGAGTGGAGCGCGCCATCCTCGCGCACCTCGACGCGTACGATCAACAGCTTTTGGGCCCCGGCCTGGCCGCCGGGCGCCGAGCAGTACCCGTTCGGTGGCTGGTGGCGGGGGCGGCGCGGGACCGGAAGCCTGGGGCTGCTGTGATCATCTCGGCTGCCGAGAAGGAGAGACATGCCGCTTGCCCGCTACGGCGTGGCCATCGGGACGTTCAACGAGTTCCACCGGGACCCCGCAGCCCGCTGCTGCGCAATCGGATCTGGGTGGACCGGGCGCGGACGGCGGGGCGGGCGCTCTCCCGTACGCTCCGGCGGCCGCCGACACCCAGACGCTCTCGACCGACGAGCACGGCAACCCCGAGCTGCCCTGACCGGGCCCGCCCGGGCGCCCGGGCGGTCAGGCGGTCAGGCGGTCAGGCGGTCAGAGCTCCTCGAACGGGTGCCGCTGGGCGAACTCCTGGGCGGTCATCCCCATGACCACCAGGTCGTGGTGGCGGCCGGCGAAGAACTCGTGGTCGCGCAGCCTCCCCTCCTCGGTGAAGCCGAGCCGGCGGTGCAGGGCGAGCGAGGCCTCGTTGTACGCGTAGATGCCCGCCTCGCACTTGTGATAGCGCCGCTCTCCGAACATGAACCGGAGCAGCAGGACGGCGGCGTCGGCGGCGTACCCCTTGCGGTGGTGGTCGGCGCCGATGCCGATGCCGTAGTGGAACCGGCCCGTGCGCGGGTCGGCGTCGGCGGTCGAGAGGGCGCCGACGAGTTCGCCGCTGCCCAGCGCCTCGATCGCCAGCATGAAGCGGTCGCCGACGGGCGTGGCCGTCGCGCGCTCGGCGGCCCACGCCCGGTAACCCTCCGCCGATCGCGGAGGGTGGAGGACGTCCACCGACCGCTGGTGTTCGGAGTGCTCGTCGAATTGCCTGAAGGCCTGCCAGTCCTCGGGTTCGACGCCGCGCAGGCGGACCCGCTTTCCGGTCCAGAAGGAAGTCATCGGACCATCCGACCAGGGCAAGGCCGTTCCTGTCCAAGGGATTTGGCATCGCCTGCGGGCATCACCGACCGGCCGGGATACGGTGACCGTCCGACGCCACGACGGACACGGGAGCACCGCACGCATGGACGGCAGGATCTGGGACAGCGTCGACCGGCTGGTCGCCTGGCTGGACGACGAGAGCAGGCTGGGCGCCGGTGAGGAGCGCCTGCTGCGGATCCTCAAGCTGTCGGAGGAGGTCGGCGAGGTCGGCCAGGCCGTGATCGGCGCCACCGGGCAGAACCCGCGCAAGGGCGTCACCCACAGCTGGGAGGACGTCCAGCACGAGCTCTGCGACGTGGTGTTCACCGCCCTGGTCGCTCTTCGCACGCTCACCCCGGACGCCCGCGAGGTGTTCGCGGAGCGGCTGGCGTACGTGGAGCGGCGCTCGCTGAACTCCCGGGAGCCCGGGCAGTCCTGAGGATCCCGTTCAGAGGCCCGGCGGGTCGACCAGCCGGGTGCCGTCGGTCAGCAGCCCGGCCCGCTTCACCGTGCGGATCAGCGGGACGACCTCGACGTGCCGCACCGCCTTCAGGGCGCCGATCCGTTCGGTGAGGTACTCGTAGAGCGCGTCGGTGTCCCGGCAGATCACCACCGCGAGGAGGTTCGCCGAGCCGGTGATGGCGGCGGCGAACGGCACCTCGGGGTGGCTGCCGAATGCGGCGCCGACGGCGGCGAGTTCGCCGGGGGCGACGGTGGCGAGCAGCACCGCCTGGGCCTCGAAGCCGAGCAGCAGCGGGTCGACCTCGACGTCCAGGTACACCGCGCCGCTGTCCCGGAGCTGGTCCAGGCGGCGGCGGACGGTGGACTCGGAGAGGCCTGCGGCGCGGGCGAGTTCGGGGTAGCCGGCCCGGCCGTCGCGGGCCAGCACGGCGAGCATGGCGAGTTCGGGCTCGTCCAGCCTGACCCGCTCGCCGGGCACGGCCGTCACCGGCCGCTCCAGCGCCGCTACCTGCCCGGCGGACAGCACGTCCAGGCCGCGCCAACGCCTCGGCCCGCCCCGGTAGACCCGCAGGATGCTGTGCGCGGCGACCCCGGTGACCCGGCGGGTGCCCGGGAGTTGCTGGAGCAGCAGGACGTCCCGGTCCTGTTTGGTCCGCGCCCTGGTGACGCAGTGGATCTCGGTGCCGCCGGAGTTCAGCGAGACCCAGGCGATGTCGGGCCGCCGGGCCAGCGCGCCCGCGACCGCTACCGCCGCGTCCGGGGTGCACTGCACCCGCAGCCAGGACTCGAACAGGCCGACCCGGTGGCCGAGCGGCAGGCCGACCACCCGGGCCAGGCCCTCGGTGCGCAGCCGCCGGTAGCGGCGGATCACCGTCTGGTCGGAGACGTCGAGGACCTGCGCCAGGCGGCTGAACGCGGCCCGGCCGTCGATCATCAGTGCCTGGACGAGTGCGCGGTCCAGGCCGTCCAGTTCCTCATGCGGTTCGTCCGTCACGTTTTCCATCATCGCAGGGCCTTCAGCATCGGTTTCCGCCACCGCCGCCGTACTGGATGGCTAGATCCGGTCACGGCCTGCCATCGTCGGAGCAGGCCGGACAGGGACTGTCCCGGCGCGACCGACCGAGGAGAGACTCCCATGCGTAAGTGGCTACCGCTGACCGCGGTGTGCCTGGGGGCGTTCATGCTGCTGGTGGACGTCACCATCGTGACCGTCGCCCTGCCCGACATGGCCACCAGCCTGCACACCACCTTCGCCGACCTCCAGTGGGTGATGGACATCTACGCCCTCGCCCTGGCGGCCCTGCTGCTGGGCGCGGGCTCGCTCGCCGACCAGATCGGGCGGCGCAAGCTGTACGTCGCCGGGCTCGGCCTGTTCGCCGTCGCCTCGCTCGCCTGCGGCCTGGCCACCGGGCCGGGCATGCTGATCGCCTTCCGCGGGCTCCAGGGGGTCGGCGGCGCCGCGATGTTCGCCACCACGATGGCCCTGCTCAGCGGCGCCTACCAGGGCCGGGACCGGGGCATCGCGTTCGGCGTCTGGGGCGCGGTGAACGGCGCCGCGGCGGCGGCCGGGCCGGTGCTCGGCGGCCTGCTCACCGAGCACCTCGACTGGCGCTGGATCTTCTTCGTCAACCTGCCGGTCAGCGTGCTCGCGGTGGTGGTCACCCTCCGGGTGGTCAAGGAGTCCCGCAACCCGCAGGCGAGCGGCGTGGACATCCCCGGCATGCTGACCTTCACGCTGTTCGCCGGTGCGCTGACGTACGCGCTGATCCGGGTCGGCGAGAACGGTTGGACGTCCACCACCACGCTCGGCCTGTTCGCGCTGAGCGCGCTGTCGCTGCTCGCCTTCGTCCTGATCGAGATGCGCAGCAGCCGGCCGATGCTGGACCTCGGGCTGTTCCGCAGTCCGGCCTTCGTCGGCATCATGGTCGGCGGCCTGCTGCTCTCCGTCGCCGCCTTCTCGTACCTGGTGTACTCCTCGCTCTGGCTGCAGTCGGTGCGCGGCATGGGCCCGGTCACGGCCGGGCTGGCGATGCTGCCGATGAGCATCGTGGCGTTCGTGGCCGCCGCCGTCGCCGGGAAGAAGCTGCACGGCGCCCCGCCCCGGCTCACCATCGGCGGCGGACTGCTGCTGATCGGCGTCGGTGCGCTGCTCCAGACCGTGATCGGCGCCGACTCGGACTGGGCCACCCTGGCGGCCGGGCTCGCGGTGACCGGCGCCGGTGTCGGGCTCGCGACGCCCGCGATGGCCTCCACCGTCATGGCGGCCGTCCCGCAGGCCCGCGCCGGGATGGCCGGCGGGGCGCTGAACACCGCCCGCCAGTTGGGCAACGCGCTGGGCATCGCGGTGCTCGGTGCGGTGTTCCAGGCCGGGGTGCTCGACTCGCTCCGCTCCTCCCCCGCCGTCGCCGACCCGCAGCAGACCGCCGACGCCCTCACCGGCGGCGCGGCGGGCGCGGTGATCGCCCGCGCCCCGGAGGCCGTGCACGTGGTGCACGAGGCGTTCGCCTCGGGCCTGCGGGACACCTTCCTGGTGTCCGGTGTGCTCGGCCTGCTGGGCGGGCTGGCCGTCCTGGTGCTGGTGCGGCCCGCCGCGGCACCGGCCGCCGTGGTGGGCGGCGCAGAAGGCGCCGTCCCGGCCCAGGCGAGGGACCGCGCGCAGGTCTGAGCCCCGGAAGGGCGCCGGGGGCGCGGGCAGTTGCCCGCGCCCCCTCTTCTTCGATCATCTTTACGAAAACGGCCCCCGGGCCCGAGCCGCTGCACGCATCCTGGTGCCCCACCCGTTTCGCACCGAGGAGCAGCCGCAGTGTCGCAGTTCATCACGGACGAGCAGTTCGACCACTTCTTCTCCGACGGATTCCTGCACACCGCCTGGCGGTTGGAGACACGCCGCGCCTACGCCTCGGACCGCCGCGGCGAGAGCTACCGGCGCTTCCTGCGCGGCGAGGACCCGCAGACGGACCCGGACCGCCCCTGGTGCGAGAACGTCCGCGCCCAGGTCGCGCTGGGCAAGCGGATCGAGCGGGTGCGCATCGCGGACGACCCGATCAGCCCCGGGCAGGCCTACCTCGTCGACGTCGGACGGACCAACGTGGCCGCCGGCGAGGACATCCGCCACCTCCCGCGCGACGTCGCGGACGAACTCAAGCTGCCGCCACGGGACTTCTGGCTCTTCGACTCCCGGGTCGTGCTGCTGCTGCACTTCGACGAGGACGACGTCTTCCAGGGCGCCCAGCTGGTCGAGGACCCCGAGGTCATCCTGGAGGTCGTCCAGGTGCGCGACGCCGCCTGGCACCACGCCGTCCCCCGCGCGGAGTTCGCGGAGCAGCTGCCGTCCCGCGTCTGACCCGTCCGACGGCGAAGCGCCCCCGCACCGGCCACTGGAACCCAAGCACCACCGGTACGGGGGCGCTCCCGCACGCTCGGCCGTACCCGCCGCCTGCGGTCCATTGCCGTCCGGCCCGGGCCCGGGCCAGAATCCGGTGCATGGGGGACAACAACACACTCTGGATCGCTGCCATCACCGGGGCGACGGCGATCCTCGCCAGCTGGGTCACCAGCCGGGGCACCTCGCGCGCCGCGCTTCAGCAGGCACGGGCGACGGCGGCCGCCCAACAGGCGGAGCGGCAACGGGACGCGCGCCGCTCGGCCTACCTGACGCTGGTCGAGCACATGCACACGGCCGGCGGCTTCTACCGTCAGTGGCACACGGCAGCGGTGGCCCAGGCGTCGGACGAGCAGGCCGCCGAGTTGCAGGGGCTGCGGATACAGATCCGCGACAACTACCACCGTCAGTTCCTGCCGGCCCTGCACACCGTCAGCCTCGAAGGCCCGGAGGCTGTGGCGGTCGCCGCCACGCGGGTCCAGAACACCTCGACGGAGGTGTTCAAGCTGCTGGACGGCGCCCTGCACGCTCCCGCGCGGGCGGACGAACTCCACCACGCCATCATCACGTTCTGGGACGCCGTCACCGCTTTCGCCACCACCGCGCGCACGGCCCTGCATCCGTAGCCCAGGGCGGCGATCGGCAGTGCCGGCGGCTCGGTCGGTCGGCCAACTCATCGCCGGAATTGCCCGGCTGACATGTGGTCAACGAAGGTAATGTGACCGGATCCGATCAGATCATCAAGCCTGGAGGTAGTGCGGTGTCCGAACTCGGCGATACAGGCCCCTCGCCCGGTTCTGTGCCTCCCCCACCCGCTTACCCGCCGGGCGCGCCCGCCGGCGGCGGCAGCAGCCGAGTCCCCGTCATCGCCGCAGTGATCACCGCTGTCGCCACCATCGCGGCCGCGGTCATCGCGGCGGTCGCCACCGGCGACGGCGGCGGGCCCGCCGCCCAGCCCGGCCCCGCCGCCACCGCCACCTCGACACACGCAGCCGCCGCCTCGCCCTCCCCGGTCGCCGAGCGGTCGGTGCAGTCCCTCCCGGCCCAGACCCCCACCACGGCATCGAAGAAGGCCCGCATCCAGGCCGCCCCGGACACCGGCCCCCGTGGCTCGGTGCTGACCATCACCGGATCGGGCTTCGCCCCGGGCGAGCAGGTCCGCATCTCCTTCCGCGGCAGCTACGCCAAGACGACGGACATCAGGGATGTCACCGCCGGGGCCGACGGCGGCTTCGCCGCGGAGGTGAAGCTGCCGGCGGAGTACCTGAACGACCAGGAGAAGCACTTCGAGGCGACGGGGCTGGACAGTAACCGGCGTGCGGACACGCCGTTCACCATCACCGGGTAGGACTTGGTTCTCCGAGCGCGTCAGGCGTTCGGGGCGACCTTGGTGAGGCCGTTGATGATGCGGTCCATGGCGTCGCCGCCCTGGGGATCGGTGAGGTTGGCGAGCATCTTGAGGGTGAACTTCATCAGCATCGGGTGGGTCAGGCCGCGTTGGGTGGCGAGCTGCATCACCTTGGGGTTGCCGATGAGCTTCACGAAGGCCCGGCCGAGAGTGTAGTAGCCGCCGTAGACGTCCTTGAGGACGCGCGGGTAGGCCTCCAGGGCGCGCTCGCGGCCGGTGTCGGTGATGCGGGCGTTGGCCTGGACGATGACACCGGCGGCGAGCTGGCCGGATTCCATCGCATAGGCGATGCCCTCACCGTTGAACGGGTTGACCATGCCGCCCGCGTCGCCGACCAGCAGCAGGCCGCGGGTGTAGTGCGGCTGGCGGTTGAAGGCCATCGGGAGGGCGGCGCCACGGATCGGGTCGGTCATGTTCTCGGGGGTGTAGCCCCACTCGGCGGGCATGCCGGCGCACCAGGCCTTGAGGACCTCGCGCCAGTCGAGCTCGCCGAAGGCCGGCGAGGAGTTGAGGATGCCGAGGCCGACGTTGGAGGTACCGTCGCCCATGCCGAAGACCCAGCCGTAGCCGGGGAGTTGCTGCTTGCCGCCGTTGCGGGTGTCCCAGAGTTCGAGCCAGGACTCCAGGTAGTCGTCGTCGGAGCGCGGCGAGGTGAAGTACGTCCGGTAGGCGACGCCCATCGGGCGGTCCTCACGGCGGTGCAGGCCCATGGCGAGGGAGAGCCGGGTGGAGTTGCCGTCGGCGGCGACGACGAGCGGGGCGCGGAAGGTGACGGCGCGCTTCTCCTCGCCGAGCTTGGCGGTGACGCCGACGATCCGGCCGGTGCGGTCGTCCAGGACGGGGCCGCTGACGTTGCACCGCTCGTACAGCCGGGCGCCGGCCTTCTGGGCCTGACGGGCCAGCAGTTCGTCGAAGTCGGCGCGCTTGCGGACGAGTCCGTAGTCGGGGAAGGCGGACAGCTCGGGCCAGTCCAGCTCCAGCCGGACGCCGCCGCCGATGATCCGCAGGCCCCTGTTGTGCAGCCAGCCGTTGTCGGTGGAGACGTCGATGCCCATGTCGACGAGCTGCTTGGTGGCGCGCGGGGTGAGGCCGTCGCCGCAGACCTTCTCGCGCGGGAACTCGGTCTTCTCCAGCAACAGGACGTCGAGCCCCGCCTGGGCGAGGTAGTAGGCGGTGGTGGAGCCCGCCGGGCCGGCGCCGACCACGATGACGTCGGCCGTGCTCTCCACGCTCTCGCCGATGGCGCTCAGGTCAACTGCGGTCTCGGACACGGTGGGCACACTCCTGCACTACGGGTCGGCTGGTCTGGTCTTCGGTTCGAGTTCGGACGAGTCTACGAGCTGTGCGGCTCAGCTCTCCGGAGCCACGGGGGTCTTGGGAGCGGCCGGGGCGTCAGGAACGGCCGCAGCACCCGGGGCGCCCGGCAGGTCCTTGAACGCGCGGTGCAGGGCGACGATGCCGCCGGTCAGGTTGCGCCAGGCGACCTTCGACCAGCCGGCCTCCTGGAGCAGGGCGGCCAGGCCGGGCTGGTCGGGCCAGGCGCGGATGGACTCGGCGAGGTAGACGTACGCGTCCGGGTTGCTGCTGACGGCGGTGGCGACCGGCGGCAGGGCGCGCATCAGGTACTCGGTGTAGACCGTCCGGAAGGGCGTCCAGGTCGGGGTGGAGAACTCGCAGATGACGACCTTGCCGCCGGGCTTGGTGACCCGGTGCATCTCGCGCAGCGCGGCGTCGGTGTCGTGCACGTTGCGCAGCGCGAAGGAGATCGTCACGGCGTCGAACGAGGCGTCCGCGAACGGCAGCCGGGTCGCGTCGCCCGCGGTGAGGGCCAGTTCGGGGTGCCGGCGCTTGCCCTCGGCGAGCATGCCGACGGAGAAGTCGCAGGGCACGACCCGTGCCCCGGCCTCCTGGAACGGCAGGGAGGAGGTGCCGGTGCCGGCCCCGAGGTCGAGGACGAGCTCGCCGGGCCGGGCGTCGATGGCCTCGGCCACCGCGCGGCGCCAGGCGCGGGCCTGGCCGAGGGAGAGCACGTCGTTCGTACGGTCGTACTTGGCCGCGACGTCGTCGAACATGGCGGCGACTTCGTGCGGCTGCTTGTCCAGGGAGGCTCGGGTCACGGACCCATTCTTCACCCTCCTACGGACCGGCCGGGCCACGGGGCACCGCGCGGCGCCGGGCCCGGGTCAGTGCAGGGCGCGCCGGCCGCCCTTGCGGCGGCGCCGGGAGCGCTTCCCGCTGGTTATCGCGGGCATGCCGTCGGCCAGCGCCTCGGTCGCGAACGCGACCGTGGTCCGGACCCTGCCGCGGCCGATCCGCGCCTCCCGCTCGTCCCGTGCCGCCTGGGCGGCCTCGGCGGCCTGGGCCCGGCGGTGGCGGACGATCCGCAGCACGCAGAGCACGAAGAGCAGCACCGCGATGGGCACGCTGGTGCGGGCCAGTCCGATGCCGGCCGGCTGCGGGTAGACGTCCCCGCAGAGGCGGACGGCGGACGGCTGGTCGGCGGCGTGCTCCAGGCAGACCGATTCGCCGACCTGGGCGCCGTCCGCGAGCGGCAGGGCGGCGGCGGTGTGCTGCTGGCCGCCGACGCGGTACGTCACGGCGCTGTACGAGCCGCTGCCGGTGGAGAGCTGGGTGACGGTGCCCTCGACCCGGACGGGGTTCGCGCCGATCCGGTCGGCCTGGGCGGCCTGGCGCCAGCCGAGCAGGCACATGCCGACGGCCAGCACTGCGCTGAGCACGGCGGCGAGGTACCAACCACGGCCCAACCGCGGGGATCGCGGTGGGGAGACGGTCGCGGATCGCATGGTTCCTGTCCTGGCTTTGCCGACGGGGCCTGGGACGGGCCCCTGCCGCCCGGGGGCGGGCGGAGTGGTGAGGGTACGGAGCGTACGGGTTGAGCTGTCCGGGATCGTATCCGCTGGCGGGCCCTCAGGTCACGGCGAAGGGACAATCAGGGAATCCGGCTGCCACGGTAGTTCGAACACGTCCGGCGGTTCCGGCCGGGCGGGGAAGGTTCGCGGAGGGTTCTGCGGAGGTTCCGCGCGGACGGTGCACCGCAGCCGCCGTACCGTGCCGTGCGGGGCACGCGGGCGGCGCAGTGGGGGCGGGACGGGCTCAGCGCCGCCGGTACAGCAGCCGGCCGGCCAGGGCGGTGGCGAGGCAGGCGCCGTGCTCACCTCCGGGGGCAGCAGCGTGGGCCGGTGCGGGGGCCGGTGCGAAGACGGCGAAGTCGGCCCGGCCGCCGACCGTCAGGGCGCCGTGGGCGGCCTCGGCGAGGGAATGGCCGGCCAGCGGGTCCAGCGGCCCCTCTGAGCCGTCACCGGGCACGGCGAGCAGGCCGGAGCGGGCCACCGCCGTCCGTACCGAGGCGCGTTCGAACGGCCCGGCGACGGCTGTGGTGCCCTGGGAAAGCATCCGTTGCAGCCCGCGCCGCGCGCTGCCGCCCCACCGGGCCTCGTCCGGCGCCGGGGAGCTCGGCCCCGAGGCGCCCAGCCCCAGGGCGTCCAGGGCCGGCCCGTGCAGGGGTCCGGCGCCGATCTCCTCGCGCGGGTCGGGGTGGTAGGCGCACTCCAGCAGCCAGTGGCCGTGCCGGTTGAGCAGACCGGGCGTCAGCAGCCCGTCCCACTCCCGGACGCGGGCACCGGGGAACGCCGCCGCCAGCTCCCGGTACGGCCCGAGCCCGGCGATCCGGTCGCCCCGCACCACCACCGCGCCGTCGGGGATCGACGGCGCGGCGGGGTCGGCGGGGGCGGGCAGCAGCACGGCGGCCCGGTGCAGGGTCAGCATCGGCGTGCGCCCGGGTCAGTTGGTGGAGAGGATCTTCAGCTCGGGGTGCGCGGTGCCGCCCTCGATCGCGGTGGACGCGATGTGCGAGGCGACGCGCGGGTCGACCGGGTCGTTGGCCGGGTCGTCCAGCACCCGCAGGTGCTCGTAGGTGGTGGAGCGCTGGGCCGGGGTGCGGTCGGCGGCCCGGATCAGGTGGATCAGCTCGGTGAGGTTGGAGCGGTGCTTGGCACCGGCCGCCGAGACGACGTTCTCCTCCAGCATGACCGAGCCCAGGTCGTCGGCGCCGTAGTGCAGGGACAGCTGGCCGGCCTCCTTGCCGGTGGTCAGCCAGGAGCCCTGGATGTGGGCGACGTTGTCGAGGAAGAGCCGCGCGATCGCGATGATCCGCAGGTACTCGAAGACGGTCGCCTGGGTGGAGCCCTTGAGGTGGTTGTTCTGCGGCTGGTAGGTGTACGGGATGAAGGCGCGGAAGCCGCCCGTACGGTCCTGCACGTCGCGGATCATGCGCAGGTGCTCGATCCGCTCGGCGTTGGTCTCGCCGGTGCCCATCAGCATGGTGGAGGTCGACTCGACGCCCAGGCCGTGCGAGGTCTCCATGATCTCCAGCCAGCGCTCGCCCGACTCCTTGAGCGGGGCGATCGCCTTGCGCGGCCGCTCGGGGAGCAGCTCGGCGCCGGCGCCGGCGAAGGAGTCCAGGCCGGCCTTGTGGATGCGGGTGATGGCCTCCTCCACGGAGACCTTCGAGATCCGGGCCATGTGCTCGACCTCGGAGGCGCCGAGCGAGTGGATCACCAGCTGCGGGAAGTCCGCCTTGATCGCGGAGAAGGCGCGCTCGTAGTACTCGACGCCGTAGTCCGGGTGGTGGCCGCCCTGGAACATGATCTGGGTGCCGCCCAGCTCGACCGTCTCCGCGCAGCGGCGCAGGATCTCGTCGAGGTCGCGGGACCAGCCCTTGTCGCTCTTCGGCGCCACGTAGAACGCGCAGAACTTGCAGGCCGTCACACAGACGTTGGTGTAGTTGATGTTCCGCTCGATGATGTACGTCGCGATGTGCTCGGTACCCGCGTAGCGGCGGCGGCGCACCGCGTCGGCCGCCGAGCCGAGCGCGTGCAGCGGCGCGGAGCGGTACAGCGCCAGGGCCTCCTCGGGGCTGATCCTGCCCCCGGCGGCGGCCCGGTCGAGGATGGCCTGCAGGTCGGTGCTGGGCGCATCGAGGATCGCTGCGAGCTCGGACACCTGGCGGCCTTCTCTCTCTCGGAGTACTGCTCTGCGGTACGTGCTGGGGTACTGGCCGTAGCGCTGGGACGGACGACCGGACCAGCCTACGCCAGAGCCTTCCGCCCCCGGCTCAGCCCTTCCTGGCCAGGTCGCCGGACGGGTCGGAGCCCAGCGGCGCACCGCTCACCTCCAGGTGCAGGGTGCCGTCCGGCGAGAGGGTGTACGTCTGGCGCTCGGGCTGGCCGGTGCACTCCGGGGTGACGTCGGCGGGGGCCTCCTGGACGACGACCCGGCCGGGTTCCGCCGACAGCAGCGTGCCGACGCCCTTGCAGACGGTGCTGCTGAGCTGCGACGCGTTGCTGGTGCGGGCCACCACCTGGCCGACCGCGCCCGGCTGGAACTCCACCCGGAAGGTGCTGGGGAGCGGGACGATCTTGGTGACGATGTCGCCCTCCCAGACTCCGGCGAACCCGCTCGGCAGCTTGCCCGTGCCGGTCGCCACGGGGCTGCCGGAGGCGACGGGACTGCCTGAGGCGCCGGGGGTGGCGGTCGTACCGACGGGCCGGGCGCTGGTCGCGGTCGCCGGGCCCGCGGAGGTCGGCGCGGCCCTCGGCGTGTCGGTGGCGGTCGCCCGGGAGTCGGTCCCGTCGCCGGTGCCCGTCCAGGGCCGGAGCCAGGCGCCGAGCCCGCCTGCGGCGAGCACCGGTACGGCCACCGCCGCCAGCACCCACCGGCGCCGGGCCGCCGCGGCGCGCGGCGGGACATCCGTCGGGGCCGGGGGAACGGGCACCGGTACCGGTACCGGTGGCGGCTCCGGTGCGGCCACCGGTGCCAGGTCCAGTCCGAGCAGCTCCACCGCGCTGCGCCCGACCGCCGCCGCCATCGCGGGTGGCAGCCAGCCGCCCTGCCCCAGCCGTACGGTGCCGGCGCCCTCGGCGAGCAGCCGGTCACGGAGCACGTCCGGCCGTGGGCGGGCCGCCGGGTCCTTGGCCAGGCAGTCGCGGACGATCGCGAGCAGGCCGCCGCCGAGCCCGGCGAGGTCCGGCTCCTCGTGCAGCACCCGGTAGAGCAGGACGGCCGCGCTCACCCCGTCCCCGAACGGCGCCGTGCCGGTGGCCGCGTACGCGAGCACCGCACCCAGCGAGAAGACGTCGCCGGGCGGCCCGGCCGTCACGCCCTGCGCCTGCTCCGGCGACATGTAGCCGGGCGAGCCGACCACGAAGCCGGACTGGGTGAGGGTGCTCGCCGCGTCGAGCGCGCGGGCGATGCCGAAGTCGATCAGGCGCGGCCCGTCCAGGGTGAGCAGGACGTTCGACGGTTTGACGTCCCGGTGCACGAGCCCCAGCGCGTGCACGTGGGCGAGCGCCCCGGCCAGTCCGGCGCCCAGGGTGCGGACGGCGGTCTCGGGCAGCGGGCCGAAGTCCCGGACGGCGGCGGTGAGCGCCGGGCCCGCGATGTAGCCGGTGGCGACCCAGGGGTGTGCGCTCTCGGTGTCCGCGTCCAGCACGGGCGCCGTCCAGTCCCCGCCGACCAGCCGGGCCGCCGAGACCTCCTGGCGGAACCGCGCGCGGAACTCCGGGTCCTCGGCCAGCTCGCCGCGCACCACCTTGACGGCGACCGTCCGGCCGCCGGCCGTCCGCCCTAGGTAGACCCGGCCCATCCCGCCGGCGCCGAGGCGCCGCAGCAGCCGGTACTCGCCGATCCGTACCGGATCGTCGGACCCCAGTGGTTCCATCCCCCGCGCTCCCCTCAACCGCCTGAACGACAGCAGTGACGCTACCGCTCGGGGCGGACCGCGCGCGGGGCCATGGGGGCGCGGGCCGCCTCGGGCCGCCTCGGGCCGTCTCAGGCCGTCTCAGGCCGTCGCGACGGACTCCAGCAGCCGGACGGCGACATCGGGGGCGAAGCCGCTGTCGTGGCCGACCCGGCGGGCGAACTCGGCGATGCCCGCGAGCTGGCGCTCACCCAGCGAGAAGTCCAGGGCCTCGCTGAAGTACTTCTCCAGCACCGCCGCGTCGAACGCCTCCCAGCGGGCCGCCTGCTCGGCGACCTGGCCGGCCGAGGCCATCGAGAGGTCGCGGGACTCCAGGAACGCCCGGTGCACGGCCGCGACCGCCTCCGGCCGGCGCTCGACGAACTCGCGCCGGGCCGCCCAGACCGCGAAGACGAACGGCAGGCCCGTCCAGTCCTTCCACATCTCGCCGAGGTCGTGCACCGCCAGGTCCCGGGAGGGCGCCTGCTCCAGCGTGGCCCGCAGCGCCGGGTCGCCGATCAGCACGGCGGCGTCGGCCTGCGCGAGCATCGCGTCCAGGTCGGGCGGGCAGCTGAAGTACTCGGGCCGGACGCCCTCGCGCTCCTCCAGCAGCAGTTGGGCCAGGCGCACCGAGGTGCGGCTGGTGGAGCCGAGCGCGACCCGGCGGCCGTCCAGCTCGGCGAGCGGGAGCTTGCTCACGATCACGCAGGACATCACCGGCCCGTCGCTGCCGACCGCGATGTCGGGGAGGACGACCAGCTCGTCCGCGTGCCGCAGGTACTCGACGCAGGTGATCGGGCCGATGTCCAGCGAGCCGCCCACCAGCTGGTCGCTCAGCTTCTCCGGGGTGTCCTTGGTGAGGTCGAGGTCGAGCAGCGCGCCCGTCCTGGCGAGGCCCCAGTAGAGGGGTACGCAGTTCAGGAACTGAATGTGTCCGACCCGGGGCCTGACCGGCGTCGCCGGGGCACTCCCGTCCTGTGCTGCCACTGCGTGCTCCTCTGCTGTTCGTACTCTCCCCGCAGGGTATGCCCGCTGCTCCGGGGAGCCTTCACCGACCGGCCGACACGCCCTCGGCGCCCCTGTTCCGGCCCTCGGCGGGCCCCGGTGACACACCCCGTTCACATGGCCCGACACACCCCGTCCGGGGTGTAAGTCACCCCTGGTCGAGGCCGCGCCTGCGTGCTAGCGTTGCCCTCAGTTGCAGTTTGATTCCCCTTGCAGTACTTGAAGCCTGCGGAGCATGTAACCGCAGGCTTTTTGTAGTTTTTCAGCAATATCGAAAAACTCCGGACCCACTCCGGAGGCGGGGCGATCAGCGCAGCGGACCCGGGTTCCACGCAGTGTGGTGCCCTATACGTCCCTCGCAAGGAGAACGGCATGGCTCAGGGAACCGTCAAGTGGTTCAACGCTGAGAAGGGCTTCGGCTTCATCGCCCAGGAGGGCGGCGGCCCCGACGTCTTCGTCCACTACTCCGCCATCAACGCGAACGGTTTCCGCTCGCTGGAGGAGAACCAGCCGGTCAGCTTCGACGTCACCCAGGGCCCGAAGGGCCCGCAGGCGGAGAACGTCACCGCAATCTGACCATCCTCTGATGATCTGATCGCTCGGGACCCCCATTGGGTCCGCCGGCGGCCCTACCGCCGCCACCAAGAGCACAACGAGCAGCACCCAAGGGGGCTCGCCACGTCCTGGACGCGGCGGGCCCCCTGCCTGCTGTCCGGACCCGTCACTGCTGCGCGCCGCCGTCCGGCCGCTCGGCGAGCTTGAGCAGGTCGGGGTGCAACCGGCGGCGGGCGCCGAACAGTTCGATCCCGAGCAGGCGCCCCTCGGAGTCGTAGTCGAGCACCGCGCCGCCGTCGTCGGTGGTGACCTGTCGCGCCGCTTCGCCGGGGTCGATCGAGTCGACGAGGCAGACGTACGCCATGTCGGTCTCGGCGTCGAAGGTGACACGCAAGAAGGCGCTCCGATCTGATGACTATCAGTCAGTAGTCATGCACGGAAAGTGAAATGATTGATCCCCCCGGGCGTATGCTCGGGGGGACCAGATCACCACGACCGTCCGGGCCACTTATCTTGGCCGATAATCCCGGATGGCCTACACCGAAGGTCATTGCTGACTGCTCCGATCTCCCGAGTCTACGTCCCCCAGGGGCCCTCGGGACATCCGATAGCGGTGAGTTGACCGGGAAGGTCGCAGTTTGCTCACCGAGCGCACCACCCCTGTGCTACCCGAAGCGGCGCCCCCACCACGGGTGAAGCCGCACGTGTTCGGCCTCCGGCTGGCCGAGCTGTTCCTCGACCCGGTGTCCCAACTCCCGGGCGTGACCGCCGTCGTCGGGTACGTCGGACAGATGCTCAGCAGGCTCTCCGACGAGCACGGCACGTTCACCCGGTCGATGGCCGATCTCGCGGCCGCCTGCCACTCCACCCAGCAGACCGTCACCAAGGTCGTCCGCGCCTTCGAGGCCGCCGGACTCGTCCGCCGCACCGCCGCCCACGACCCGTGGACGTCCACGCCCGCGACGTACGTCCTCACCTGGCCGTCCGGGGCACCGCGCAACGAGATCGCCCTCGTCCTCTCCGCCGCCTGCACCTGCGACCGCCAGCGCGCCCACCGCGCCCGGCAGGCGATCGTCGCGGCCCTCGGCGAGCCCGGTACGGATACCCCGCCCCCGGTGTCCCCGGACCCGGAGGGGCAGCGAGGCACCGAGCCGGCCCCCTCCGTTCCCGGACAGAGGGCCCCCTCCCTCCCCGGACCGGCAGCCCTCCCTGTCCGCGGACGGGGTTCCTCCTATCCGGCTGTTCCGGAACTACGGGAGATGGCTGATCCTGGAGAAACAGTGACCGCCCCCCGCGCGCGCACGCACACGCGGACGACCCCGCCCCGCCACCCCCGAACACCAGGGCCGCCGCCGGAGATCAACGCCGGCCACGAGACCCGCCTCCTGTGGGCCGAGGCCCGCGCCGCCAGCCGGGCCCGGGCAGGGTCCCGGCGGGGGAACGTCCCGCTCTGAGCCCTTCCCCCGGGAGCCCGGCACACGCCGGAGCCCCCCGCCGGACGACCGGCAGGGGGCTCGTGACGCCGGGTGGCGCGGGTCAGGCGGCGGCCGGGACCTTCTCGGCGGACTGGGCCGGGATGGTCACCGGGGTCTCGTCGTACAGGTCGCCGGTCGGGCTGTTGTACGCGACCAGGTCGAGCGTCTTCTCGCGGGCCGCGACCAGGATCGGCACGACCGACTGGCCGGCCACGTTGGTGGCGGTGCGGATCATGTCGAGGATCGGGTCGATGGCGAGCAGCAGGCCGACGCCCTCCAGGGGCAGGCCCAGGGTCGAGAGGGTCAGCGTCAGCATCACGATGGCGCCGGTGAGACCCGCCGTGGCGGCCGAGCCGATGACCGAGACGAAGGCGATCAGCAGGTAGTCACGGATGCCGAGGTCGATGTTGTAGACCTGCGCGACGAAGATCGCGGCCAGCGAGGGGTAGATCGCGGCGCAGCCGTCCATCTTCGTGGTGGCCCCGAACGGGACGGCGAAGCTGGCGTAGTCGCTCGGGACGCCGAGGCGCTCGGTGACGCGGCGGGTGACCGGCAGGGTGCCGACGGAGGAGCGGGAGACGAAGGCCAGCTGGATGGCGGGCCAGGCGCCCTTGAAGAAGTTCAGCGGGTTGAGGCCGCCGACGAACTTCAGGAGCAGGGAGTAGACGACGAACAGCACCAGGGCGCAGCCGATGTAGACGTCGGCGGTGAGGACGGCGAACGGCTTCAGCAGGTCCCAGCCGTACTTGGCGACGGACTTGCCGATCAGGCCGAGGGTGCCGAGCGGCGAGAGCCGGATGACCCACCACAGCGCGGTCTGGGTCAGCTCCAGGACGCTCTCGCTGAGCTTGAGGACGGGGGCGGCCTTCTCACCGATCTTGAGGATCGCGGCGCCCACGACGACGGCCAGGAAGACGATCTGAAGGACGTTCACCTCGCTGAAGGAGGTGACGACGTTGGTCGGGATGATGCCGGTGAGGAAGTCGACCCAGGTGCCGGAGGCCTTGGGCGCCTTGAGGCCCTGCGTGGAGAGGTTGGTGCCCTGGCCGGGGTTGGTCAGCAGGCCGAGGCCCAGGCCGATCGCGACGGCGATCAGCGAGGTGATGAGGAACCAGAGCAGCGTGCGGCCGGCCAGCCGGGCGGCGTTGGTGACGTTGCCGAGGTTGGCGACGCTCACCAGGATCGCGGTGAAGACGAGCGGCGGGACGGCCAGCTTCAGCAGCTGGACGAAGGTCTTGCCGATGGTCTCCAGCGTGGTGGCGAGCCAGGAGATGTCGTTGGTCCGGGCGATGTAGCCGAGGAGGACACCGAGGACGAGACCGCCGACGATCTGGGCCCAGAACGGGGTCTTCCGGACTCGGGAGAGCAGGGTGGGCGACGAGGTCGCCTCGGGCGCTGCGGACATGGCTGTGCGGCTCCGGGGGGAGGAATTGCTGAACGGTGGGGGAGGCGAGGAAGGCGGCACGGCGCGGAGCCTGGCACCTCGGGGCGTGCCGCCTAGATACAGCTGATGGCGCGACAGGCGCGCGGGCTGTCCGCAGCACCGAGCAGGCGCATGCCGGCCGCGGGCATCGTGCCCTGGCCCTGCATTCGGGGTGCGCCTGTGGTGGTCATGACCGACACGTTAGCAGTAAAGATTTGAGATGTTCAAAGTACTTGTTTGAGATGCGGGCACGAACCAACCTGACGCACCATCACCTCCACCCGCGCAGGCGGATTGACCGATGCCGGTTATACGTATAACTTTGAGTACTGTCATACCGTCCCCTGCCCATCGGAGACCGCCCTCATGGGCTACCTCGCCCTGCTCCGTGCCCCGCACGTCACCCGACTCCTGCTCGGCACCCTGCTCGGGCGCCTCCCCGCCGGTATGACCGCCCTGGTCATCGCCCTCGCGCTTCGCGACGCCGGCGCCCCGTACAGCCGGATCGGCCTGGCCACCGCCGCGTACGCGATCGCCGCCGCCGTCGGCGGGCCCGTCCTCGGACGCATCGTCGACCGCACCGGCCAGCCCCGCGTGCTGCTCGCCGCCGCCACCGTCGCCGGCCTCGGCTACGCCCTGCTCGCCCTCGCCCCCGGCTCCCCGATCGCCGCGCCCGTCGGCGCCGCCGTCGCCGGACTCGCCATGCCCCCGCTCGAACCCTGCCTGCGCGCCCTGTGGCCCGTCGTCGTCGACGAGGACCAGCTCGACACCGCGTACGCCTTCGACTCCGCCGCCCAGCAGGCCCTCTACGTCGCCGGACCGCTCGCCGTCGCCGGCATCGCCGCCGCCTTCAGCCCCGTCACCGCCCTCTGGACGGCCGCCGGGCTCGGCCTCGCCGGCACCCTCGTCGTCGCCACCGCCGCACCCGCCCGTGCCTGGCAGGCCCCGCCGCGCGAACACTCCGCCGGCCTGCTCGGCCCGCTCCGCTCCCCCGGCCTGGTCCTGCTGCTGCTCGGCCTGGCCGGCGCCGGCTGGACGGTCGGCGCGCAGAACGTGCTCTTCATCGCCTACGCCGAACAGCACCACGGCGTCCCCGGCGGCGCCGGCACCCTGCTCGCCCTCGCCGCCGTCGGCGGCCTGGTCGG
>FTKL01000715.1_pt2 | contig 34855 bp, 40 predicted proteins | sample 2434061 | NCBI WGS metagenome assembly FTKL01 (sample SAMEA3914816, study PRJEB12502) | metagenome | biome: forest; material: soil | place: USA | collected 2011-09-16 | depth 0.3 m
CTGTTCGGCTGGATTGTCCTGTTCCTTCGAACTAGGGTGCTGGAGCTCGCGCTCATGGCGCTCGAAGTCAAAGTTTTTCTCGTATTCCTGCTGTCCTGGATCGAGTTTCTTGTCTTGCTTTACTGCCATGATGTTGATTCCTAGAAGCTAGGAGTACCTGTCTGTTCGTTATTTGCTATCGGCGCTTGGTCGGGCGTGGGCGCCTGGATAGGTGCCTGTGATTGCTGTGTGTAGAGGTTTTGAAGCTGCTGAATCTGCGCAGGATTCGTTGTGATCAGTGATGTTTCGGTTGGACTTGCGATAATTTGCATGTGTACGTGGTTCTGACCAGCAAAGAATAATCCCTGCCCTACTGGGAATTGGGCTAGGCGCTTCTTTTCCTCGTCGGTTAATTTGAACACTTCGGCCAGCACATCAACTGCTGATGTCGATTGCTTCAATAATAGCTGCATGGAGGCATTCGCGACAATAGCACGGCCCATTTTGCTGCCCATAAAGTCTTCGACGTCCTGGGTGATAGTGGTTAGACCGAGGTAGTACTTACGAGCGCGTTTGGCGAGGCTGAATAGGAAGTTAGCTGAGTCGTCGTATTTCATCAGCTGCCAAGCCTCGTCCACGATCAGCATGCGTTTGCGTTTGTCGGCGCGAGTCTTGTTCCAGATGTAGCTCAATACAATGTACATCGCAACTGGGCGGAGTTCGTCCTCGAGGTCGCGGATGTTGAAGACGACCATTGAGTTGTTGATGTCGACGTTACTTTGCTGACTGAAGATACCGGCGAAAGTACCAGTGGTGTATTTGCGCAGGCGCTGTGCCAGCTGCGGACCGCTGCCGGCCATGTGGAGCAATGTTTCGTAGAGATCGTTAATGGTTGGTGGGACTGAGTTGTGTGTCAGCGGGTCGCTGGTGATACCGGCGCGTGCGTAGGTATCGATAAGCGCTTGGTCGAGGTCGGCTTCTTCGACTGGCGACAGTGCTGGCATCGTCGCGCCGCTCTGTGTCATCTGGGCGCCGCCCATCATGAGGCGAAGCAGACCGTGCAGGGTGATTAGGTTGGCGCGGAGCGCGTCCTCTGCTTCTTCGTTCTCGATGACGCGTGGCAGGTCAAATGGGTTGATGCGCGTGCTGGAGTTGAGCGCGAGCTGCACATAGCTGCCGCCGACTGCTTCACACAAACGCTGATATTCGTTTTCTGGGTCGACGATGATAATCTCGGAACCCATCATCATACTTCGCAGGGCTTCGAGCTTCACGGTGAAGGACTTACCTGCACCAGACTTCGCAAAGACAACCATGTTGGCATTCTCAAGTGAGAACCGGTCAAAGATGACCAGGCCGTTGTTGTGCATGTTGATGCCATACAGAACACCCTTCTCCTGCGTCAGGTCTGCGCTGGTGAATGGGAAGCTCGTGCTAAGCGCGCCGGTGTTCATGTTGTGGCGAATCTGCAACTGGTCAACCATCTGTGGAACCAATGAATTCATACTCTGTTCCATCTGTGACGAGGCAACTTTGCTAAAGACAAGCTGCTGGCCCAGGATGGTTTCGATCTTGTGCTGCACGAAAGCGATTTCGTCTAGACTGTCACCGTACACGGTAATGTACAGGCCAAAACGGAAGAAACGCTCGGCACCAACCTGAAGTTGGTCACGCAACTCTTCTGCGTCCTGGATCGCCGCTTCGAGGCCTGGGTCGCGAACTTTACCGCGCTCTTGGTTGATGGCGATACTTGCTTCCAACTGCCCTACCTTTTTGCGCAGGTTGTTCAGGATGACCTGACTCTCGACTGGGTAGATGAACATGCTGACGTCGATAACTTCGTCGATGTTGATGATCGGGCTAAGCCAACCAGTGTAGATCTGGCGAGGATAGCCGTAGACATAGATAGTGCGAGCGTACCTGGTGCCGAGTCGGAAGTGACCGGCCTGTACCTCGAGTGAGCTTGGTGCGATGATGTCACGAAGCGTGGTAATACCGCGCAGGAACTCTTGCTCGATCTCTTGTTGCTCACGCTGACGCTGCTGCTCTGCGATAGCAACTGGATCGTTCTTCTTGCCGCCAAATAGTCCCATTACATGACCTCCCTATCCAGATGTGGCTGTGGTGCTTGACCTTGGCCTTTGGTAATAATCGGTGCGTTCATCGCGTTAAAATCGCCCAGTGGTTCTCGTACGGCAGTGTCAGGGTTGTAGACGTTGTAGTAGAGCTCGCCCAGCTCCTTTGTGTTGAGCTGAGAGCTGCGGATGCCGATCTGAAGCAGACCGTTAATGACCGTCTGCACGCGGTTACGAACCTCGTCCTTTGACTTGTTGTAGGTAGCCTCGTCGATGCGAATGCGCTGCTGCTTGGTGCTGCCAAAGAGGCTGCCAACCATGCTCTTGCTTTGGCTGACTGCGCTGGTGACGTCGCCGGCTGGGTAGTACGGTACGACGATGAAGAAGCTCTTGTCCATGATGTTCGTCTCTTGGGCTAGTGCGCCGATGAAGCTGATGTAGTCGTCCATCAGGACGCCCAGAAGCATGTTGTCTTGGTCACGGCGAATGCGCTCGAGCAGGTCGAGGTACGGACCAATGTCGACTTTCTGGGAGCGAATCATGATCTGAATCGGGAAATACAGCGAGTTCAGGAAGTTCTGGTAGCTGTACTCTACCGCTTCGCGTTCGCGGTCACTCATAAGGTCAAAGTTAATAGACTGGCAGGCTATAACAGCGCGCATGCTGCCGTCGTTCATGATCGTCATGCTATCACGAAGCTCTGCGATCAGCAGGGAGTTCTGAGAGCTGTTTGGGTTACGAGGTGCTGGGGCTGGCAGGCCAGTCTGAATGCCACCGCCACCGTTGACGGTAGCTTGCTGGGGCAACTGCTGAGCCTGGTAGTTTGGAGGCGCAGTCGCAATGCCGCCTACTTCACCGACGGGCTGCGGAACTTGCGGCGCGCCTAAAGGCTGCACTGGCTGACCAGGCTGCATTGGTTGCTGAGGAATTTGTTGAGGCTGCATGAAAGAGATTACCTACCCACCAATTATTACGACCCACGCGTCAGTGGAGCTTAATGACAACTTCACCCTCGTCCCCCTCTTGGAGGCGATGCGCCTCGTGAGCGATCGCGCTTATGCTTAGATCGTTATTACTTGCAAGCCTCATTATATCAGGCGAAACGGTCTGTGTCAGTGGCTTCTCGGGCTTTGGTTCTTCGGCTTTTTGCAGCGGCCTGAGCTGAGTCGTGGTCGGTGTCGGTACATGATATGGTTCGACGACTTTTTGGTGCATAGAGTTCGGGTATGGATTGAAGTGCGGCGCCGCTGTGTTGTCGCTTGGTGCGGCCAATGGGGCTGGTTGCGCTGCTGCAGGAGCTGGTGCCTGGAATTGGCGGCTCAGGACGTCGTCGTAAGGATTATTGGCGTAGTCTTGGTGAGCAATACCGCCAGGACCGACTTGAACTGGGACGGCTGCGACGGGAGCTGCAGGAGCGCCGATTTGTTTCATGCGGTCGATAGCCTGTTGGCGACTGGATTCGTTCTTCTTTGCGAGCAGTGTGTCGAATGACTTCGCAAGTTCAGCGTGGTCGTCCATGATGTCAAATGCGTTGGCGGCTTCCGCTGCGACGCCGGCAGAGATACTTTCGTTCGCCTTATTGACGCCTTTCAGCGACCAACCACGACTGTCCATGACTCGCGCTAGGTAGTCTAACCGCTGCTGAGCCTCGTCTTGACCGAAGTCCTTTGTGAGTGAGTGCTCCTGGGAAGGCGGTGTGGTGATCTCGATATGGCTGACGGCACCCTCTGGGTCCCACATGCGGCGCTTTGGCTTCAAGTAGTAACGTATAACAGCCAAGAGGTACGTCTCCATAGGCTGGTCCTTACGAAGTGGCAACGCCAGTGCGCCAAACAGCAAGATGACCGGGAGTACAATAATAGCAAGAGGCAGCAGAACCTGAGCGAGCACAAAGCCCACAAATCCAGCAATCGCCACCACAATCAGATAGATAAATTGGCGAAAACTAAACGGACCGATCAGTTTGTCTTCGGCCTCAACGTCCTGAGGAACTTTGTAAACAGCCACGCCATTATTATGAAGGAAGCATCAGCATTAAACAACTTGATCGGGCCCTAAAACGAACTTCAGCCCGCTCCCCTGCCGCCGCGTGTGCGCGGAGCTGGGAAGCGGGCCTCTTTGTGGGTGTTGACCGCGGTCAGGCGTTCCAGAACATGTTGTCCCGGATGCCCTGCGGGTCTTGGTTGAAGCGTACGCTGGCGAACTGGACGTGGCCGTTCTTCAGTCGAATCAGGCGACCGCCGGAGTGGTGAACGCGGGAGCGGTGCTCCATGTTCTTGAGGAGCACCACCTCGTTCTCATCATCCGGTACGAAGTAGACCGTGCCTTCGTGAAGGCCGGCTGCCTGTGCCAGTCGGACCGCCCTGTGGAGTGGGTGCTCGATCGGCGGCTGCGGTCGGTTGCGCAGAAGGAACAGCCCAATCAGACTCAAGATCACCAGCGCGCCCGCCACCAGCTCGTTGCCGTCTATGTGGGTGCTGCCAATATCCATTTCTTTGTCCCTCGTTGGGTACGGATTTGGTTTTTGTATCATACCACTTTTGGGGGATATTTCAAGATAAGTTCAAAGTGTTGTACTTCCGGCCCAGCCCGGACGCCGCTCTTGGGGAGCGACGCCGGGCCGGGGCCTGCCTCGGGTGTGAGGACTTGTTGGCGAATGGTTCAGTCCCACTCTACTGGCGGGCCGTGCCAGGGCTTGCCTCCGTTGACGAAGAGCTTGCGGGCCATCTCGACGATGAGACGGCTCGGGTTACCGATGAGCGGTTGCGAAGCGAGTTGATCGCCGTGGAACACGCGGCCATCTTGGAGGATGCTGGTTCGCTGACCCCAACTCCACACAACGGTGTCGTCGTAGCCTCGACCTTCTACCTGGACCGTTCTCTCGAACACCCACCCGGTGTGCTGGTCCAGAGTGCGCTCCGGTGCTTTGCCTGGTTTCTCGCCTCGCCTTGTGCGCCTTGGCGCCGTTGCGGGGCGGGTCACCCTGCCGATGACCACCCTCTCGAGTGGCTGGCGCAGTGCGATCCACGACTGGACGACCTGGGGATACGTGAGTTGGGGCTGTTCGATCACGTAGCCCATGCAGGCTGCCGACAGGGCGAAGCGGAAGGGGTCCTTCTGCCATCCTCTGCTCTGCGCTGTTACCCGCTGCTGGTGTTGGCGTCCGTCCTGTGCTCGACAGTTGTTGCACAGGTACCGATCCGTCGACGCGTGGTTGTAGCCGCGCATGTAGGCGGCTTCAGCGAGCGTTTTGCCCTTGCCGTACTCTCTTTGCCCCCTGAGTTCGTAGTGCTGTCCCTGCAAATGGGACTCGCACACTCCGGCACCACACCGCGTACAGTTGGCGGCCGTGACTCGACCGCAGTGGCAGTTACGATTGCTCATGATCACCTCTCAGACTGAATGCCTGAGTGCAATCTATACCACATTTTGCCCGTGATTACTAGATGTGGTCCTTCATTGTCTTGATCGCCTCTGGTGCCTCTGAACTGTTGAGGGTCGTTGGGTTGTTTGCGATTTCTGTCATACGAGCACGGATAGCGTCCTTTGCGTCCTGATCGAGATTGGCCATGACTTGTGCTGCAAATGCGTTGTCTCGAGCTCGTTCAGCGGCTTCTTGTGGGGTGCGTGCGGCAGCCGGATTGTATTTCGCGCTAGTCGGATTGGCCGCCCGGTCAACAATTGAAGCAGTTTCGCCAAGTACGCCAGCCTTCATGCCAGCGATGCTTGATGCACCAGTTTGCGCAATAGTGAGCATGCGTTGTTTCATCATCTCTGCGCGCATGCCGGCGGTATCTGTTGCTGCTATTGAAACTGGTTTTTGGGTTGCTGGGTTTGTTATCTTTGCGCCAGTAGAATCCACAGCTTCACCCTTTGCGTTAGTCTGGATCATACGTCCGGAACCGAGGTTGAAGTTTGTAGCCAAGTGGTAGCCACCCTTCTCTTTCAGCTTGCCGTCATTGCGGCGAATGACGTCGTCGAGCATCGACTGGCTGCCGGCGTCGGCAAAGCGCGATGACGTACGTGCTGCTTCTACAGTCCCAACTTCGCCCTGGCTTGCTGCAGAGTGGACGGCGGCCTTCATGAGTTCTGGGTGTTGGGCGAAGTCGAAGAGCGTGTTGCCGCTCGCGTCCTTAATTTGAGAGTTGGCAGATGGGTTTTCGAGGTATGACTTAAGGTGTTTACCGGCAAAGGTCTTTTGGTCGATGTTCAAATTCTTAAGCTGGTTAGTCAGCAGGGACATTGCATTCTCGAGGTCTTCAGTCTCCGCCTTGGCGATTGTTGCCTGGGCATTAGCCTGTACACGCATACGGCCCGACTCACCACCGATACCAGCTGCGCTGCCGGCAAAGCCTTCATCTGCAGCCTGACCGGCCAAGTACTCTTGCCGTGCGCGGCCAAGCTCGCGTTCACGTTGTTCTTTCTTAAAGTCACGGCGATAGCCATAGCCTGCGGCCCAACCAACTGCTCCACCGCGACGTGCGGCTCGCATTCGCATTTCCTGACGACGTGGTTTGACGACACCTTCGTTGAAGGCTTTGCCACCCCTTTGGGCGAGGCCACGACTTCGTGCGTTGTGTAGGAAGCCGTAGGCACGGCCCATAAGCGCACCAGACGCTGCGAATGTTGCTGGGAGGAATACGAGTGGTACAACATAGACGACGAACTGCAGGATGACTCGGACGGCTTGGGCGACGTCGTCACTCACGCCATCACCGGCAATCTTGAAGTCTGGTTGTTGCAGGATGATGCCAAAGATCTTGCCGGCTGCGAACAGCAGGACGATCATCGGATACATCATCAGCAGCTGCACGAGCGTCTTACGCCACTTATTGTAGTAGCCTTCGGTATTCGGCAACATATACATAAGTATCGCCACTGGCGCGAGGATAACGAGCATAATGATCGCCATTTGGCGCACGACAAGGACGATCACGACAACCACTACAACGAGCAGCGCTAAACCAAGGAAGCTGAAGAACCAACCAATAGCCGCACCACCACTTACCACAATGGTGATAAGTGCCGCACCACCGAGCGTAAAGATACTACGAACCGCACCGGCACTCGTACCGGTATTGAGCTGTTGCGTTCCCGCTTGCTGCAGTGCGGACATCACGAGTTGCGATATACCCGCTCCAAATACGTTGAAGGCGTCAATCACGAAGGCCACGATAAAGTAACTCAGGTTCACGCCCACGACCACGAAGGCCATCTTTGGCAATATACGTTTGATGCCGTAGTTACTGATGCCGATGGATGTTGCCTGCGAGAAGATGACGATGAAGAAGAAGATGATAAAGCCGACGTTGGCAACGTTGCGGATGTCTTGCCACAGAATGTAGATTGGGTTGTCGGCGTTCGTCGTCAGCGGCGAGATGGTCATGAACGGAATGATGATGTTGTTCTCGAAGAAGTTTGTCGCGCTGGCGATCAGTTGAACCGCAGGACATAGTACCCATGCCAGTGCGCCGGCCAGCCCGTCTCCGGTTGTACAAACTTTTTGATCATCTGGTCCACCCTGTCCTGGAGGCGTGCCAGGAATAGTTGATCCAGCCGTTGAGCCAAATATAACGTATACATTTGCGGCTTCGCCTGGGTTCTTGGTGAACAACTGGCAAGCTTTGAAGTTAGCGCTACAGACAACGTAGATGCCAGCTTTTACATTCTTGAATTGACCAGTCCAACCCTTTTCGTCGCCACCACCTGGACCCTTGCCGTCTTTGATCGCGGCGAGATTGTTGCTGGTAATTGGGTTTGCGGAAAGCGCGCCAGTTTTCTTGGCGAGACAGTCGGTAAAGAGCTGGTCGAGATTATTGGTATAGTCGCCTTTTGCTTCACACAGTGTGAATATGTCTGTCTGCGGGATGCCATTGTAGTCGCTGGCTGGACCCATGCCTGCAGTGACGTTGACGTTTTGTGGGTCGCCGCCAGTATCGGTGCCGCCTGCGGGGCCGCGCTTGTCGACGCCGGTTATTCCAGCGTTCATTAGGGAGATGTTCGCGGTTCCGGTGCTTGGGTCGTGGGTTAGGCCGCTGATGTTAGCTTTTAGGGTGTCCTGCGAACAGGTTGAAGGCGCGCTGGTCGTAAAGATAAGTTCACCCTTACTAAAGTCGAGTTTACCGGCAGCGTCTGGGAAGATATCGAGCGTCATCGATACCTTACAGCCAAAGCTCATATCAATTGGACCATTACTGGCGGCCATAAACGTCTGTGAGCCAGGAGGCGTGCCAAAGACGTTGCCGACAAGGTCGCCCGCTACATTAACCGGGGTTTTGATCGCGCTACCGCTAAATTTGATAGTTGTGGCGTTCACCCATTCTAATTGAATGGTGCTAGCCGCATGGGCTGGCGTGGCAGATACAAGAGTCGTTAAAAGGACAGAAAATACACCGGTTACCAATCCTGCGAGGATCGTGCTTCCCTTACGTAGATGTTTTGTAACCATGACTTGGTATCCCTTACCCGATGTCTTCTTAGATGCCATGCGCTCATGGCTTTCTTATGATCATCATTATAACGAAGCGCGGCTGCTTTTACCAACGCCAAAAACATTGATGTAAATTTTGCAATAAGTACGCTTTAACAGAGATAAAGACAAAAAACATGGGCTTGTGCTGGTCGCTTCGACCATGCTATGATCCCCTGCGTGTTCTTGCTGGGCGGCAAAGCTTTTACGTCGTTGGCGCGGTCGTCGGCTTTGCCTCCAGTTAGCACATTTTTTATTGGCTTTATACCGTTCGAACAGCTACCCCCTGGCTGTTCTTAGTGCTCTTAACTATATATTCTATAGAACCTCGGGGCGCATTTCTAGTATTTTTTGTGACCCCTGTCAGAAACCTAGATTTAGTACCTTGCTTATGTTATAATATGTTTGTCAGTTCTTCGAACTCGGAGGTGAGAAAGGCATGACCGCACCGCGAAGGTATCGCCGGTTCCCGTATCGTACGGTGTTCCGGTGGCTGTTCTTCTTTCTGTTCCTGGCGTTGATCCCCGTGGCCCCGTGGCTGTGGACGATCTACTGGCAGGACTACTACAACCAGACCGTCCACGACCTCAACCAGAGCCCGAGCTACCAGCACGACCCTGGGGCGGCGCAGGCCGTCACCTGGCACATCGATGCTCAGTGGCCGTGGGTTCTGCTCGGCGCCATCATCGTGTTCCTCCTCTATCTGCCGATCTGGTGGTGGGCGCGTCCCTCTCGTGACCCGGCAGAGCCCCACTACTAGGGGCGATGAAGAACTGGCGCGGCCCACGTGGTCGCCCCTCGGTCTGCCCGCATCCTTTGCGGAGCGGACCGAGGGGTTCTTCATATATTGCGAAAAAACTTCAATAGCGGTACTCTGTTACTAAGAATTAGGTATAAAAATGAAAAAGATTACATCTCTGCTTTTCGGCTCACTCCTTGCGGCTACGCTTATGCTCGGATTTGTGAGTCCGGCCGCCGCCCAGACAGATCAAAAGACAGTTAAATGTGGTACCGACCAGGTAGCAGTCGGCGTAGCCATCAACGGCAACAACTGCGTCGATAAAGGCACAACCGTCCAAAACAATATCATTATTGTATGGCTCAGCAGCATTATTAAGTTCCTTACCGTTGGCATAGGTATCGCCGCTACTGGGGGCGTGGTGTACGGTGGCTTCCTCTACCTTACCGCCCAGGGTAATGCGGGCAAGACTCAGAAAGGTATCGCCACCATCATGAACGCGCTGATCGGCGTGTTGCTGTACGCACTGGCCTTCGCTATCATTAACTTCCTCGTCCCTGGCGGAGTACTCAAATAGTATGAAGAAGTTTTTCACCTCTGTATTTATCGCGCTCAGCCTTACGCTGACAGCAAGTGCGCTTGCTCCAGCTCCGGCAAAGGCAGCGAACTTGCCAACGCCAGTGACTCAATTCGCCGCGTGTACGGGCGGTTCATTCTTTGGCTTTCCACCTTGGTACGCCTGTCTACCGAAGGACGCCGATGGCGGTCCGAAACTTACCAAGCTTGAAGACGTCTGGCTTATCGCCTTCCCTCTCCTCGAGACGGGCATCAAGGCAGCTGGCTACACGGCGATTGGATTTATACTGTGGGGCGGCATTCGCTTCATAAAGAGTCAAGGTAACCCAGGTGAGATTACCGCATCGCGCGACACCATCCGTGACGCACTCATCGGCCTCGTTATCTGCGTATCTTCGGTCGCAATCGTACAATTTATGGCATCAAGGTTGTAGAATATGAATATGCTTAAACTACTCGCAGCCATCTCTGTAGACGCAAATAGTCTCGGCCTTCCAAAAGTGGCGGCCAATGACGCCACGTGGGGCAATATTATCGGCGGCATCTTTATCTTTGCTGGCGCCTGGGCGACACTCTTCATCGTGATCGGCGGCGTGCGTTACGCCGCGAGCGCTGGCGACCAGGGTCTGATCACGAAGGCAAAGGACACGATTCTCTATGCCGTCATCGGTTTGATTGTTTCGATCCTCGCGTTCACTATTGTACAATTTGTCTTAGGAAGAATTTAGGAACTATGAAGAAATTATTTGTCTCGGTATTCACACTACTCGCTCTCATCTTCGCAGTGAGCGCATTGGTGCCACACGCGGCACACGCTGCGGTCGACGTATTCCAGAACTGTGGCGGCAACGCTGACACAGCTATCTGTAAGGCTACGGGCGACAAGCTATTTGGCCCTAACAGTATCTGGACCAAAATTTTGAACGCGCTTATCTATGTGACGGGTTCCGTTTCGGTCCTGATGATCGTGATCGGCGGTCTGCGTTACGCAATCTCTGGTGGTGACCAAGGCAGCATCAGCAGCGCCAAGAACACTATCCTCTACGCGGTTGTCGGCCTTGTCCTGTCGGTGATGGGATATGCCATCGTGAACTTTGTACTGAGCAGAATATAAGGAGAATGACGATGAAGAAAATCAAACTTATTGTAGCGAGCCTACTGTTCGCAGTCAGCGTTTCGGCTGGCGGCGCGGCGTTGGTTGCATCCCCCGCTCTGGCGGCGACTCCAGAACAGTCTGCCTGTGAAGGTTCGGGCGGCACGTGGGCCGGTACGACCTGTTCGCAAGGTACTCGTACGTTGACGGGCACGATCAAGAGCGTCGGTAATATTCTCATCTTCCTGACGGGCGCTATCTCAGTTCTGATGATCATCATCGGCGGTGTACGCTATTCTCTCTCTGGTGGCGACCAGGGTACTATCACAAGCGCTAAGAATACGATTTTGTACGCGGTAGTTGGTGTTGTCGTCTCGGTTGCGGCATACGCCATTGTGAACTTTGTTCTCACCAATATCTAAGGTTTTGGTCAGGGTAAAACACTAGCGTATGGACGTCGCCGTGGTACAATAAACGCATATACATATATAAGGAGAACCACATGAAATCTTTCATGAAAAAAGTTGCTGGTTTCGTAGTTATCGTGCCAGCTTTGGTTCTGGGCCTCACCCTGGTAACGCCTACCGTTGCCCACGCTCAGAACTGTACTGATGTAACAGCCGGTGGTATAGGTAACGGCGCTAACTGTGCCAAGCCAACAAACGCAGCCACTAACCTCTTTGGTGACGGCAGCATCTTTAACACGATCACTAACATCCTCTTGTTCTTGATTGGTGCCATCTCTGTGATCATGTTGATCATCGGTGGTGTCCGCTACGTCGTATCTGGTGGTGACCAGGGTGCCGTTACTTCAGCTAAGAACACGATCTTGTACGCTATTATCGGTATTATCATTGCCTTCCTGGCCTTCGCAGCCGTCCGCTTTGTTACCGACCAGCTCCAGAAGAGCACATACACTGGCAGCCACGTCGCTGTTATCGAGTAAGCTCCCCAACACAAAATACAGAGCCGGCCTGAAAGGGCCGGTTTTGTTATGACCGTAGTTCTCTTATCCTCGTATCGCTGAATCGTCATACGCCCATAGTTAGGGGCGTTACCGACCCTCGTCCTCCCGTCACCCTCCCTCCGGCTCGGGCCTACGGAGCTAGACGCTCCTTCGTCGCCGGGCTCCGATACCGTCGGAACTATGACGGTCGAACGAGTACCGGCTGACGTTAACCGACCGAGTTCCTCAGCCAAGCGGCAACACCTAAGACCAGAAACATCCTGTTTCCCAGGCGAACGGAACGAACTTTTGTGAGTGTAGTGTTTTCTGGGCGGAGGTGTGCCGATTCGGCGCGTGGGTAGAATTCAAAGTAGGTGGGCCCTTTAACGTCCGGGCCCAGGACGGAGGATGCTGCTCGGGATGGGAGCGGTCTAGGCTTTCGGTCGTGGGAGGTCGGGGTTGTGCATCTGCACATCCGTCTTTCCGCAGACGCGACACTTCAGAGTATCGAGCCACTCGGGCTCACGGCTCTGAAGAGTTGCCTTGACCTTCTCGTCGCTGTAGCACCACTTGCGTAGGACAACATTCCACGCGTTGTGGTTGCATGGCGGTGCGTGCTCTTCCATCCCGGAAGGCCTTTCTCGTGTGACTGTGCCGCCAGTTATAGACGGCCCGAGCAACAAAGGGATTTTAGAGGAGGGGAGTCCCGAAGTCAACTAATTAGTTGGGGTGGCGGGTGGAGTGAGTCCAGCTTTGCTGTATTCGTCGTTGATCAGCTGTGTAAGCTTGCCTTTGTCGAACGTCGTGTCCTGGGCGACCTTTTGGCCGTTCAGGATGAGAGTCGGAGTAGAGGTGATGCCGAATGAACTGGCGGTTGAGCGGTCGCGGTTGATCTTGTCGGTGACCTGGGAGCTGCTAAGGTCACTCTTGAATTTATTGGCATCGAGGCCGAGCTGCTTGGCGTAGCTTTCAAACTTGGCGGTACGGTCGCTGACGGTAGCGTCTTTCCATTCGGCTTGGTTGTCGTAGAGCATGTCGTGGTATTCGTAGTACTTACCCTGCAGGCCAGCGGCTTCAGCGGCAGTTGCGGCAGCCAGCGCATTCGGGTGAATGGTAGTCAGCGGCATGTTGCGGAAGATAAATGTCAGGTTGTCTTTGTATGTACTGGTAATCTGCTTGATAGCCGGGTAAACAGATTCACATCCAGGGCATTGGTAGTCACCATACTCGATGAGCGTGACCTTCTGGGCAGTGTTCCCGAAGACGTGATCGGCGATAGGGCCGGTCGAAATAATTTTAGTTGCGTCCCCAGTCCAGTTGCTGCCGTTGTCTTTCTTGTTCGTCACGAGAATGAGTCCCAAGATACCTAGGCAAAGCAGTACAAAAATAATCCATCGTGTTCTTGTCATAACCATTTTATAATACCGCCTTCGAATGCATTTTACAAACTATGAAATGTAAATTGGTATAATGTCAAAGTCCCTTCTCAGGAACGGAGGCGTACCAGATGACGCCAAGGAAGATACGTAGTGTGGGCCGGATGTCGCTGGCGGATTTCGACAGGTTCTGTCGACTATCCGTTCTGGTGATGGCCCGGGGTATCCGCGAGGATGTGGGCGCGGCCCAGGTCCAACGCAAGACAAGTTATGCAGGCGAGGCTGGCGGCGACGTCGTCACGACTGCTGACTTGGGGGCACAGCGCCGACTCATGGAACTGGCGGGGCGATACCTGCCGGAACAAGTCGGGCTGATCGGTGAAGAGAATGGCCTGCGGCGTCCGTCGACGCTCACTGGTCCTTCCGTCGTCCTCACGATCGACCCGGCTGACGGCACACGGTCGCTGATCAAGGCGATCGAGGCCCACCGGCAGCCGGTGCCCGGCGAGGTTTCGGCCATGCTGGGCGTGCAAGTGGACGGCGTGGCCGTGGGGGCCTACATCTGCGACGTCGGCGATCTGATGACGTACATGCGGACCCCCTACGACTCGCGTGTTCTGCGGGTGACTCCTGAGGGTACCGAAACCGACATGAGCACACTGCCGCGGGCACAGTCCCTGGCCAAGGGCACGCTGCTGCGCCACGGCCGGCGGCCGATCGGCACCTCGCTGGGCAATCGCCTGGTGAGTACAGCCTTCGGACGTATCCAGCCGGGCGGTAACAGCATCGGCCTGACCGTGATGGGCGTATTCAGCGGTCAGTTCGTGGCCGCGCTGCGGGTGGCTGGCACGTACGCCACGCCGTGGGACGATACTCCGGTACAGGCCGCGTGCTACCGCAGTCACGTCGTGACGCTGCGGGTGAACCGTGATCGTCTGGAGGAGCTGCGCTTCGACCGGCTCGACCAGCTCACCCGGTGCGACTACGACATCCTGTACGTCGCGCGTCAGTACCTGCCGGAGCTGCGCCGGCACGCTCAGGTCATCACGTTCCCTTAGGGAATAGGGCGGGCGAGTCACCAGAAATTTGGAGACTTGCCCGCCCGACGCAAATTCTGGGGTAGTATAATGGATACTATGCTTCAGCTTATTACTCAACTCGTTGTACTTATATTGGTGGCGACTGTGGCCGGGCTCAAGAGCCTGCGATTTTCGCCAAACAACCTCACTGACTTTGAATTGCAAAGGCGAGTAAAGGCCGGGAACGAAAACGCCAAGCAGGAAGCAGAGTTCCGCGCAGAGCGACCGCTGCTGGATGCACTTCGGCGATTGGCAGTACTCGTGCTGACGATCGTCATCGTGATTATCCTGGGCAGCACGTATAACTTTGTGTTGGCTGTGCTCCTGGCGCTGGTGTGGTTGATTTTGGCGGAGCTGCTCAGCTCACAGGCCTGGGTGGCTCGCTTGGCAGAGCGATTCTCACTTCAGTACGGGGTGCAACTTTTGCGCGCGGCGCACTCGATGCGCCCGATCCTGAAGCCGCTTGCCGACAGCCGGGCACTCGGTTCGTCGACGCAGGCCACGTTCTATTCGAAAGAAGAACTTGAGCAGGCGATCGAACGCGACACGCAGGTTCTGGACAAAGAAGAAAAGTTGCTTATTCATCAGGCTATGGTCTACCAAGATGTGCGCGTCGGCGACATCATGACGCCGCGCTCGGTGCTCACGACAGTCGAAGCTGGCGAGACGGTGGGGCCGCTCCTTCTCGATAAGCTTCATAAGTCTGGTCACTCGCGCTTTCCCGTCGTCACCGAAGATCTCGATCACACTATTGGCGTGCTCTATATGCACGACCTTGTGCCGCTGAACCCGAAGGCCAAAACCGTGAACGACGTCATGAGCAAGAAGGTGTTCTACGTGCACCAAGACAAGTCGCTCGACCATGTTCTGCAGGCATTTTTGCGGACCAAGCATCATTTGTTCATGGTCGTGAACGAGTTTGAAGAGGTGATGGGCGTCGTGACGATCGAGGATGTCCTTGAGACGATTATCGGTCGCAAGATTGTCGATGAGTTTGATCAGTATGAAGATTTGCGCGCTGTTGCAAAGCTTGCAGCCGACAAACGCCGCAAGGCTCGGGGTGACGATGCTTGACGCCTCCTTATTTCTGCGTAATTATAGGGTTACCATAAGCGCTAAAAGAGAAACATCATGAATCCTGAAAATCCAATCCCTCAAAACCCTAACCCAACGCCACCACAACCAGGCGTACCACCAACACAACCACCAGTCACGCCTCCGACTATGCCTGGCCCAGCACCTCAAAATATAGCGCCCACCCCAGCCCCATTCGCTCCAACCCCTACGCCAATGCCCACCCCTGAGCCAGTCAAAGCTGTACGGCCAGTCGGTTCACGCAAAGGTCTTGTTATCGGCGTGATGGTAGCTGCTGTCGTTATCATCGCAGCGCTCGTCTACTTTGTCGTCACCGCTGGTTAAGACGAACTTTAGTAACCCAAATGGGTAAATGCTACTGCTTGCACTCTAGAGGTGTAACAGATTATCCTATATGGGAGTAAAATTAGGTAAACATATGAGAACTCTGACCAAAGATATATCAAGCCATGTTGGCCAGTCCGTGCAAGTGCGCGGTTGGTTGCACAAAAAACGCCTTCTCGGTGGGCTTAACTTCCTGACGGTCCGCGATCGTAGCGGTATTGTTCAGGCTTTGGTCGAGAATAAGGACGAGCTGGAGAAGCTGCGCGGCATGCAGATTGGTACCGTTGTTGCCTTCCAAGGCACCGTCGTCGAAGATCAGCGTGCCCCTGGTGGCGCCGAGCTGCACGACGTGACGATTACCGTCGAAGTACCAGTCACCGACGAGCCGCCGATCGAGATCGACAAGCCAATTCTGCACAAACCAGAAAACCTCGACACGCTGTTCGAATACCGTGTCCTCAACGTTCGTAACCTCAACGAACAAAAGATTTTCCGCATTCGTGCTGATCTGACCCGCTACTTGCGCGAGTTCCTTTATCAGAACGAATTTATCGAGATCGACACGCCAAAGCTGCTCGCTGAGGCAACCGAAGGCGGCGCTGAAGTGTTCAAGCTGGATTATTTTGGCAAGACCGCAACGCTGGCGCAGAGCCCGCAGTTCTACAAGCAGATCATGGTTGGCGCATTCGAACGCGTGTTCGAAATCAACCATAGCTACCGCGCCGAGCCAAGCGCAACAACCCGCCACCTGACCGAGCTGACAATGCTCGACATCGAGATGGGCTTTGTGGCTGATCACGCTGAAGTACTCGACACAGTTGCCGACATGACTCAGAGCGCATTGAAGCGCGTGTACGACGAGCATGCTGCTGACCTCAAGACATTGAACGCTCCTGAGCTGAAGCTTCCGGAAGACGGCAAGGTGCCACGCTTTACCATCACCGAAATCCACGAGATGTACACCAAGGCGACAAAGACCGACACGACTGACGAGAAAGATCTGACGCCAGACGAAGAACGCTGGATCGCTGACCATGCCCGCAAGAACCTCGGCACAGACCTGGTCTACGCCGTCGACTTCCCAGCCGCAGCCGGCAAATTCTACCACAAGTTCAAGGACGACGGCACCGTTGCTTGGGGCGACCTACTCTTCCGTGGCCTCGAAATCGCCACCGTTCCACTCCGCGAAAACAACTACGAGAAAATGATCAAGCAAATGACCGACGCCGGCCTCGACGTCAGCCACGAAGGCTTCAAGTATTACCTCCAGGCCTTCAAGTACGGACTGCCGCAGCACGGTGGTTGTGGCTTTGGTGTCGACCGCCTGGTCCAGAAGACAATCGGCCTCGGCAACGTCAAGGAAGCCACACTCTTCCCGCGCGATATCAATCGCCTGACGCCGTAACGTTATTCTCGTTGCGAAACTTTCGCTGCTCAGTGTAGAGTAGAGGCGTTATGGATGATTGGCTCAAAGTCTGCATCGGCGTGACGACGGTCCTCTTGAGCATCGCAGGACACATTCCTTATATTCGTGATATTCATAAGGGCCGGACGAAACCGCACGTCTACACGTGGTTTATTTGGACGGTGCTTACTGCGTTAACATGCATCGCTCAGCTCCGCGAGGGTGCGGCGGCAGGTGCCTGGACTACGGCCACAACGGCTTTGATGTCGCTGGTGATCTTCGGTATGAGTCTTTGGCGTGGCTCGCACGATATCACGAAGAGCGACACGCTGTGTTTGGCGGGCGCTATGATAGCAATTGGATTCTGGGTATTTGCGCGACAACCGCTACTCGCAGTCTTATTGGCCACATTTATCGACGTGCTGGCTTTCGTCCCGACGGTGCGCAAGACGCTGAATCGTCCTGAGCAGGAGACATTTACTACCTATTTTATTGCTGTAGTTAGGAATGGTTTGGCCGTCTTTGCGATGAATTCTTATAATATCGTTACCTTGCTGTATCCGGTATCGCTCTTTGTGATGAATGTGGGCATGTCGAGCGTGCTTTTGGTGAAGGACCGCTTGCAGCCTAAGAAGTTATTTCGATAGTCTTTCAGCGCAACCCTAGCCAGATGCGCTACACTAGATATATGGCTAAAAAGAAATCCTCTAAATCGACTCGCCACCAGCGTGCAAAGAAGCAGGAAGCGACTAAGAAGAAACCTGTAGCGAAGACAAAGACCGCAGCAGTTATTGCTGAAGGTTCTGATGAACCAGCGGTAAAAGTTGAGCAAGAAACTCCAGCAAAGAAGAGCTCGGCTAAGAAAACAACCGTGAAGACGACGGCACCGGCTGAGCCTCCTGTCGAGACTGAAGCGGTTGCCCAGGAATCAGCGCAGGAAATGATGCAACCAACTCGCCGCCGCATGATGATAAGTGCAGCCGCGCTCGGCGTGATTATCATTGCCTTGATCTTTGGCGCGGCTATTATTCGCCAGCAGAACACCGACAAGCAGACGGTAAAGTCTGGCCAAGTTTCCGGCAAGGCCGACGAAATTTTGCAAAGCGGCGGCAGCGTTTGTACGAACGGCAGCTCGCAAACCGACACGACTGGCAGCTCCAACCCTGATTCTGTCGGCATGATGCTGCAGACAAATCCGACAAGCAACATCCAGACACCACAGACACTCGGCGGCGGCAACGACGCCGGTACATTACAAGGCGCAAGCTGCTTCTAGACTCATGACCGACGACAAGCTATTTATTGTACGCAAGCGTAAGCTATGGAAGTTTGCACATTTCGACGAATGGTCGAACTGTTTCCAGGCGAGCGCGGTCACACCAAAGTTCTGGGATGAGTATTTTCCCCAGAAGCAACCGCTGGTTGTGGAGATTGGTGCGGGCACGGCTGACCTGAGCGTCGGCTTGGCGCGAGCCGAGAAGTCTAAGAATTTTGTAGCGGCCGACGTGAAGTCCGATCGTTTGTATACCGGCGCGAAGGTCGCACTGAACGAACCGCTTCGCAACATCGCCTTTGTCCGCGCGCAGCTTCGCGAGATGAGCGATTTGTTTGCGCCGCGAAGTATTAGCGAGCTGTGGGTGACATTTCCGGATCCGTTCCCGCGCGAAAAGCAGGCCAAGCACCGACTGACGCACCCGACTTTCCTTAGGATATACGCCAAGCTACTTACCGATGATGGCGTGTTGCGATTCAAGACCGACAACCGCGAGCTCTTCCTGTGGAGTCTCGAGCAACTGGTTGCCGAGGGTTGGCAGATTCGCGAGCTGAGCTTTGACCTGCACGAGAGCAATCTATCGAGCGACTACAAGATCACGACGCATTTCGAGCGCAAATATATGGAGAAGGGCATGGCGATTAACTACGTGTCGGCGACTCCGCCAACTTTATAGTTTGGGTTCGTTGTCCAGCGATTTCCAGAGATACCAGCAAGCGATTGACTCGTATGGGTGCCAGTTGAACTTATCCGAGATGACGCGCATTTCGTCGGGCTTTGGCGGCGTGTCGAGGCCATAGAGTTTCTTCATGGCCATGCGCACGCCAAGGTCGCCGGTTGCCAGAATGTCGAGGCGGCCAAGACTGAAGATGAGGAACATGTGAGCGGTCCATTCGCCGATGCCTTTGACGGCGACGAGTTCGCGGATGACTTCTTCGTTTGGAAGTGCCGGAAGCTTTTCGAGCTGGAGCCGACCTTCCTCAATGTGCAGCGCGAGGTCGAGCACATAACTGGCTTTGGGTCGCGACATACCGACGGCGCGAAGTTCTTCAATGTCGCGGGTCAGAATTTGCTCGGGCGTCGGGAACTTATCGCCAAATAGCGCGACGAAGCGCTTCACGATAGTTGCCGATGCTTTAATGCTGAGCTGCTGGCTGATGATGGAATCGACCAGCTCGCGGTAATAATCATTGTGCGGCTCGACGGTACACAATCCGAAGCGTTCGATGATGGGAGAGAGGTGAGGGTCGTTCTTACTGAGGTGGGCAGCTGCGGCCTCAAGCGTCTTTTGTCGGTCATTAGTCATACCATGATTCTAGCGTTATACTAGAGATATAGGCAAATGGGTAAAAAGTATGAACCCTGAAGAAATCAAAACAAACGACGAAAACCTCGAAGCCCCAACCGTAACCAGCCCCTGGCAATCCAGCCAAGGTGAGCCTGTTGTGCATACGGTCACGACGCCGCAACCCGAGCTGGTGCAGCCACCGAAGCCCAAGCGGTCTTTTGGCCAAAAGCTGAAGGCACTTCTTCGGAGTCGAAAATTTTGGGTTGGTTTGGTTGCTACGATTTTGGTCGTGGGCACCGCGATGTGGTTTATCGAGCCGACGCGGTGGTGGCTTGTGAACGCAGTCGGCGCACGAACTTCGATCACGATCATGACAATTTCACCAGGCGAAGGAAAAGCCAAAGTCTCGCAACTGAGGAACGTGACCGTGACCGTTGACGGCAAAACCTACAAGACTGATGACAAAGGCAAGCTACACGCTGATAGCGTACCCTTCGGCAAGGTCGTCGTCACCGCCAAGAAAGCAGGATATCAGGACGTCACGTATAACGCCGTGCTCGACTTTGACCCGTTCCTCCATAAGTTCGGCGGCAAGGAAGCCGACGACGCAGCGCGGAGCATTGAGCTCAGCATGAAGGCGACGGGTATTCCGGTTGCGTTCAAGCTTGTGGACTTTCTGAGCGGCAAGCCGGTGACAACTGGTGAATTTACCATTGGCGATACAGTCGCGAAGCCGGACGATCAAGGCCTTGTCTCACTCAAAATTCCTGGCACCGACGCCAGCAAAGTGACGGTGAGCACAAACTTTGGCGGCACATACGCCGACAAAAAGTTCGACGTCACGCTTGGCAGCAGTGATGTGCCAACCATTACGGTAGTTCCTGGCGGCAAACACTACTTTGTCAGCAAACGCAGCGGCGTGCTGACGGTGTACAGCAGCAATCTCGATGGTTCGGACGTGCAGGTCATCGTGACTGGAACCGGCCAAGAAACTGATGCGACGGCTTTTGCGGTCAGTCCGGATGGCAAGTATGGAATCTTAAGCTCTAGTCGTGACGGCGCACGCAATACCAAGCTTGATATGCTGCAGCGAATCTATGTCGTCGACCTTACGAGTAAGCAGATTTCGCGCGTGGATGAGGGCATTACTGTGAGCTTTGCCGACTGGTCGGGCGACACACTCATCTATACCACAACCACGTATGACTCCACGACAAACAAATATCCGACCGCACTTCGCAGCGTCGATGCGGCGAGCAAGCGCGTCTATAACTTTGAGGCGTCCGACTATATCAGTGTCAGCACGGTCGGCTTCGACAAAGTGCTGTATCAGAAGTACACGAATAGCGGCAGCGATGTAGCCATCAGCCCAGTCCTGCGCGAAGCCGGTGTGAACGGAAGCACGGCCAAGACGCTCGGGGAAAAGACCGACTACGACAGCTACCTCCAACTCGACTTTGACCGCGTCGCGTTTAAAACCGCACAAGACCAAGCCTGGCACGAATACAATCTCAATACCGATCAACTGAAGACAATTTCGCAGCCATCGACGGGCAGCAATACCATCCAGTATCTGAACACCGCGAACAACGATGGCAGCAAACGTCTCATGATCGACCGCGTCGACGGCAAGTACACGCTGATCGTGAAAGACACGGCAACTGGCTCGCTGACTCCGCTGTACGGCGCTGGCGGTTTGGGCGGTCCTATCCGTTGGATCGGCGATGTCATTGTGTACCGTGTGGTCAATAATCAAGAAACCGCCGACTATGCTGTCTCGCTGAATGGCGGCCAACCAAAGAAGATTACGGACGTCACGGCAACGTCTAGCACGACGGGCGCCGTGGTTGACCAGCGCTTCAGGTTCTACTAATGCTACACTAGGGTTATGAACGAGCAAGCACTACCTGACAAACAAATTGAAGCCGAAGTCGCAAAGTTAAACGTCGCCTGGACGCACATTCCTGGTGAAGGACTGGTGCGCGTATTCGAAATCGATGGATTTGCCGAAGGCCTGGCGCTTGTCGAAGAAATCGGCGGCGTGGCTGAACGGCTGACGCATTACCCAGAAGTAACACTTCGTAGCGAAGAGGTTGATGTGACTGCATTTACGGCTGATGCTGGTGGCGTTACCGCGCAGGATATTGAGCTCGCAAAGGCGATAGACGAAACTATTTCGTAGATGTTGTCCGAGGGTCAAATCCACGAGTTCCGGGAAATCGTGTGGGATTATTACCATGCGCACGCACGGTCTATGCCGTGGCGGGACGAGCCGACGCCGTATCATGTGCTTGTGAGTGAGCTGATGCTCCAGCAAACGCAGGTCGGTCGAGTATTGCCAAAGTACGAGCAGTTTCTGCGGCGCTTTCCTGACGTAGCATCACTTGCGGCTGCGCCATTATCTGATGTGCTGAGCGCATGGAGCGGACTGGGTTATAATCGCCGGGCGAAGTTTCTGCACGCTGCTGCCCAGCGAGTGATGAGCGAGTATGAAGGGGAGCTGCCGAACACGTCAGCGGGCTTAACCGATCTGCCTGGCGTGGGCAAGAACACGGCTGGCGCGGTAATGGCCTACGCGTTTAACCAGCCTGTGGTTTTTATCGAGACAAATGTGCGCACGGTTTTCTTTCATCACTTTTTCGAAGACCGAACTGACGTAGACGACAAAGAATTGTTGCCACTCGTCGAACAAGCCTGCGATCCGGACCATCCGCGCGAATGGTACTGGGCGCTGATGGATTACGGCACGCACCTGAAGCAAACGCGCGGCAATAATATCTCGCAGTCCAAACATTACGCCCGTCAGAGCAAGTTCGAAGGTTCGAGACGGCAGGTAAGGGGCAAGATAGTAAAGATGCTGGTGGTTGGTCCGCTTCCACTTTCGGAGCTTATTTCTCTCGCGAAGGACGAACGAGCTGAGTCTGTCGTAGGCGATCTTGTGCGGGAAGGTTTTGTGGAGAAGAACGAAGGTCAGCTCAGATTGACAGGTGGCGTTGAGCTGCCATAATTAGTAACAGATGAATAGTCGTCTTATTAGTCGCGGTTTTGTTCTCCTTATGAGTATTTTTGTGGCGGCGCTGGGTTCCGGCGCTGTTGTGAGTGCCCAGTCCGATCTCAACGCCGACATGCTCGACACTATTCGCTCTCGCTGTTCGAACTCGCAATTTGCGCTGCAGCAGATCGAGAAGCGCGATGCTGTATCGCGTATCAACCGTGGCCGCGCATACGATCAGATGTTGCGCCAAGTCTCGGCACTTAACAGCCGTTTCGCCTACAACAAGGTCAACTCGTCAGACCTTATCGACCTCACGACGCAGCTGCAAAGCGCCGTCGATGGTTTTCGCGCCAGCTATGATCGCTACGACACCGATATTTCAGATGCCATGAAGATAGACTGCAAGGTCAAGCCGGCCGACTACTACGCTGTCATCATCAAGGCTCGTGACGACCGCAACATCGTCGGTGATCAAGTAAATAAGATCGTTGACCTGCTGAACCAATACCGTAGTGCAATCACCAAGTACCGGGAGACCGCCGAATAATGTCATTTACGCCACCGCTCACACGCATCAGACACACTTTTCGCAAGGTTGCTCGCGGACCGAAGCTGCCACTGGCGCTGACGGGTGCAATTCTTCTATCGCTCACGCTGATGGTCGTGAGTGTGATCTGGTATTCGCTGGATGGTTCTTCCAAGCTTGACCTAAGCAGGCCTGGGTATGAGCGTGAGCGCACCGAGGTTCGCACCACCGACACGCAGAAGACATATGATACGACAAGCCCTGTCACAAAGAGCGCGATTGATAATTTCCTAAAGGAATACGACGATCGCACCAAAGAGCTCAGTGGCTACGGTACATTTAGTGATGGCGCGCTGGACGATAATGACATCCAGCTAAAAGTTCAGAGCGGCAACAACTCCGCAACGCAGTAGATTTGTTATTTCTTTCTTGGAGCAGCGAGCGTTGGAACGCCTGGCATTTGCGCGAGCTTGATGTTGTGCTTACTGAAGGCCATGAGGAGGCGCTTGCGTAGCTCGCCAGTGACGGCCCATTGCTGTGACGGCTGGGTCTTGCCGATGATACGAGCTTCGAGTGCGGTATCGGTGAAGTTGCCGATGTTGAGGAAGTGCGGCGGCTCTAGGACCTTGTCCTTCCAGGCTTTCTCGGCGGCCAGTTTTTCGCCTACTTCGTTGATGACTCCAGAGAGTGTATCGACATCTGTATCGGCTATAACGGCAATCGCAAAGTTAACTTTCGAGAAGCCCATTGTCTTGTTGATGACGTGCGCGACAGTACCGTTTGGCAGGTAGTGCACGTTGCCGTCGGCGTCGCGAATGATGGTGGATCGAATGGTGATTTGCTCGACTGAACCGGCGGCGCCTTCGATATCGACAACGTCACCCACGCGGTATTGGTTTTCGATGATGATGAACAGTCCGGTGAGGAGGTCCTTTATGATAGACTGCGCGCCAAAGCCCAGCGCTACACCCAGTACGCTTGCGCCAGCCAGAAGTGGCGTGAGGTCGATGCCCATGCGTCGCAGTATAGTGAAGCCGGCGGTGAGCCAAACTAACACCTTGAGCAAAGTGCTGAACATGCTGACGAGCGTGTCCTGGCGCTTCTTGACGTCGTCCTCTGACGTGTCGGTTTTGATGCGACCGACGGTGCGGCGGATGAAGAGCGTCAGGAATTTAGTTCCAAACTGCACAACCAACAAACTCGCGATCAGAATGAGTATAATAGGTATAGTATTTGCTTGAAACCAATGAGTGATTGTATCCCACATGATAGTGGTAGTATATCAGTAGCGAATCAATCTATGAAAGTATTCAAAAGTATTACAGATCCAGAAGTCGTCGCCATGCTCCGTCGTGGCGCTGTCGGTGTGTTACCGACGGACACGCTTTATGGCGTGGTGGCTAGTACCGCATTTCCTGACGCGATCGAACGTCTTTACGAGGTGCGTCATCGTTCGTCGCTAAAGGGTTGCATCACGCTTATCGCCGACAAAGACCAAGCGTCTAACCTGGTCGAGTGGGATAGTTTCAATCGCAAGCTTGCGAGCAAGTATTGGCCTGGTCCAGTCAGCATCGTGCTACCTGTAGCCGAGTACACACCAGGCTACCTGCATCCCGTAAAGGGGACGCTCGCTTTTCGCGTGCCAGATAAAGAAGACCTTCGCACGCTTTTATGGCACACCGGTCCGCTCTTTGCGCCAAGCGCCAATCCTGCGGGCATGAAGCCAGCCGCGACTATCGAAAAAGCCCAAGAGTATTTCGACGGCAGCGTGGACTTCTACGTTGACGCTGGTGATCTTTCTGGTAATCAACCATCGACGCTCATCCGCCAGAAGGACGGCGCGGTGGAAGTGTTGCGCGGTAGTTTGCCAAACTCCTAAACCCGTAAGCGAACTTATAGACTTAGGAACTTGCCCCGCCGCCACGATGCTCTGGAGCGAGCGGCGGGGAGTTCCGAGCACGTGCCGGGCCAGATGTCAGGCGGCCCAGCCGGAGGGGCGGGATGAGGCCAGGTCGTGGTCCTCTTCCTCGGTCCGGTTGGACACGCCGACCGCGCCCAGGATGGAATCGTCGTGCGGCGAGCGGATCAGCGCGCCGCCGCCCCAGGGGACGAAGATGTCGTTGATCTTGGACGCGGCGGCGATGTCGACGCTGCTCCAGCCCAGGTCACCTGAGGGCACCCACATGTCGCCGCAGTGCCGGTGGCAGAACTCGATGGTGTCACGCTCGAACATCACGGCCGTCACGGCCTTGTCGTGGGCGGTCTGGATGCTGGGCACCTTGGTGCCGTCCATCGTGACCGCCGTGAGCTGCGCGCCAGTCGCGTCGACGATGCAGATCGCGACCGGCTTGAGGCCATCGCCGTTCGCGGTGTCCAGCAGGTGCTGCTGGAGGTCGAGCGCATCCATGAGGCTGAGCGTTCTGATGGTTCGCATGGTGTGCGGGTCCTTCCGTAAAGGGACGTGCAGGGAACTAGCGAATAATACCCAAGTTTTGTGTTTTTCGCAACATTAGTATTTACAAAGTCAACACGTAAGCGTATTGTTTGGCATGGCAAAGATGTCGACCTCTGGATGGAGGATTTTGTGGCGAGCTATCGGTTTGTCTTGAAGGCCAACGCGCTTCCGCGTACTACCGCGGTGGCCGCGTTTCCGGCGGAAGCTTTCGCTGATGTCCAAGCAGCGTTCGGCAAAGTCGGCGAACACGGCACGTATCCCGTGACGCTTACGTCGGACGCGCAGACCAGCCTGGACCAGGCGTGCCTCACGTTCCGCAACCTCGCGCGTGCCCAGCATGCGATCGTCGGCGAAGGCGCAACGGGCTGAAGCCAGTATCAAAGACGCATCGAGGAGCAGGGGCAAGCAAAGAGGTGCCCCTCTCCCAGTCGACCTTTGCCGTCCCCAAGAAATTATCTAATCAACGATTTCGTGCAAGTGAGCTCTGAGCCATTTGTCGATATCGCCAGCACCCATCACGAGTACGAGCGCGCCATGGTCGAGTTCGCGGCGAATAGCCTGAACGAGCTCGTCGCCCATCTCGGCTGGTTCGGCAATTTTAGCATTGTCGAGCTTGGCGATGAGCTGCTTTGGCGTGAGCACGGGCAGCTGCGGATCTTCGCGCGTAAGGTATGTCGGGAGCCAATAGACATGCTTGGCCTGGCCAAAGGAGTTTTTGTATTGGTCGGCGAGTTCGTGCTGACGTATGTTTTGGTGTGGCTGGTAGATGAGCACGACACGTTTACTAAGTTCACTTGCAAGTTGCAGGGTCGCGGCGATTTCGGCGGGATGATGGCCGTAGTCGCTGTAGAGATTTTCGGCTAGGCGTTCGAAGCGACGCTGAGTACCGGGGAAACGGTTGATCGCGGCAACGATTTGCTCGAACTGAAGCTCGGGGAAGAGCGAATCAAACACCGCACACGCGAGAAGCGCATTGCGGCGATTGTGGGCGCCCGGGAGCTTGACGATATCTTCTTGGCTGAGGAGGTCGTCGGCAGCAATGATTTTGTTCTCGACGGCTTTGACGCCGATGTAGTCGAGGTCTTCTTGCCAGGCAAAGACTTTTTTGGATTGAGCTACAAATTGTACGAAAGCTTTCTTGTAGTCGTCGCGGGTAGGATAGACGTCTGGGTGATCGTAGTCGAGCGATGTTATGATCGCGACGGCAGGGTGAAAGTGCAGCATGTTACGGTCGTATTCGTCAGCCTCGTATATAAAGCACTGCCCCTCATCACTAAAGCTACCGCTCGGCGCAAAGCTAACGCGCGTGCCGATGGAGTGGCTTTCGGGGATGTCGAATTGATTAAACAGCCAAGCCAGCATTGCGGTGGTCGTGGTCTTGCCATGGGTGCCGGAGACGGCAATGAGGGTTTGGCGTTTGTCGTGGACAAGCTGATTGATGAGCTCGTCGCGTTTGCTGATACGAATGTGGTGGTCGCGTGCGAACAGCATGACCGGGTCGTCCCTGGTAATAGCCGCAGTGGCGACCAGCCAATCGATAGGCCTCCGTTTGTGCGCGGCGGTGATCTCGGAAAGACCTGAGCCGATGGCGACGTCAACGCCTTTGGCTTCTAACTCTTCGGTCATCGGGCTTGTAGCTTGGTCATAGCCAGCTACGTCATAGCCAGCTTCTTTGGCGATTGCCGCGAGCGGTCCAATACCGACGCCACCAATACCCGCAAAATAAATACGCATGATTACTGCTAGTATACCATCTATAAGTTCAGAGTGGGTCCGCACGTGGCGGGCCTGGACTTTGCGTGTCCAGGCCCGCCACGGCTGTATGTCCGTAGCTCAGGCGAGGTCGCCCGGCTGCTTCGTCTGTTCGAAGTGGTAGCCCTCCATGAGGTCGCCGACCACACGGCCGACACCGATGAAGGCCACGCCCGCAGGCGTCATGTCGGAGACGCGCTTCGCTCGAGCCAAGGGCGGGTCGATGGCGTACTCCGTGTTGATAGCCACGGCGCTCACGCGGACACCGCACGCGTGCACGGTGTCGTTGATGGTTGCGGGCTGGTTGCAGTTGCTGCATACGCCGTTCTGACCAAGCAGGTCGACAACGACGATAGCGACTGGCTCCATCTTAACCAAGGTTTCTCCCCAGGTTGGATTTGAACAGTGACGCGTATACTCTACCAGGTATAAGTGCTTACGTCAATGAAGCACCCGAACTGCTATACTACCCTACAGAAAGTAGGTGGGAATGAATAAGCGAAATCTCCATCATGCGCTCGTCATGCTTCGCCAAGTTCGAGTGCGACACTTGGTTATTCTTTTGGCTGTCCTGGCGATTCTGAGCATTTACTTCTTGCGCCAGAACAATTTGCATATGATTGAGCTACGCAACCTCGTGGCGCAAGCCGACGAGCAGAATAAGGACATCCCAAAGGCGGTGACCGACCTCCGAAACTACGTTGCCTCGCATATGAACACAGGCATGGGCGACCGTGGCATCTACCTAGAACATAGCTATCAGCGGTCGTACGAGGCGGCTGTTGCGATAGCCTCGCAGGGAAGTGCGGCCGGGGCGACTATTTATCGACAGGCGGACCTGGACTGCCAAGGCCAATTTCCGAAGGCATCATCCTTCGCGGCCTACGTCCAATGCATGACCGACAAAGTTGCAGCGAGCGGAATTTCGATTGGTCCCATTACGCCGCCCAGCTCCGACCTTTACCGCTTCAATTTTGTCTCGCCAGCATGGAGCCCAGACGTCGCTGGATTTACTCTGTTGGCAGCGGTCCTTTTGGCTGTTTTATTGGTCGGCAGATTGCTGCTGACATGGGCTCTATATGGGCTTCTCAAGTCGCGACATCTGGTGTCCTGATTTTGTTCTTATCTGTACTTCTCTGTTGACAAAGGGTTGCGCCCGAGCGTAATGTAAAATCACATAAGCAGCTAATAAGAGAGGATAACTACTAGTATGGCAGCCTACACTCACACAAATTCAAAAGGGGTAACTTACTTTTTGCACTCAAAGAATGTTGTTCTGCGCGGCGGCAAAGAACAGCGCATCTACTTCTTCGCTAAGGACGAGCGCCCAGCAGACGCAGTCTCAGCACTTCCAGAAGGCTACGGCGTTCAGGAAAACCCACGCAACGGATTCCTTACTCTGAAAAAGATCCACAAAGCCGAAGCTTAATAATTTTGGCTTGTGCCCCCGGCGTTTGCAATGCTAAGCTAGTATCAAACAAAAAGGGGAGAAATTGGCCGACGATAGTCACTGACTTCGTCGGCCTTTTTTGATGTTTAACAGATATAATTTCTCAAATTGAAAACGCCCCTCCCTCGGCGTTCTCGGAAGAACTGCAGGGGAATGGGGCGTGGGAGGCCCTGGCGAGTGCGGGGCCGATGGGCCCTTGGCGCTACTTGCCGAGCAGGTTGTTGTCGACCACCGTGTAGTCACACCGGTAGACGAACAGGGTCTTGCCGTCGACGCGGAACCACGTCGACTTCGGCACATTGGTACCCAGCACCTGGACGCTGTTGCCGCCGTAGACCTTGATCGGCGTCCCGTCCTGGGAGCGGATCATGATGGTCTTGGACGTGCCGCTCCAGTAGCGGGTGAAGTTGTACCGCAGGTCGTTCAGCCACGGCGTGCCCGGCTTGTTGTTGGCGAACCGGAACTCGGGCGGGAGCTGCGCGGTGATGTCCACGAGCCCGTCCTGGGCCAGGATCATCGACGAGCCGACGTGCTCGATGTGGTTGCTGCCGAGCGAGATCAGGAGGACCGAGGAATCGTTGTTGCTGTTCCCTTTGTCGTCCTTGGTGTCGAACTCCGTGTCGCGAGTGACGTGGAAGCTCGAACCCTTGATCTCGTCCACCGGCTGACCGTACTGGTTGTACGTCGACATCGTGGCGTGGAAGCCGTTGAACGCCTGGTCGAACTTGTCGGCCGCGGCGCCGCATCCGGCCAGGGTGGCGATCAGGATGCCGGTCAGGGCGAGCCCGATGACCGCCAGGACGCTGTTGCGCGGTCGGCGGATGGTGATGGTCATGCTCTCTCCTCAAATCGGAGGCTGACAAATGGTTGGACCAGGGCATATTCTACGATTTTTATAAGCTTATGTCAATAGTTGTTTTTATATAGCAGATTGTCGTCCCGATTCTGGGGTGATAGGATAGAGCTCAGTATGACTAAAGATAATATTCTGGTTGTAAAAAACCTACAGAAATCCTATGACAACAAAAAGGTTGTCAACGGTATCTCGTTCGAAGTAAAGAAGGGCGAGATCTTTGGTATTCTGGGGCCAAACGGTGCCGGCAAAACCACAACACTAGAAATGATCGAGGCGCTTCGTCCGATTGACGGTGGTAGCGCGACAATCGATGGCATCGACGTTGCTGACAATCCTTACAAGATTCGCAGCATCATCGGCGTGCAGCCACAGAGCCCTGCGTTCCAGGACAAGACAAAGCTGAGCGAATTGATTCAGCTGTTTGCGGCCGCATATGGCGAAAAGGTCAGCGTCCAGGAATTCCTAGAGGATGTCGACCTGCTCGAAAAGGCTGACAGCTACATCGAGACACTGAGTGGTGGTCAGAAGCAGCGCTTCAGCATTGCAGCAGCGTTGGTACACAACCCTAAGGTATTCTTTATGGACGAGCCAACCACTGGCCTCGACCCGCAAGCTCGCCGTAATCTGTGGGATTTGGTCCGACACGTTCGCGACAAGGGCATCAGCGTCATCCTGACGACTCACTACATGGACGAAGCCGAAGTACTTTGTGACCGCGTGGCCGTCATGGACAGCGGCAACATCGTCGCCCTCGACACGCCACAGAAGCTCATCAAGGACCTTTTGGCGAAGGGCTTCAAGAAGAAGCAGCACGTCGAACAGGCTGATCTTGAAGATGTCTTCATCGATTTGACCGGTAAGGAGCTTAGAGGGTAACCATGAAACGAAAACTCTACACAGTAGTCACATTTGCGCGCATTAACACGCGCCGTTATTTCCGCGACAAGACAGCGATCTTCTTTACTGTCGCATTCCCGCTCATCTTCCTGTTTGTCTTTGGCGGTCTGTTTGGTAACAGCAGCAATGGCGTTTCGTTTAAGGTGGCGCTGCTGAACGAATCAAGCACGCAAGCCTCTAAGGATATTGCCAAAAATATGAACGACGGCAAGATTCTGAAGGTCAACACTGAAGTAACAAACCTCGACGAAGCTAAGCAGCGCATGAACCGCGGCGAGATCGACGCGACTATCGTTTTGCCGAAAGACTTCGGTGAGGTGAAACAGGGCACAGACTATCCAAGTGGTCAGGCTCAAATCCTCTACAGTCAGAACAATACACAAGCTGGCCAGACGCTCCAGTCGGTATTGCAGGGCGAGTTCAAGGCTGTTAACGCTAAGCTCGTCGACAACAAAGAGCCATTTACCGTAACGTCGCAGCAGACAAACGACCAGAGTTTGAGCTCGTTTGACTATACGTTCACAGGTCTCCTTGGTTTCTCGATCATGGGTATGGGCATCTTTGGTCCGATCAACATCTTCCCGGAGCTGAAGAAGCAAGGTATTCTGCGTCGTTTCCACACAACACCGATCCGCGTCTGGCAGTACTTCATGTCGACCATGATTACGCAGGCGGCTACTGGCCTCTTTGCTATCGCCATTTTGTTTGCGGTCGCAGTTGGTGTCTTCCATCTGAAGGTGGTTGGTAACATCTTTGAGCTCGGAATATATATTGTGCTGGGCATCATGATGATCCTGGGCATTGGTTTGGCACTCGGTGGCTGGGCTAAGAACGAACGCCAAGCGGCGCCGCTGAGCAACATCGTGGTCTTCCCGATGATGTTCCTGTCGGGCACATTCTTCCCACGATTCCTCATGCCAGAGTGGCTCCAGACGGCATCTAACTTTTTGCCGCTGACCCCAGTGATCGACGGCCTCCGCATGATTGCGACTGAGGGCAAGCATCTCACTGATCCTGCGGTCCTGCCTCTTCTCGGGCTGATGGGCCTGTGGGGCATCGTGATCTACGCAGTTGCCTTCCGTGTTTTCCGCTGGGAGTAGTGGCAGCTTAAGCGCTTTTGTGCTATAATAAGTCTACTATGACCGAACTCGCACAGCACGCGCCAGCTGATCAGTACGGAGAGCAACTTGAGCTTGATATTCAAACAGGCACTGCCGATGTGGTAGTGCCTGTTGATATTTCCGGGGCAATCGAGCACAGCCCAGCATATGCAAGGTTAGTTGAACTGCGAGATGACGCACGTGACCACCGCCGCTCAGGCGCACGGGCGATCGCGCGCGAAGCATTCACGGCTTTGCGTGAAGGAGGTCTCAGCAAGACGGACTTTGACGAGTTGTTTACGCCAATTCCTCCGCAACCTCGTGCGACTCAGTTCGAGGAGCTATCTACCGAACGCCCGTCGCGTGAGCTCGACCACGCTGAACGTGCCGCCGGCGAAGGTGTTCGTCATCCCTGGGACGAAGACAATTAGTACGCTACACTAAGATACGTGCAAGAACTTATCGTTGACCTCCACGTGCATACGCACTATTCGCGCGCGACTAGTAGGACCGCTGATCTGAGCGGTCTGTATTATTGGGGCAAACTCAAAGGTATCAATATCATCGGCACGGGTGATTTTACGCACCCGGAGTGGTTTGCTGAGCTTCGCGAGACTATGGAGCCTGCCGAACCAGGCTTGTTTCGCCTGAAGCCCGAGCTTGCTGCCGAGATAGATAAGACACTGCCCGAAACGGTTCGGGGCAACATCATACGGTTCGTCCCGACGGTCGAGATCGCGACAATCTACAGCAAGGGCGGCAAAGTACGCAAGCTTCACCAGCTGCTCGTCATGCCAAGCTTCGAAGCGGTGAGCGAGATGAACGCTCGGTTGGAGCGCATCGGCAACCTCAAGGCTGACGGCCGGCCGATTCTGGGACTCGATAGCAAGGAGCTGCTGCGGCATTCACTGGAGGCCGACTCGAATTCGCTGTATATTCCCGCGCATATCTGGACGCCGTGGTTTGGGCTGTTCGGAAGCAAGTCGGGTTTCGACACAATCGAAGAAGCATACGAAGAACTCTCGCCAGAAATTCATGCCATCGAAACAGGACTCAGCAGCGACCCGGGGATGAACTGGCGCATCAAGAACCTGGACGGCATCACCGTAACATCGCATTCCGATGCGCATTCGCCACAGAAGCTCGGCCGCGAAGCGACTGTCGTGCGGGCAGAACTGAGCTACGAGAGTATCATGGGTGCTATCCGGACAAACGACGAGCGTCTGGTTGGCACGATTGAATTTTTCCCCGAGGAAGGCAAGTACCACTACGACGGGCACCGCGCCTGCAACGTCCGTTTCACGCCAGAGCAAACGAAGGCGCATAACGGCATCTGCCCCGAGTGCAGCAAGCCGCTTGTTGTCGGCGTTGATTATCGTGTGGGCGAATTGGCTGATGCGGCGCGACCAGCCGGCTTCGCGCCCAAGGCGGCAAAGCAAGTCGAGTATATTATCCCGTTGTCAGAGATATTAGCCGAGCTGCACGGCACAAAGAGCGTGTCGTCGGTGAAGGTCGTGGCAGATTACGAGCGAGCATATCGCAGGCTCGGGGATGAGTTCTCAATTCTTCGGAGCGTACCAATTGATCAGATTGACGATGCTGGGTTTCCGGCGCTGGCGATTGCGATCGAACGGATGAGGCGCAGGGAAGTTGTGCTTGATCCGGGATATGATGGCGTGTTTGGTGTTATTCGAGTCTTTAAGGATTCTGCCGAACGACTCGAAACAATGAATCAGCTTTCGCTATTGTAGGTGCGGTGCGCGCAGCCCTGTGACCACGGTGGGTCGACAGGGCTGCGCGCGTGGTCAGCGACCCGCGCCGCAGTAGAACCAGAGCTGGTTGCCTGGAACATTGGGGCGATCGGTGGCCAGCCGGCAGTCGTGCATGGCCTGGAACAGCCAGTCGGTCAGGACGCGGTTGGCGCCCGTCGGCCACTCGACGCCGACCCACGGGATACCGTAGGCGCCGAAGCGGCTGACCTTCCAGTTACCGCCGGGCCCCTCGAAGGCCCGGGCCCGAATGCGATCCAGGGGTGCGCCCTCCTGGCCGATTTCGACGAAGGCGTGGCCGATTCGGTCCAGCACCGACGCCAGCGGGGCAGGGGCATTGGGCTTCAGCTCGGCCAGAAGCCTTCTCTGGGCCGCGAGCTGTGTGGGATCTGCTTGCAGGGGCATGGGCATGAGAGCTCCTCGTAGCGGGTCAGGTTTAACCAACGGTACCATCTTACCATCGGAGTGGCTTATAGTAGTACTTGTGAGCATCGAACTGAATGAAAAGCAACGCGCGGCGGTCGAGAGCGGGGAAGGCCCAGTCTTAATCGTGGCCGGTCCCGGCACGGGCAAAACCAAGACCTTGACGGCGCGCATCGCCCATCTTGTCCAGGCTGGCGTGCTGCCAGCTCGCATTCTAGCGCTGACTTTTACGGTGAAGGCCGCCCGCGAAATGCGTGAACGCGTGGAAGCTCTTCTTGGCGACCAGCCCGCACCGCATATCTCTACCATCCACGCCCTCGGTTACCAGGTGCTCCGCGAAGCATGGCCGGACAAGGATATCGCATTTGTGAGTGAGCCGGACCGGATGGCGATACTCCGCGCGCTAAAGCGCCCGAAGGAACTGACAGGGCTCACCGCCCGCGAGTTATCGCTGGCTGTTTCTAACGCAAAGAATGCCGCACAAAGCTCTGACGGCTCTCCGCTGCAGACATTTGTGCATCGCTATCAGGAGGCACTGAATGAAAAGGGCTTGGTTGATTTCGACGACTTGCTGTACCGCGCCCACGCGCTACTGGCGAGCGATTCGGAGATACGCCAGGCGTGGCAGAAGCGCTTTGATCATGTGCTTATCGATGAGTTTCAGGATACGAGTGCGCTGCAGTGGGAGCTAATCAAACTTATTCTGGGTAACGACAATGTGTTCGTCATTGGCGACCCAAAGCAATCGATCTATGGGTTTCGAGGCGCGAGCGCCGGCATGTTTGATGTGTTTCGACGTGACTTTCCGACAAATCGCGAGGTTACGCTCGACGTCAATTACCGTTCGGCTCGGTCGATTGTCGAGTTAGCCTCGGCAATATTCCCTGGTAAGGACGCCTTAACTCCACACTCGAA
>FTKL01339566.1_pt1 | contig 34534 bp, 54 predicted proteins | sample 2434061 | NCBI WGS metagenome assembly FTKL01 (sample SAMEA3914816, study PRJEB12502) | metagenome | biome: forest; material: soil | place: USA | collected 2011-09-16 | depth 0.3 m
GACTTGAGTACTTTGTAGGACGTCTCGGCGGATTTGCCATTGGCGCCGACGCGGAAGGTTTGAGGCTTCTTAGGGTTTCGTTCGATCGGCAGACGCAAGATTGCTTCGGGCTCGCGGAGATGTCCTTCGATGAATGCGATGTATGTTTTCTTGACGTTGCGTTTGCTGAATTGACCCTGGAGCCAACGCCTGGCTTCGGGGTTTTTGGCGACCATAATGATACCCGACGTGCCGCGGTCGAGTCGGTGAACGATGCCGGGACGGTTTGTCTCTGGGCTATCGGTCGTCTTAGGCCGCGCAAACTCAGCCACCGTGAATTCTCCGCTCTCGACACCCTTGGCATGTGTGAGGAGGCCAGATGGTTTATTGATGACAATGACATCGTCGTCTTCGTAGATAACAGGGAGCTCTTGTCCGTCGAAGTTCTGTACCTCAGGCAGTTGCGCCTCCACGACATCGTCGGGCTTGAGTTTGTGCTTTACCTTCACGACCTTGCCGTTTACGGTGACGTTCCCCTCATCGCAGCGCTTTTGCCAGAAGGACCTCGAATGTTCGGGCGCGGCAGCAGCAAGAAACGCGTCAACGCGCTCCCCTTCTGTTTCGACTATAAAACGTAGATCGCTCATTATGGACGAGGACGAAGGCCAACTGCCTGCTGAGCCCGCAGGAGCGTGGCTTCGGCAATCTGGCTTACTTTGCGCTCATCTTCCTCTAGCTTGGCGAGGAGTTTAGATTCGTCGACTTCAGCGACGCGAGCCTGGAAGTCACGCAGGAAGACTTCTACCTTCTCGGCAACGGCTTTCTTTAGATCGCCGTAGCTTGTCTTGCCCTTCCATTCGTCGGCTACCTCAGAGATCGGTCGTTCGCTCATGAGTGCGAGCATCTGGATCAAGTTGGTGATGCCGGGTTGCTTCTCCCAGTCAAAGTTAATCAGGCCAACGCTGTCGGTTGTAGCGCTCATAACTTTTTTGGCGGCTTCGGCCGGGTCGTCGGTCATGCCGATGGTGCCGGCTGGGTCTTCGACGGATTTGCTCATTTTCTTTTCAGGATTTCTCAGGCTGCGGATGCGGACGCCGTTGTCGCGCTCGGCAAACTCCAGCTGTTTCTTCCAGTCTTCCGGCACGACAGTGAACACGCCGTCTGGGAAGACATTTTCGAATTTGTTGTTCATGCGGATGCCGAGATCACGGGCGAGCTCGAGGTGTTGCTTCTGGTCGTCGCCCACCGGAACGTAGCGTGCGTTATAGAGCAAGATGTCGGCGGCCATGAGGACTGGATAGTTGAAGAGGCCGACGCTGACGTTGGCTTGGCCGTCGGATTTGTCCTTGAACTGTGTCATGCGGCTCATCTCGCCAAAGTACGCAAAGCAGTCCAGTATCCAGGTGAGTTCAGAGTGAGCTGGGATGTAGCTCTGGCGGTAGATATAGGCGCCGTCAGCCCAGAAGTCCATGCCCGCGGCTACGAAGTATTTGAGGTTACGAACGGTGTGTTCGTAGAGCGTGCTGTGGTCGATCGGCGTGGTGAAGGAATGCAGGTCGGGCACGAAGAAATACATATCGTGTGTTTCGCCGTGAGCCTTCTGAATCTCCACCATTGGCAGTATGGCACCCAAATAATTACCAATGTGGGGCTCACCGTTACTGCGAATGCCTGTGAGGACTTTATCTCTGTTCATTACTAGTTAAGTGTAGCATAAGATCACGTGGTTGGGACCTCGAGACCCGCCAGATTGTGATGGCGGGTCTCGAGTCCGTGGGCGGAGCGACTCACCCCTAGCGCGCCATGTGCGGCGAAGCCAGGTCGGTGGTCCACTTCATCAGCCCGTCCGAGGGCTGTCCCCTGAACTCCACCACGACGCCACTGAGGTTGTCGCCAGCTTGATGGGTGTCCAGGACGCCGGGCATGGCGCGCATCGCTGCCGTCATCGGTGCGAAGATGGCAGCGTCGAGCGGCCCGCGGAAGTTCAGCTCCACCCACCAGACGACGAAGACGTCGAGCTGCGGAGTGGCCGCTCCGGCGCGCCGCAGAATCTCCGCTGCGCGAGCCCGGATGACACTGGCACGCCCGTTCTCGTAGCCGTAGCGCAGGGAAATGCTGTCGGGGCCGTCGAAGCTGGTGCTCCAACCGGGAAGCCGGTGAAGCCTGTCCTTGACGCCCTGGCGTTGTTCCGCCGGGACGTTGGTGAGCGTTGCGTCCAGCCAGACGTCGTGTGCGAACGGCTGACCGGGTACTCTTCTGGGCATATGCCACCTACTCTGCGGTCGATGAGGGTGCTGAATAGAGCTTATAGTAGAATGATGCGCTACGCTCGTCAATACCTGTTATAATGACGCTTTGAAATGAAGCATATTCCCGAAACCCCAGCGCCACTCTCTGAATCCGAAATCGTCCAGACTGCCGAACTGCTTACTCGCATCCCGGCTGGGTTTTTGCCCTTCCCTATTTTTCGTCAGGTCGCCCGCCTGGCGGTTTTCTCTATCGTCGAAGTCGTGCCGATGCGCCTGAACGGCAATGGTGAGATTGAGATTCTGCTCCTCGAGCGCGGTGAGGAAAAGCAAGATTGGCCTGAGCTGTGGCCCGGCATATTGCATACGCCAGGTACGGTTATTCGTCCGACCGACAAGCTCGGTTCGTACGCGCAGGCATTTCACCGCATTTTGCACGAAGAGCTTCACGACGTCGAGCTGGCAAGTGAGCCGCAGTACGTTTACAACATCCTGCACCACAACAAGCGTGGCACGGAGAGTGCGCAGGTCTTTATTGCGGAGGTTATTGGCGAGCCGAAGGCGGGCGCATTCTATCCTGCAAAGCATCTGCCGAGCAACATTATGCTTTCACAGCTAGACTTTATCCCGACGGCAGTCGCAGCGTTCAAGAAGTCCAAGAACCTGAAGTCGTAATTGCGTTCGATAGTTTCCTGTGACATGATACGCCGTATACCCGTTTGTCGAGCGTGAGGGTGGTGAGTACGAATGGGTGCGAATGTTAGTGTTGGCCAGGTCAAGCGAGCACTGCGACGCGGCGGATTCCGTGAATGCACGTTCCGTCGAGGCGAGGTTAGGACGTCAGGCTTTCAGGTTGTGGAGTGGAAAACTCCGCGTCGTAGCCTGACCGTGTACTACCGCCACAGGCCAGATGAGAATCCGTCGGTCGACGCCCTGATCATCCGGACGAACCGCTACCAGGACGCCATTCACAAGGGCACAACTGGCTGCTACGCCGGAGTCCACGTCGGTTTTCCGTGCAGCGTCGGCGGCGTTCACATCTGCATCGACCTGCGTTGACGCCTGAGATCCTGGGCTGCCCTCCTATACGGGCAGCCCAGGACGGAGCAAGATATTATTCATTACCAAAAACACCCGAGCGTAACTCGGGTGTTTTGTTTTGCGCTTCGTTAGAACTAACGCTTTGAGAACTGTTCGCGCTTACGAGCTGAGCGAAGACCATATTTCTTCGACTCTTTCTCGCGTGGGTCGCGCTTCAGGAGGCCAGCCTTCTTCAGGGTTGAACGAAGTTCTTCGTTCTGAGCGCTCAGTGCTTTGCTGATAGCAAGCTTGATTGCGTCAACCTGACCAGCTAGACCGCCACCGCTGACAACCAGAGTGATGTCGTAGGCCTTTTCCTTGCCGATGAGGGCAAGAGGTTGGATCATCTCCTCGAGCATCTGCTCGTTCTTGTCAAAGTAGTCGACTGCCTTCTTGTCGTTGACAGTGACGTTGCCCTTGCCTGCGAACAGGCGAGCGCGAGCGGTTGCAGCCTTGCGGCGACCGAGGCCGTAAGAGTATTCATTCTTCGTTGCCATTATTTGACTCCCATCTTCACTGGCTTTTGGGCTTCGTGATTGTGAGTTTCACCGGCGTAAACCTTCAGACGCAGCATGCGCAGTGATTGAAGCTTATTCTTTGGCAGCATGCCATAGATAGCGGCTTCAACAGCCTTTGCTGGGTTCTTGCTCAGAACGTCGTTCAGCGATGCTTCCTTCAGGCCACCTGGGAAACCAGAGTAGTTGTAGTACTTCTTGTCAGTTGCCTTGTCGCCAGTTACAACCAACTTAGCAGCATTTACGATGATGACGTAGTCACCGCCGTCGATGTGCGGGGTATAGGTTGGTTTGTACTTACCGATCAGGTATTTAGCAGCAGCAGTCGCAACGCGGCCGAGTGGTGCTTCGCTTGCGTCGAGAACGATCCACTTGCGCTCAACTTCTGTTGGCTTCTGACTGTATGTCTTCTTTGCAATGTTCATGATTACTTCTCCGCCTTTACAGCAGTTGTTACTGCTTCAGCCTTGATGTCGTCTACGAACGAAACCTCAGCCAACTGTGTGTTGTCGCCAACACGAACGGTTGTACGAGTGATGCGCAGGTGACCACTGTTGCGGCCAGTCAGCTTTGGTGCGATTTCGTCGACCAGCTTGTGGGCAGCCTCAACGGTGCTGAGGGCAGATACAATCTGGCGACGGTTGTGCAGGTCGCCAATCTTAGCTTTGGTGATGAGTGGTTCAACGTAAGGCACAATTTCCTTGGCCTTTTTGATCGTTGTTTCGATCTTGCCGTGCTCGATGAGCGATGTAGCAAGACCCTTCAGCAGGGCGCGACGTTGGTCGCGCTCAAGGCCGAACTTTCTTCCTTGATATCCGTGACGATGCATGTTCTAGAGCTCCATCTCCGCAAGCTTTTCTTTGACTTCGTCGAGTGCCTTGCTGCCAAAGCCTTTCAGCTCGCGCAGTTCGGTGTCGCTCAGGGTGACGAGGTCGTTGATAGTGCGAATATCGTTGTTAATCAATGCGTTGGTGGTGCGGGCGCTCAGGTTCAAGTCCTCGATAGGAGTCATCAGTTCGGAACCGCCCTCAGCATCAATGTGCTTGCTACCAACACTTGGTGCAGCTTCAACGCGAGTCGAGCCAGCAAGTGCGGTGTATTGGTTGATGAGGATAGCGGCAGCTTCTTCGAAAGCATCCTTAGGGGTGATAGAGCCGTCGGTGTCGACAGTCAGGATCAGCTTGTCGAGGTCGGTGGTCTGACCAACGCGGGTGTTCTCGACCTTGTAGCGTACGCGTGCAACTGGGCTGAAGAGTGCGTCGACGGCGATCATGTCGCTGTGGATGCGCTTTTCAGATGATTCCTCAACGGTGCGGTAGCCGCGGCCGCTGTCAACGACGATGTCGATGATCAGGGTAGCCTTAGGGTCGTCGAGGGTTGCGATGACAGCGTCAGGAGTGACAACCTCTACGTCAGCAGTGGTCTTGATGTCGGCAGCGGTAACGACGCCGGCACCCTTCTTCTCCAGGCGAACCTGTACTGGTTCGTCGACAGCGCTGCTAAAGCGAACTTGCTTCAGGTTCAGCATGATGTCCACGACGTCTTCCTTAATACCAGGAACAGTTGTGAACTCGTGGGTTGCACCTTCAATCTTGAAAGCGACAATAGCGCTACCTGCAATGCTGCTCAGCAAAACGCGGCGCAGACTGTTACCCAGGGTCATGCCATAGCCGGTGTGCAATGGCTCAATAACGAAGGTAGCGCTGGTTGCTGAGTGCTCCTCGATGCTTGCGAGGGTTGGGTTGTGAATGACTTTGCTCATAGTGCTTTTCTCCCTTAGCGTGAGTAGTACTCAACGATTAATTGTTCGTTAATGTCTGGTTCTGCTTCCGTGCGGGCTGGCAGGCCAGTGATTTCAATACTTACCTTTTTAGGGTCGAACTTGAGCCAGCTCAAAGCGGGCTGGTTGGTCTCTTTCAGTACGTCGTCGAGCTTGGTAAAGTACTGGGTCTTTTGGCTGCGTGGGCGAACGGTAATAACGTCGCCAGCTTTCATGCGGATTGACGGAATGTCGACGCGGCGATCGTTCAGCATAAAGTGACCGTGGGACACGAGCTGACGGGCGGCGCGGCGGCTGGTAGCAAGACCAGCGCGGTAGACGGTGTTGTCCATGCGGCGTTCAAGTAGCTGCAGGAGAACCTGACCAGACTGACCTTGAGTGCGGCCTGCTTCCTTCATCAGGTTTGCAAACTGCTTTTCAAGGAGGCCGTACAGACGACGAACTTTTTGCTTCTCGCGAAGCTGAATAGCGTACAAGCTCGGCTTGCTCTGCCTAGAACGGCTGTGCATGCCAGGGATGCCACTCTTCTTAACCATGATCTTGTGCGCTTTAGGATGCAGCGCAAAGCCTTCACGGCGGCTTTGTTTAACAATAGGACTTCGGTCTCGGGCCATTATGCTCTCCTCGCCTTGCGTGGGCGGACACCACCGTGTGGTACGCCGGTCACGTCTTTAATGCTGTCTACGGTAATTTCGAGGTTGCCGAGCGCACGAATGGCGGCGTCACGGCCAAGGCCAACGCCTTTCACGAATACGTCAACGCTGGTGAGGCTGTAAGCCTGCTTTGCGATGGTAGCTGCTTTTTCGCTTGCTACCTGGGCTGCGTAAGCAGTACCCTTCTTCGAGCCGCGGAAACCACAGGCGCCGGCGCTTGATGCGCTCAGAACGTTACCTTTTTTATCGCTGAAGGTTACGATTGTGTTGTTGAAGGTAGCTTGTACGTGCATTTGTCCTGCAGGTACGGATCGCTTGACCTTCTTCTTTGCTGTCTTATTCTCTGCCATATATCATTATCCCCTAGGTCTTTGAAGCGACTTTCTTCTTAGTACCACCGACGGTCACCTTCTTGCCACGACGGGTGCGTGCGTTGGTGCGCGTGCGCTGGCCGCGTGAAGGAAGACTAGCCTTGTGGCGGAGGCCACGGTAGCTGTTGATGTCCTTCAGGCGTTTGATGTTGGCGCCGACAACGCGCTGCAACTCACCTTCGACCGTGTAATGAGCGTTAATTTCATCACGAATCTTTGTCAGTTCAGCTTCGGTCAAATCTTTGACTCGAGTGGTTGGGTCGATTTTGCAAACTTCCAGAATTCTCTTGGCGAAGGCTGGGCCGATGCCGTAGATGTAGGTCAGTGAGATCTGAACTTGCTTTTCAGTCGGAACGGTAATTCCTGCAATACGAGCCATAATTAACCTTGCCTCTGCTTGTGCTTAGGTTTCTTCTTGTTGATGACATACAGTCGACCCTTGCGTCGCACGAGCTGGTCATCGGGGCTGATTTTCTTTACGCTTGGTTTAACCTTCACGCAGCTTTCTCCCGTGTTATTGATTGATCCTTGAGGCGGAAAATGATTCTTCCCTTAGTAAGATCGTAAGGGGTCAACTCAACTTCCACCATGTCGCCTGGTACCAAACGGATATAGTGCTTGCGCATCTTACCCGAAATGATGGCCAGGATGATATGGCCATTTTCAAGCTCCACTTTAAATTTAGCGCCGGGAAGGGCCTCCACGACACGCCCTGTGAGTTTGATTACTTCTTTATTACTGGCCATAAGCTACAAGAGAAGATTATACCTGTAAAACAGATGCTTGTAAAGCACGTTTTAAGAGAAACCGGCATTTCTAGACGAATGCCTTAGCGACGTTCTTATTGTACCGTAGAGTCCGGATGTGTCAAGCGCGCACGACCCCCGTTGGGCGAGTCTTTGCGGCGATATTTTGTGCTTCAGGCAGATCCGCGTAATGGGATCCTAGGCAAAAGTGTCTAATAGTCCTGGTCGTAGGTCACCATAAGGGCGCGTGAGTTGATCTGACGGAGGGTTTCAAGGGTTACGGACACAACGATTAAGAGCCCTGTGCCGCCGATGGCGAGGTTCTGAGCCTGGATACCGAACTGACCGAGTACGTATTCAGTTACGAACGGGAGGATGGCAATGATACCCAATGAGAGCGATCCAAAGAGCGTCAGGCGCGTTACGATGCTGTTGAGGTACTTTTCAGTCTGCTGTCCTGGACGGATGTTAGCGACGAAGCCACCTTGCTTCTGCAAGTTCTCGGCGATCTCATTGCTGTTGAAGACGATGCTGGTATAGAAGTACGTGAATCCTACGACGAGAAGGAAGTACACGATTGGGTAGATGAAGGCTGTTATCTCGCCACTCGCGAATGTTGTCGCATCAGGCGTCTTGAACCATGTGGTGAGGTTGAGACCGATCTGTTGCCAGTGCGGGTCGTGTGCGCCCTTTAGAAGCTGTCCTATGAAGGCTGGAAGCGCCAGGAAGGCAACGGCAAAGATCACGGGAATCACGCCTGCGGTGATGAGCTTCACAGGCAGGATGCTCGTGACGCCACCGTAAGCTCGGTTGCCCTGGACTCGTTTTGCATAGCTAATATTAATAATGCGTTGGGCTTCGTTGATCTTCACGATCATGTAGAGCGCTACCAGACCTGCGAGCGCAAGCCCGCTCACGACCACTAACGCGAACCAGTTCACCGGTAAGGTAAACCAGTTGAAGACGTGGAGTTTGTCAGCGTCGCTGTTGAAGCTAAATAGTGAGTTTACGATGGTACTAAAGGTACTTGGGAAGCCGGCGATAATACCGGCAAAGATCAAGATAGACATACCGTTCCCTACACCCTGTTCTGTCATGAGCTCGCCGAGCCACATAAGGAGCATGGAGCCAGCCGCCATAGCGGCAATCATGGTTGCCCATTGTAGTGGAGCGGTATTGGCCACAATGTCGACGCCCGTGTTACCGGCGAGGACGGTTTGACGAAGGATAAAGATGAATGCAACTGATTGCAAGAGGGCTAGAGGCAACGTAATAAGTCGTGTCCACTGCTGAATCTTACGACGGCCTGATTCGCCGTCTTTGTGGAGTTCTTCGAGGTTCGGGAGTGCTTTCGTAAGCAACTGGGTGATGACCGATGCGGTAATGTATGGGCTCAAACCAACGAGCACGATAGACAGACTGGCTAGTGCTCCGCCGGATAAGAGATTGATGAAGCCACCGAGGTCACTGCTGCGAAGCAGGTTATCGAGAACATGCTTAAGTTCGGTTGGCTGAGCGAGTGGCACGGGTACGTGTGCCAAGAAACGATAGGCTACGATGAGCCCGAGTACGATGAGAAGCCGCTTCTGCATGTCACGGCTTTTAAGCGATTTAAAGATGTTTTTCCAATTCACGGGTGTTTGGTCCTACGGTCATTAGTACTTACATAACGATAGCACATCAGCAAAGAGCTGGGTAGCCTTGCGGCGGGCATTTACTCCTATACCGTACCATATCTTGTCTCTTGTCCGAAAGGCATTTCTGGAGGTGCGCAGGGGCATGGAGCCCTCTGCGCACCTCCGTCGCAGTGTTTGGTCAGTTGAAGCCGCGGCAGTTGTCGAGTGCTGCGCGCAGTCGGGCGCGGTACGCTTCCTTTGTCTGAGAGCCGATGTGGCTCGGGAGGCGCGTCCACAGCCTCTGGTTGTTGCAGACTTCGTCGGCTGCCGTCATGAGTGTCACCGTTGTGCTGGGCGGCGGACTCACCTCAGCGGCGAGGCGGTTCAGCGTGCTGAGCGTGTCGTCGAGCACCCACAAGGCGGTTGACGGTGGACTGGCTAGCCATGGTGCTGGCATGATTTCCCCTCACTTCGATCTTCATGCGACATTTGCATAATACCAAAAGAAGCCGCGCTTAGGCGGCTTCCTATGTTGGGATGAAGGAGTTTACGCTTCTTCTTTTTTCTTGCGTTGGCTTGGTGGCAAGGTTGGAACGACAGTTTTGTCGAAGCTACCACCGGCTTTGGCGATTACTTCCTGAGCGCCCTTGCTCGCTGCTTGAACCTTGAGGGTTACTTTGCCCTTGAGCTCACCGCGCAGGATAACCTTGACGGTGTGGTAAGGAGTAGCGATCAGGCCAGCTTCGGCGAGTGTCTTGTTGTCGGCAGTCTTGCCGGCGAGAGCCTCAAGCTGATCGGTGTAGACAACCTGAGCTGGAACGCGCAGGCTCTTGAAGCCGCGCTTCTTAGGGATGCGCTGTACAAGTGAACCCTGGCCACCCATGAAGGTAGCGCGAAGTTTTTTACCAGTACGAGCCTTCTGACCCTTGGTACCACGACCGGCGGTTTTACCCTGACCAGCTGAGATACCACGGCCAACGCGCTTGCGGTCTTTGTTTGGAGTTGCGTCTAGTTCGTTAAACTTCATACTACTTTTCCTCCTTGGCTGGGGCGGCAGTCTTTGTAGGTGCTTTCTTAGCCTTTGGAGCGTTCAGCCATTGATCAGCTGGGACCAACTGGCGGAGTGCCTCGATAGTAGCGTAAGCGTTGTTCACTTTGTTGGTTGAACCAAGTGACTTGCTGAGTAGGTTGTGAATACCAGTCAAACCAATGATGCTGCGTACAACACCACCAGCAATAACACCGGTACCAGGACCTGCTGGCTTCAATAGAACGCGTGCGCCGCTGACTTTTACCTCAACGTCGTGAGGAATGCTAGCGTACTTGGTTACAGGGATAGTGACCAAGTTCTTCTTGGCGACATCGGTAGCTTTAGCGACAGCTGACTGAACGTCAGAGCCCTTGCTCACACCGATACCAACACGGTTCTTCTTGTCGCCTACAGCAACGAGTGCCTTAAAGCGGAAGCGGCGGCCACCTTTAACGACGCGTGCAACGCGGTCGATGTTGATGACATACTCCTCAAAAATCTTCTCTTCGCGAGGTGCCTGCATGCGGTCGTTGCGGCGTGGACCACGACGGTCCTGGCCTTGACCCTGGCGAGGTTGCTGTGTTTTGACGTCAGCCATATTAGAACTCCAATCCTTCCTTACGTGCAGCGTCGGCGAGTGCCTTCAGGCGACCAGCGTACTGACGACCGTTGCGGTCAAAGACGACTTGCTTGATGCCAGCCTTCTTAGCCTTCTTTCCGATGTCAGCGCCGACCCAAGCGGCCTTGTCAGACTTGCTGCCAGTAGCTGCGGCTTGTTTGTCGCTTGTGCTGCTTGCGAGAGTCTTCTTCTGGACGTCATCGATGATCTGGGCACTCACGTGCAGGTTGCTGATGAATACGCTGAGGCGTGGGCGTTCAGTAGTGCCGTTCACTCGAGAGCGGATGCGCATCTTGCGCAGCATTTGGTTTGCGAGTTTCTTAGAAAACGCGTTCATACTACTTTGCTCCTGTCTTTCCGGCCTTGCGGAGGATCACTTCGTCCGTGTACTTGATGCCCTTGCCCTTGTAAGGCTCTGGCTTCTTGAAGGAGCGGATTTCAGCGGCTACTTGGCCTACTTTTTGCTTATCGATACCAGTTACTGTGATGAGATTCTTCTCGACAGTCAGGTTGACGCCTTCGTGAGCCTTGTACTCAATTGGGTGTGAGAAACCAAGGCTCATGGTGATGGCTTGGCCACCACCGTTGACGCGGAAGCCAACACCGTTAACTTCGAGCTTCTTTTCGAAGCCCTTCGTAACGCCGATGACGAGGTTGTTGATCAGTGCGCGCATCAGACCGTGCTGAGCGCGAGCAATCTTCTCGTCAGACTTACGAGTAACTGTCAGAACGTCACCGTCAACTTTGACGTCAACGTGAGGCAGGGTGAACTGTGACAACGTGCCTTTAGGCCCGGTGACGCTAATCTGATCAGCGTCGACCGTGATTGTCACACCTGCCGGAATTTGGATAGGTAGTTTTCCGATTCGACTCATAGTTTATATTCCTTACTAGTAAACCTTTAGGATTAACTCGCCGCCGAGACGTGCCTTGTAGGCTGCCTGGCCGGTCATAACACCTTGGCTGGTCGAAACCAGTACGATGCCACGGCCGTTTTTGACGCGAGGGATTTCGTTGGCGCCAGCGTAAACGCGGCGACCTGGGCTGCTCAGGCGCTTGATCTCGGTGATGACCGAGTTGGTGCCTGGCTTGTTGATGGTGATCAACAGACGTGACTGTGGTTTAGCCTCTTCAACTTTGACGTCGGCGAGGTAGCCAGCCTTCACAAGTTCGCGAGCGATGGTTTCCTTGATCTTGCTTGTTGGGAGCGAGACTTCAGTTTTGCCAACGTTGGCAGCGTTGCGGATGCGGGTCAGCATGTCTGCGATAGGGTCGGTTGATAACATACTCATGATGTTTCCTTTCTACCAGCTGGCCTTGGTTACACCAGGGATTTCTCCCTTGCTTGCTTTTTCGCGGAACTCGATACGGCTGAGGCCGAAGGTGCGCATGTAGGCACGTGGACGACCAGACAGTGGTGAGCGGTTCTTGTGGCGGGTTGGGCTGGAGTTGCGTGGTAGCAATGCCAGACCATCCTGATCGCCTGCTGCTTTGAGCTCGGCTCGCTTGACAGCGAATTTCTTGATCAATGCGTCGCGCTTCTTGCCACGAGCGATAACTGATTTCTTAGCCATTAACGCTTCTCCTCTTTCTCAAATGGCATGCCGTAAGCACGTAGTAGTGCTTCTGCATGAGCTTTATCTTCGGTCTTAATCACAAAGTTAATCTGAAGGCCGTGTAACACTTGGGTGTCTTCGAAGTTCAGTTCAGGGAAGATAGATTGCTCGGTAATACCAAGTGAGTAGTTGCCGGCCTGGTCAAAGCCCTTGCTCGATACGCCGTGAAAGTCACGAACGCGTGGCAGTGAGACGTTGATAAGGCGGTCGAGGAATTCGTACATGTTCTTGCCGCGAAGTGTCACACCGACACCGATGCGGTTCATACCGGCACGAATCTTGAAAGTTGCGATTGACTTCTTAGCCATTCGATCGACAGGCTGCTGACCGGTAATCTTGCGCAAGGTGTTCACAACTACCTCGTGGTAGTGCTTGTCGTCCTTGTGCTTACCAATGCCAACGTTCAGAACGATCTTGTCCAGCTTTGGCACGCGGTGTGGGTTGTCCAGCTCAAGTTCTTTTTGGAGTTTAGCAACCAGCTCCTCTTTGTAGAGGCGCTTCAGACGTGGTGCCGTAGATGTGGTTGGGGCTGCTGCTTTAGTAGCCATTACTTAATCTCCTTGTTGTTGGCGGCCTTAGCAACTCGTACTTTGGTGCCGTCTTTCTTGATCTGGTACCCAACGCGGGTAACCTTTGCATCGTTGGCTGGGTTAATCAGGGCAACTTTGCTAACTGGGAATGGGACGATGATGTCCTTTGTGCCGCCTTGTGGGTTCTGCTGAGATGGCTTGATGTGTCGCTTAATCTTGCCGAGACCCTCGATGGTGACAGTTTGACTGCTCGGGTGTACTACGAGCACCTTACCGGTTTGACCCTTGTGCGCGCCAGTAGTGATGCGTACGAGGTCATTCTTCTTGATCTTCATGGTAACTGGTCGGTTTGCTTTCATATTAGAGTACCTCCGGGGCAAGCGAGATGATCTTCATGTACCCGCGGTCGCGAAGTTCGCGAGGCACTGGGCCGAATACGCGGGTTGCCTTCGGGTTCTTGTCGTCGCCGATGATAACTGCTGCGTTTTCGTCGAAGCGGATGGTTGAACCATCCTTTCGCTTAATTGGGTTGGTTGTGCGGACAATAACTGCCTTCACAACGCTCTTCCTCTTGACGTTACCCGATGGGTTGGCGTCCTTCACGCTGGCAACGATGACGTCACCAACATGGGCGTAGCGACGGCCAGTACCGCCGAGCACTCGGATACACAGAATGCTCTTGGCGCCACTGTTGTCGGCTACTTTGAGGCGAGATTCTTGCTGAATCATGCTACTTAGCCTCCTCTGCAGCTTCTTCTTTCTTCGCTGCTGGCTTAGTAACTGCCTCGGTCTCGTCCTTCAGTTCGGTTGCGGCATGGCCGGTCTCGATAACGTGATCGAGTGTCCATGACTTATTCTTGCTGATTGGGCGAGTCTCTACAATTTCTACCTTGTCGCCAACGTGAGCTTCATTCTTCTCATCGTGGACGGCAAAGCGCTTGGTTACGGTATATTGCTTACCGTAGATCGGGTGGGTTACGCGGCGGGCCACTGCTACGACGATAGTCTTTTCTTGGACATCTGATGCAACGGTGCCGACGAGTTTACGAGCCATAATTAGGCCTCCTCTTTCTCGGCCGCGTCTTCTTCGGAGCCACTTAGTAGTGTAAGTGCCACCGCAATTTCGCGACGGGTCTTCTTAATTGCGTGCGGGTTAGCTAGTTCACCGGCAGCTCGAGCGCGCCTCTGTTCTACGATTTGTGATCGAAGCTCAGTGATGCGGTTCTCAAGCTCTTCCTTTGAAAGCTTCAGCAAGTCTTTGGTTAACTTAGACATTGCGTTAGACCTCCTCTCGGCTGATGAACTTAGTTTTAACAGGTAATTTGTGTGCTGCAAGACGCATAGCTTCTCGTGCAACGTCCTCTGGAACACCCTTCATTTCGAACATGACGGTGCCAGTTTTGACTTTAGCGACGAAGAACTCTGGGTTGCCTTTGCCGGAACCCATCTTTACGTCTTGTGGCTTACGGGTGACTGGAGTGTGCGGGAAAATACGGATCCAGATCTTACCACCGCGCTTGATATAGCGGGTCATAGCCTGACGAGCAGACTCGATTTGGCGCGAGCTAATGCGCTCGTTGCCGATACTCTGCAGAGCGTAGTCGCCAAAGGCGATGTAGTTGCTACGAGTAGCGACGCCATCGTTCTTGCCCTTGCGGACTTTGCGGTACTTGGTTTTCTTAGGTAGTAACATAGCTCATTTCCTCTTAGGCGTTAGTTTCGCCCTTGTAGATCCAAACCTTTACACCGACGATACCAGCGCCAGGCAACTGTGCAGTAGCCAGGTGGTAGTCGATGTCTGCGCGAAGGGTGTGCAGTGGTACAGAACCCTGGATTTCCTTCTCGCGACGGCTCATTTCCGCGCCATTCAGTCGACCGGCAACCTCGATACGAATACCTCGGGCACCTGCATTCATAGTGTTTTGCGCACTCATCTTGACGGCGCGGCGGAAGTTAATACGGCGTTCCAGCTGACGAGCGATGTTCTCGGCAACTAGCTTTGCAGCCAGTTCAGGGCGTTTGACTTCTTCGATGTTGATACGAACCTGGCGGTCCATGATCTTCTCGATGTCAGCCTTGAGCTCCTGGGCACCTGAGCCACCACGACCGATGACGACACCAGCCTTAGCGGTCCAGATGGTAACGGTGACGAGGTTCGGTGCGCGCTCGATGTCGGTCTTAGCGATCGTGGCACGAGTAGCGAACTTCTTCTCGATCAGGTCTCGAACCTTCAAGTCTTGGTGGAGGAACGTTGCGTAGTCACGCTTGTTTGCGAACCACTTAGAACGCCAGTCTTTGTTGACCTGAAGGCGCATGCTGATTGGGTTTACTTTCTGGCCCATTCTTATGCCTCCTTCTCGGCCTTCTTGGCGGCCGGCTTAGATTCACTTGCTGCCTTTTCGGTAGCGGTAGGCTTCTTGGGCTTTTCGTCGCCGCTGAGGACTACTTTGATGTGACTGCTTTTCTTCTGGTATGGAAGAGCGCGGCCCATAGCAGCTGGACGGAAGCGCTTGATGCGGGTACCGGCAGTAACTGTCAGGTGCTCGATAATCAGGCTCTTCTCGTCTGCGCGGTGATTGGTGACAGCGTTAGCCTTTGCACTGGCGATTGCCTTCAGTACTGGCTTAGCTGCGCGCTTTGGTGTGTGCTCGAGAATAACGAGCGCGTCGGCGACAGTGCGACCACGAACAAGGCTGGCAACGAGGCTAACCTTGCGTGGGCTCATGCTTACGCCTTTAGCGAGGGCTGTAACCTGCATTACCTTTTACCCCCGTGAGTGCGGAACTTGCGGGTTGGAGAAAACTCACCGAGTTTGTGGCCAACCATGTTCTCGCTAACGAATACTGGCACGTGTACGCGACCGTTGTGAACAGCGATCGTGCGGCCAACCATCTCTGGGAAGATAGTGCTGGCGCGTGCCCAAGTCTTGATGACGGTCCGGTCGTTAGAACCCAAAGCCATGACTTTCTTAGCCAGCTTTGGATCAATGTATGGACCTTTCTTAAGTGAACGACTCATAAGCTATTTCCTCTTCGCCTCATGACGACTTTTTACAATCATCTTGTTGGTTGATTTGCGACGTCGGGTGCGGTAACCGAGTGTCAGTTGACCCCATGGAGTGCGTGGAGCCTTACCGGTACCGTGACGGCCACCGTCACCACCACCGTGTGGGTGGTCTGCGGCGTTCATAACAACACCACGGACGGACGGACGAATGCCAAGGCGACGGTTGCGACCGGCTGAACCGATTTTGACGTTCTGGTGCTGTTCGTTACCGACAACACCGAGAGTAGCCATGCATTCGACGCGGAAGCGACGAACTTCGCCTGAAGGCATCTTCACCTGAGCGTAGTCGCCTTCCTTAGCCATCAGCTGAGCCTTGGTGCCAGCGCTGCGGACAGCCTGACCACCCTTACCTGGCTGGAGCTCGATGTTGTAGATGAGCGTACCAGTTGGGATGTTGCTGAGTGGCATGCGGTTGCTGGCTTCAACGACTGCGTCTGGACCGCTGGTGATTTGCTTGCCAACTTTCATAGCGTTGTCGGCGATCACGTAGTGGTATAGACCGTGTTGATCCTTGATACGAGCGATACGAGCAGAACGGTTAGGGTCGTACTCGATTTGCTCGATAGTAGCAACGGTGCCAGGTGCAAGCTGGTGGTTCATAATGCGGTAGAAGCGCTTGACGCCACCACCACGGTGACGGGTGGTGATACGACCTTGGTTGTTGCGACCAGCAGTTGACTTCTTGATGACGGTCAAAGACTTGAGCGGCTTACGAGTTGTAATCGCGTCAAAGTCCTGGCTAGTCATACCGCGACGAGCTGGAGTGGTTGGGTTGTATTGCTTAATAGCCATTACTTCTTCTCCTCTTCAACTTCGTCGAAGATCTTAATGCTGTCGCCCTCGACCAGGGTAACGTATGCTTTCTTGAAATCGCGGCGGCGACCTTCGTAAGGCTTGCCGTTTCGGACAGTTCGCTTGAGCTTGCCCTTCGCGATAACGATGCGGATACCGTCCACCTTCACGCCGTACTGAGTAGTAACGGCTGAGGCAACCTGCTGCTTGTTAGCAGTGGTTGGAACCTTGAAGACGTAGGTGTTGTGCTGTGATTGGCCGTAGGCCTTCTCACTAATGTGCGGGATGAGTTGCAAATGTGCAGTATTCATAACTAAGCTCCTAGCCATTTCTCGATAGCGACGAGCGCGTCCTTAGTAACGATCAGGCGATCAGCATTCAGGATGTTGAACACGTTCAGGTAGGTAGCCTGGGTCAGGATGACATCCTGCAGGTTAGCTGCTGAGCGGATCAGCTCTGGAGTCTTTTCGGTTACGACGATCACGACCTTCTTGCCTTCAGCCTTGTGAGCCTTCAGGAAGTCAGCCATGTCCCTGGTCTTGCCGGTGACCTTGATTTGATCGATAACAGTGATCTCGTCTGCCTTGGCAGCGAGGGTTAGTGCCTGGCGGAGAGCGACGCGCTTGCTACCAGTGCTGATAGTCAGGCTGTAGTTCTCGTTACCGAGTGGACCGAATACGATACCACCCTTGCGCCAGATTGGGTTTCGGCTTGAACCGAAACGTGCGCGGCCAGTGCCCTTTTGCTTCCATGGCTTCTTACCACCACCGCTGACTTCACCGCGGCGAAGTGTCTTAGCGAGGTTGATGCGGCCATTTGCCAAGTAGGCGTTGTAAGCAAGCTTGAGCAGCTCGTGGTTAGGTACGTCTACGGCGAATACACTCTGTGGAAGAGTTGCGGTCTTTGCGGCAGCAGTCTTTGGAGTTGTGCTTGTCTTTGATTCAGCCATATTACTTTACCTCTCCGAGTACAACCAAGCTGCGGCGTGGGCCAGGAACTGCGCCCTTTACACCGATCAGGTTGTTCTCTATGTCTACCAGGGCTACAACCAAATTCTTGACTGTAACTTGCTCGGCACCCATACGGCCTGCCATGCGCTTACCCTTGAAGACTTTTTGTGGATACATCGAGCCGATAGAACCAGGCTTACGGACGTAGCCGTTACCACCGTGGGTCTTTTTGCTCGTTGTGAAATTGTTTCGCTTGACGTTACCAGCGAAGCCTTTACCCTTGCTGGTGCCGGTTACGTCGATGTGTTCGCCAACCTCGAATGAGGTGACATCGAACTGCGCGCCGACTTTGACGTCGTCGTTCAGCTCTACATCGCGGAACTCGCGAATATACTTTGGTGTCACGCCTGCTGCCTTGACGTGGCCAGCAACGGCATTGCTCAGGTTCTTACCCGATCCGAAACCCAATTGTACTGCGTCGTAACCGTCGATATCGATGGTCTTTACCTGAGTAACAGTACAGGGGCCCGCTTGGATCAACGTCACTGGAATAGCAACGCCATCCTCCTGGAGGATCTGGGTCATACCAATCTTGGTACCGAGAAGTGCTTTCATCCCTTTTCAACCCTTTGTCATTGAAAAATCTTGGTATCAGCGGTTTCCGAACGGCGGCTAAGGCCTGCCCGGACCTGCAAACTTACCAAGAAGTTTCGCTTAACTATTTAAATAGTAAAACTACCGTCGAATTGTAACAGATAGCGCTATCTGTTGTCAACTGTGGCTACTTGGCTTGCAAGATCGCCAGACTCATGGCGAAGTGTTTGACGTGATAGCCGTCGAATTCATCATCGATGAGGCGCTTGATCTCGCCCAGGAACTTTGTGCGTTCAGGTTCTGGCAGCGAAAGTGTTGGCGAATAAGTGTCCAGCAGCTCTGTATATTGCTCTGCACTGTAGCGAATGGTGAGCGGAAAGACCTGAAAATGAATAAGGTCAAAGAGCTTTTCGTCGAACTCAGGCGGCTTGATATCGTTCGGCACTGGCAGATGGTGCGGATCTTTGCCTGGTGGCCAGTATCGGTTGTAGATAGCCTGCGAGCGCTCGTGGTAGCGGTCGCCTTTCTGGTCCGAGATGTGATTGGTATGGATAATCGCGAGATGTCCGCCCGGGATAAGCAGCTCGTGGGTTTTAGCGTACTTCACCTCTGGTTTGATCCAGTGAAATGCCGTAGCCGAAAAGATCATGCGGAATGAATGTGGGTCGAACTCAGCATCTTCAAAGCCTCCTACCCTAATCTCTACATTCGGGTAGTGACGAAGCTCGTGACGCGCGACATCGGCCAGGTGTTCTCCCAACTCAACGCCGACAATGTGAAACCCCCTTTCCAGAAGTGGCGCGGTAGCCTGGCCGGTGCCGGGACCTATCTCGAGCAAGTTGTCACCCGGCTGAATGCCGGTGACCTCTATCATGCGATCAAAAAGTTCCGCCGGATAATGCGGCCGAGCCTTGTTATAGAGAAGCGCCTCGCGGTCGAACGTGCGACGAAGATCCATGCTAGATGACAATACCGGCTGGCAGGAAGAACGTGATAATAGTGACAATGACTAAAATGGCGTACTCGATCTTACGGTCAATCTGGAAATGGTCGTGACTGGCGAACAGAAGGCCAAGGAGTAGCCCTAGCGGGAAACCGTTCAGCGTGACATATCCAATTTCGATTGGAGCAGCAAACCGCAGCCAAAATGAACCCAGAAGGACATATAGAACTAATTTGAGGAAATAGGCACTATCGTTTTCTTGTGGTGATGATTTTTTCTTTGCCATAATACTTACGTCTAGCATAAGCGACGTCGGAGGCAGCGTAAAGGTTGATTTATCTGGAGGGTTATGACATATTAAGCCAATCCTCCGTCCTGGAGGCATATCGCAGAGGAGTTGCTTTGAAAGGGAAAGTTGTGAGTGTCGGAACTAACCTGCCGGATGGCTACGTGCTGCTCACCATCGTGATCGAAGTCCAACCCAGCGTCTGGGCGCCACACACCGTACCGGTGCAGGTACCCGGCAAACCGCTCCAGCCCCGAGACGAGATCGAGGTCGACTGGGTCGACCCGAGAGACCACAGCAAGGGTCTCGTAATCACTCGTCGATGATCTACGCGCGGGCAGGTTCTCTACTCCTCTGCCCGCCGCCCGAGTCTACCGCGCGTAGGTTCAGGCGGCGGAAATCAAAAACGAGCCCCGTAACTGGAGCTCGTTTTTATATGTAAACGCGTGATTACATTCGGATTTCGGCGTCACAGCCAGCTGGCAGAGACAGATTCTGGAGGGAATCGATAGTCTTTGGAGTTGGGTTAGTGATGTCGATAAGGCGCTTGTGGACGCGCATTTCAAAGTGCTCACCGCCCTTTTTGTAGACGTGTGGGCTCTTGATAACAGTGTACGTGCTCCGACGAGTCGGAAGCGGCACTGGGCCGGCGATAGTTGCGCCGGTGCGAAGTGCTGTATCGATAATCTGCTTTGCAGACTGATCGATCACCTTGTGGTCGTACGCCTTCAGGCGAATACGAATACGAGGAGCAGCGTTTGCTGGAGGGGTCATATCCTCTATCCTTTACTTGTGCGCCATAACCTCTGCTCGAATCGTGTCGGTTGCCCGCTCACGTCTGGCCGAGTTGTTGGTGCGATTAACTTGTACAAGGGGTAATTATACAGTATTTGATTAGATTGTAAACGATCTAGGGAGGTAGCTACTCATAGGGCAAGCGTCAATAATGCGCTGCGATCGGAAAATTTAAGACTGAGCTTGTTCTTTAGCGGCGTCACAGAACCATTTCGTAATATGATAGTGCTCAGTCTTATTGCCATCTTTGTGAATTCTATCGAGTGCCCGGTAGAGCGCGTCGATAATAGTGATGCCGCGCTGTATGCCCTTTTCGAGCGCAGATTGGGCCGAGCCAAATATCTCTTGAAGCTCTTGCCGCGAGATTGTCTTCTCGTCTTCAATCTCCAGAGTGCCGGCCGCCAACTCTGCTTCGTATATCTTAGAGAGCTTGCGGACAAGCTTGGCATATGGCGCACCATAAATATTGCGGACAAGTTGAGCTTCTTTGGCGTAGATTTCATACTCTTCGATCCAATGCCCCATCTCCTTGTCGCGATGGATATTCTGATGATGAAATACGTAGTGACCGATCTCGTGGTATAGCAGGATTGCGCGCCATTGAGAACTTATACGATCGGGCGGAAGGAATATCCCGTCGATCGGCTCGTAGTAGTTTGGACTCTTTATATGGTACTTAAAGAACTCATGAAACTCGGCGTCACTCTCGACGAGTGGCACAAGAACGAAGCCGTCTTCTGCCATCTCCCAAAATGTTAAGCCCCAAGCCCCTTCTGAATTTCGTATGGGCTCACCGAAGCCTGCATACTCACGAATATAGTGAAGGGGGCCGGCATTCATAGCCTGCCTTACGTGCGCGTTAGGATGGTGGCTGAGCTTTTTCGCTGCGCGTATCCATTTTAAGGCGAGCGCCCGTCGATCTGCGGTGCTAAGAGCCGGATTAGTTATGGATTTGTCTGTCGGGGCTTTTTTCATAAGATTTGAAGACATCATAGTATATGTTGGTTCGATGAGCCAGTTTAAAGACATGGCTCAGGTCTTGAGTTTAGGCGCCAGGGCCGGTGTATCCGAACCGATCTTTCACGTTATCCCCGGCTCCGCTGCCAGAACCGTAGTGGTTTCGGTCGCTACGGTCCCAGAAGGTAGCAAGGTCAACGTGACCACTCACCAACTCGGTTTCACCCTCCTTGGAACCTACGCCAAATGCGGCCGTTACGGCGTGACCGTCAATCCACCCATGTACTGGATTTCCCCAGCCGCCACGGTGCTCGCCCTTGGGCCGCCGTCCAGCTTGTGATGAGCGGCGCTTGGCCTGGCTGCATTTGTCGCACCCGCACCCAGGTACCGGGAGTCGATCGACATTCTCCCAGTGCCCATAGTCATTCTTGTGTCGAACCATGACGGCCCGTCCTCTCCCGCGAATGATAGCGGATAGGAGTAGCGAGAATTGAGGACGCCTTAAACCAACCCAATGAACGGCTTTGGGCTAACAGAATCAAGGGCATCCTACAGGAGGTATTCCTGTCTCGCGCTGGTATAAAACCATTAGTTGGGTCGGAGCGTCAATAATGTGTTAGTTTTTAATTTGCCAACAGATGATACACTCTAGAAGTCCGTTCTATTCGTTTTTGGATGGAGGAAAAGATGGGCCTGACGAGTTTGTCTGGCAGCCAGCTTCCGAACGCACTCTCCTTGGGGTGCGCGCTGGTGCTGGTGGTGGCTGCCTTCGCTGTGCGCCCAAGGTACCGCTGGAGCATCGTACTGGTGGGAGCCGCGCTGGCCGCGACAGTTGTCGTGAAGAACGTGATCTACAACACCACCATCTCCGAGCCGCACACAGAGAACAGCGCCGATGCACGACACGGCTATGCCTATGTCCTGCTTGTGGTCATGGTGGCGCAGCTGCTCGCCGCCGCAAGCTTCCTGCTCATCGGTCTTCTATCGAAGAGAAGGGGCTTCGGCTGGCTCTCGGGCAGCGTGACTCTGGCGTGTGTCTACGCTGCGGTCTGTACGTATGACTGGCGACTGGCCTACCTGGGCGTGGACGCAAGCCAACCCGTGCATTTCAGGGCTCCCATCCCACTGCTTCACTGGGCTCTCCTGTTCGGTGTGGCTGCGACGATGTTCCTGGGATCCCTTCTGCTACTGAAGGGTCGAAAGCCTGTTCGTAGCTGAGGCGACAACGCCCGCTACGCATGACGGACAGTAAAGGGTGGTGGCGCCTCGACCGCGCCGCCACCCGAGTGTGACTCTATCTTTGACCTTATAACAAAAGAGACTCCCGAGTGGGAGTCTCTTTAAAGAAGTGAGTATTACTAGGTTACTTAGTAATCTTCGTAACAACACCAGCACCAACGGTGCGGCCGCCTTCGCGGATGGCGAAGCGCAGACCCTGCTCCATGGCGATTGGGGCCAGAAGCTTGACGTTGAAGGTGATAGTGTCACCAGGCATGACCATTTCCTTGTCAGCTGGGAGCTCAACCTCACCGGTAACGTCGGTGGTGCGGAAGTAAAACTGTGGCTTGTAACCCTTGAAGAATGGAGTGTGGCGACCACCCTCTTCCTTGTTCAGGATGTAAACCTCAGCTTCGAACTCGGTGTGAGGGGTAATAGTACCAGGCTTAGCGATAACCTGACCGCGCTCGATGTCGTCGCGCTCAACACCGCGCAGCAGAACACCCGCGTTGTCACCTGCTTGACCTTGGTCAAGTTGCTTCTTGAAGGCTTCGATACCAGTTACAACTGACTTGCGTGCAGTTTCCTGGATACCGATGATCTCAACTTCGTCGTTGATCTTGACGATGCCGGTCTCAATACGGCCAGTAGCAACAGTGCCACGACCCTTGATTGAGAAGACGTCTTCGATAGGCATCAGGAATGGCTTGTCGAGGTCGCGCTTTGGCTGTTCGATGTAGTCGTCCATAGCCTTGACCAGCTCCATGATAGCGTCTTCGTAAGCAGGATCGCCTTCGAGAGCCTTAAGAGCTGAGCCCTTGATGATAGGAGCGTCGCGGTCGAAACCGTTCTTCTCGAGGAGGTCGCGAACGTCCTCTTCAACGAGCTCAACGAGGTCGGCGTCAGCCATGTCCATCTTGTTGAGGAAGACAACGATCTTAGGCACACCAACCTGGCGAGCAAGCAGAACGTGCTCACGGGTCTGAGGCATAGGGCCGTCAGCAGCTGACACAACAAGGATAGCACCGTCAACCTGAGCTGCACCGGTGATCATGTTCTTAACGTAGTCGGCGTGACCAGGCATGTCGACGTGAGCGTAGTGACGCTTCTCTGACTCGTATTCCTGGTGAGAGGTAGCGATGGTAATACCGCGCTGGCGCTCTTCAGGTGCGTTGTCAATCTGGTCGTACGCAATTGGCTTGTTTACTGAGCTTGGAAGCTTCTTAGCCAGTACAGCGGTGATGGCTGCAGTCAGCGTAGTCTTACCGTGGTCGACGTGGCCCATGGTACCTACGTTAACGTGTGGCTTGCTTCGGTCAAATGATTCTGCCATGTAGGATTAATCTCCTTAATTTATTTCTATCTACGCATGGGACAATCCAAATGGCTGCCTCACACGGCGTATAGGTCAAATTATAGTAGTTATGGCCTCTATTGTAAAGGGGTAAGAGCCTAAAATATGCATTGGCGCCACCCTCGGAATAATTTCGTGTCATTTGGGTGAGGGCGCGGTCATCGGTGCCGCGCCTCTCACCTTCATTGAAGCTGTGCTCAGATGGTCATGTCGATCACGACGTAGGCCATGTTGGGACTGGGGCGCTGACGAGCGCTACCCGCCTTGGCGGCGCAGGTGCTGACCCAATCGTTGACCAAGCCACGCGGGTTGTTGCCACCGACGCGGAGGCGTACGGTGTTCGCGTTCGGCATCGTGGCCTCGACCGCGCCCGACACGAAGGCCTTGTTGAGATGGCCACTTCGGGCCTTCTCCAAGATCCTATCGATGAGCGCTTCCTGAGCTCCGTTGAGAGCCATGTCTGTCCCCCTTCTGGGCAGAATGCTGCTTCTAAAACAGCATCATAGCACAATCATGAGATGTGTTACGGGCGGGGGCCCCGACGACAATGCCGGGGCCCCCGCGTGAAGCAACTTGTCAGAACGGACGGAACCGCAGAGTATGCGTCCGCGTGTCAGTGCTGACCATGCGATTCTCGGCCCAAGGCACGGTGGCCTCGGCCCAAGCGCGAATCTCCGTGCGTGCGTTGCCGTTCAGCTGAACACACACGCGCCCCGCCGGGTCGATGAGAACCTCAACTTCGGTGTCATCGTGGATGGGCGTGGACGTCTGCCCGACTCGTGCCCTTTCACAGGCCGTGTCGAGGATTCGCTCGTAAAACGGGTTGATCGGCACTCAATTGCTCCAAAGTGTCGCAGGATTGCTTCAGCAGCCAACTATACCATATTTATGACGATAAAAATAGAGCGCCATGGTGACGCTCTATTTTAGAGTTGCGAGTGCTAACTAGCCTTGATTTTTCTTGGCAATAACAGCTTCGGCAACGTTTGGTGGTACTTCCTCGTACTGAGCAAGTTCCATCGTTGATGCGGCGCGACCCTGGGTCGAGCTACGCAGGTCAGTGGTGTAGCCAAACATCTCGGCCAAAGGAACCATAGCGGTAATAACCTTAGCCAGAGTGCGGTCTTCCATGCTGTCGATGCGACCGCGGCGGCTGTTGAGGTCGCCGATGACGTCACCCATGAACTCTTCAGGGGTCGTAACCTCTACCTTCATGACTGGCTCGAGCAGAACTGGGTTCGCCTTCTTCACACCTTCGCGAGCTGCGAGGGCGCCGGCCATCTTAAAGGCCATTTCGTTGGAGTCAACATCGTGGTAGCTACCGTCGTACAGAGCTGCCTTTACGTCGACAACTGGGTAGCCAGCGATAACACCGCCGTTGAGGGTTTCTTCGATACCGTTCTTGACTGGGGTGCGGTATTCCTGAGGAACCACGCCGCCCTTGATTTCGTCGGTGAACTCGAAGCCCTTACCAACTTCGTTTGGCTCAAGGCGGATCCAGACGTGACCGTACTGACCACGACCACCGGACTGCTTGATGTACTTGCCTTCGACTTGGGTAATCTTCTTGATTGATTCGCGGTAAGCAACCTGTGGCTGACCAATGTTGGCCTCAACCTTGAACTCGCGCTTCATTCGGTCAACGATGATGTCCAGGTGCAGCTCACCCATGCCAGAGATGATGGTCTGGCCAGTCTCTTCGTCGGTGTGGACGCGGAAGGTTGGGTCTTCTTCAGCGAGGCGCTGGAGAGCGAGACCCATCTTCTCTTGGTCGGCCTTGGTCTTTGGCTCGATGGCGATACTGACAGGTGGCTCAGGGAATGTAATGCTTTCGAGGATGACTGGGTTTGCAACGTCGCTCAGGGTCGTACCAGTTGTGGTGTCCTTGAGGCCTACAATTGCAGCGATGTCGCCAGCGCTAATTTCGGTGATGTCCTCGCGCTTGTCAGCGTGCATACGCAGTAGACGACCGACGCGTTCTTTATTGCCGGTGCTCGCGTTCATGATGTAGCTACCAGCGGCGAGCTTACCACTGTAGACGCGAACGAAGATCAGCTTACCGACAAATGGGTCGGTTGCGACCTTGAAGGCCAATGCAGCGAGTGGCTCGCTGTCAGCAGGCTTACGCTCAACTTCTTCGCCAGTCTTAGGGTGAGTACCCCAGACAGAACCGATGTCCATTGGGCTTGGGAGGTAGTCAACAACGAGGTCGAGGACTTTCTCTACGATCACGCCACGACCGTCACCGCCAGTAACGATGTAGAATTCACCGGTCAGAACTTGCTTACGAATAGCAGACTTTAGCTCGTCGATAGTGATTGATTCCTCACCGCCGTCGAGGTACTTCTCGAACAGTGCGTCGTCTGCTTCAACAGCAGCTTCGACGAGGAGGGTACGAGCGTTCTTGGCACGATCGAGCATGTCGGCAGGAACTTCGCCTTCAACGAGTTCGTGGTCGGTGAAATCTTTGTAGGTGTAGCTCTTCATACCGACGAGGTCTACGACACCGTTGATTTCTTGCTCAAAACCAATTGGCAGATGAATTGGCAGGGCCCGCTTGCTCAGGCGTGTATGAAGGCTTTCGAGGCTCTTGTAGAAGTCACCACCGGTCTGGTTGATCTTGTTGATGAAGCAGATACGAGGTACGCCATATTTGTTGGCCTGGCGCCATACGGTCTCGGTCTGAGCTTCTACGCCCATCTTGCCGTCGAAGACAACGACAGCACCGTCGAGCACGCGAAGTGAACGCTCGACTTCAGCGGTGAAGTCGATGTGACCTGGGGTGTCGATGATGTTGATCTTGTGCTCTTTCCAGAAAGCAGTCACAGCGGCGCTGGTAATAGTAATACCGCGTTCACGCTCTTGCTCCATCCAGTCAGTGGTGGTTTCACCAGAGTGGACTTCGCCAATCTTGTGCTTCAAACCGGTACGGTACAAGATACCTTCGGTTGTGGTCGTCTTGCCGGCGTCGATATGCGCGATGATACCGATGTTACGGAAACGCTCCAGGGGAATAATTTTGTCTGCCATAGTTCCTCGTTGGTTATATTATTAGCATCGCTTTTTCGTGGACATCAAAAAGATGCGTGATAGCTCTTGCCCGTAATTATACTATAAATTCCTGGCCCTTACTAGTGTTAGCGGTGTAGATTTGACAAGTATTTGTGATCAGTCTATAGTTTGCGCTAACTGAGGTAATGCCGCCCAGTTGTTTGTGTAGTAAAGAGGTGATGGAGATGAAGAGCCGTAAGACCCGCATCGAGATCTCTCCGGACGAGCTCAAACCCGGAGAGCTGTTTGTCTACAACGGCGTACATTACCGTTGTCGAGTGTCACAGATGGGGCCAAACCCCAACTACGCAAAGGTCTTCACGCGTCGCTTCGGTCTGCGCGGATACATCTTCGTCCTGCGATCGGACAAGGTGACCGTCCGCCGCTAAAGCGTACTAACGCAAGCGATCGGCCCGCACGCCCATTCTTGGGTCGATGCGGGCCGATCGTGCCCAATCTGAAAGAAAGGGTTGCAATAATTGATAGTTGATTTTATAGTGGTACCGATCTGGGCGCGACCCAGCAAGTACGGTAGCAGTGAGGTGAGCATGGCCAAGAAGGAACCGTCAGGGCAGGTTGCCCCGACCGAGCTTCTGGTGGGAGAGACGTATGCCGTCGACGGGGTGCGCTTCAAGTGCATCGGTGAGCCGCGGCGAGGCGCGGATCCGAAGTTCGTCTACGTCCCCTCTCGCAAGTACCGCCTGAGGCAGATCCGGCCCATCGCCATCGACGAACAGGTGGACGTCTTCCGCATCTGAGCGCCCGGAGTGCTTGGCCCGTGTGGTTCCCCCTCTGGGAGCCGCCGGGCCAAGCGCTTAAAAAATGAACTTATACGTTAGCAACTTCTTGTCGATGTCGCCGAGCGATAACGCCAAGAGAATCAAGTGCTACGCAGCCACAATCGGTGTCGCTTAGCATGTCATCATGCTCTTTTCTGAGTGCTGCTTCGATGTGTTGATCGGCCGACGTTCCCATCGGGACCTTCAAATGCATGACTGGCGTGCGAGGAACTGTCTCCCACGGAGTGTCGTACAGGCTGACATGGGCAGGGCCTTCATAACTCTCAACGCCCGACATCTGGACGTAGACTTCGCCGCTCGGGAAGTCTTTACGAAGTGAACAGTCAGGCGGCAATGATAAAGATTCGCGGAAACCCATAGTAGCGTCCTCGTTAGATTTTTAGTGTGACCATACAGGTATAGCACCGTGACCTGGTGATAGCAATACAAAAAGCGCCCTCCGGGGAGAGCGCTTCTGCATGCAGAGACTAAAACTAACTGCGGGCGAAGTGCGCGAATGCGCGGTTGGCTTCTGCCATGCGGTGAGTGTCTTCCTTCTTCTTGAAGGCGTTGCCAGTTTGGTTGTAGGCATCTACAATTTCGTTGGCCAGGCGCTCGGCGTACGGCATACCCTTGCGGGCACGTGCGGCTTGTACAAACCACATGTAGGCCAAGTGCTGCTGACGGTGACCAGCTACTGGGAATGGAATCTGGTAGTTAGCACCACCAACGCGGCGGCTCTTTACTTCAACAGATGGGTACACATTCTTGATAGCCTTTTCAAAGACTTCGAGAGCGTTGTCACTCTTGAGTTTCTTGGCAGCGATTTCCATAGCTTCGTAGACAGAATGCTCAGCAATCTGCTTCTTGCCATCGAGCATGCTCTTTTGGATCATGCGCTGTACAAGTGAAGAGTTGTATCGGCGGTCAGGCAGGACACGGCGCTGGAGGGAACGGGTTTTCTTGCGTGGCATTACTTGCTCTCCTTCTTCGCACCGTACTTAGAACGGCCTTGTTTGCGGTTGTTGACGCCCTGGAGGTCGAGTGCACCACGAACAATGTGGTAACGAACACCAGGAAGGTCAGGCACACGACCACCACGTACGAGAACAACAGCGTGTTCCTGTAGGTTGTGGCCCTCACCTGGAATGTAAGCCCAAACTTCGTAGCCGTTTGTAAGGCGCACGCGGGCAACCTTACGAAGTGCTGAGTTTGGCTTACGTGGGGTACGGGTAGTAACCTTCAGACAAACACCACGCTTCAGTGGTGCGTCTTCGTTGTAGTACCTAGTCTTCAGCGTATTGTGAATACGACCGAGGGCAACTGACTTGCTGACCTTCTTGGCCGTCTTCCGTGGCTTGCGAATAAGCTGGTTAATTGTTGGCATGAACGAGAAATCCTCTTCGGTTCTTTTAGTAATCTGTGTCGAGGACCTCGCGTGAGTAGCAGCACGCTTCATCGCAAACTCCATCAACATGAAACTCTTGGTACGAATTATACACGAGTGGCGCCTCTTTGGTCAAGGTTGGTATTTGACAATAAAGCAAAGTGCTTTTATAGTGCGTAACGCACAAACCAAAAGTGCATTGCCGATTGTGAAATGGAGGGCACTATATGCCCCAGGCAACGCCTTGGCGTGAGCACGTCACAGCAGATCAGAGGCGCTTTACGTGCCTCATGCCGCAGGACCGTTTCAGCTTCGCGGTAGGCATGAAGGTGCCCAGTGGCTCTTCGCTCTGCTATGCCCAAGCGGGTGCTGTTCGGATCTTCCCCGATACGCGGAACAAGCGCCTGTCGCATGCGGTGGATCCGTACGAGCTTCCTCTGCCTCACTGGACTGCTGGCCGCGTACCACGCGTGTACATGCACCCGTTCGCCCTCTGTCATCTGTTCGCAACCGGCGAACTCTACGACCTCATCATCGCAGAGTTTGTCCGCAACATGGGTGACGCTCCGTATCTTCGGGGAGCTTTCGAGCTGACGATGCCCAGCGTCATCCTGACGAAACTGGGCACGAACAGTGCCATACTGGTCGTCGACACAAGGCTCAACCTCAGCGTTCGCTAGGGGCGACATGTGTCGACCCGGGAGTGCTATCACAATCGGCGCTCCTCCCTCGTATTCGATGTATCGAATGTGGCGGAGGATTTGACAATGCGCTAAAACCATCGTATGTTTGCTGTACTGCGTCAGTTAGTACGCATTTTCGCCAATGTCACTGGGAGTGATCGGTATGCCCACGCCGTGGGAAAAGCACCGTACACAAGGCCCGGAAGCTATGCGCTCCGAACTCCGCGACGGAATGATCACCATCCAAGCGGGCACGAACCCGGTAGACTCTCCGGTCTGCCAGCAAGGAACCGGCCCTGCAAGGCTGCAGGTGCGATCAACTATCAAGGCAGCGCCTGTGGCGGTGGAGCCCTTCAAGATCCGGCTCGACCGCTGGCGGCGACGTGAGATCCCTGTGGTCCACATGCACCCGTTCGGGCTACTGCACCTCATTGTGACCCAGCAGGGTCCGCTGCCCGTGGTACTGATCGCGCGCATCATGACGATGGGGCGCGGTACCGACCGAATCATCTTCCCGGTCGAGACCGACTGTGAGCTGCTGCGGATGCTGCGTGTCAAGGGGTTCATGCTGTCCATCACAACCGACAGCAACCTCGACGTCCGCGTCGGGGCATAGTTCCACCCGCCCGGTTCCCACTGGGCAGGAGCGTCGGTAACATTGGCGCTCCACTCCTGCAGTGAGCTTTCAAAGCTGAATGTAGGAGCGGAGTTTGACATAATTGTCTCGAGAGTTTATCGTAGCTTAGTTGCGCGGGTAGTCCGCGCACTGCCAACACTGGGGGAATGACATGCCCACACCTTGGGCCTCGTACAAGACGGACAAGCCGGAGTCGATCGTCTGCTGGCTGAGTGAGGGTTGCCTGCACATGGGTACGGGCAACAACCCAAACAAGTCACCGTCGATCCGCCTGAACCCCCAGAATCGTGAGATTCTGGTATGGCCCGTTAACGCTCCGGTGCCAGTTCGTGCTGTGCCCTATCGTCTCCAGCTTCCTCGCTGGCGCGAGCGGAGTGTTCCGTGGGTTTCGCTTCATCCGTTCGCGATGATCCATCTGCTTGTCACCGAACAGGTCCCCGCCCAGCTGATGTTGAGTGGTCTTCGAGCTTTTGGCCGCAGCCAAGGGTCCAGTTGGCACTTCTCGACACCGATCACCGAGCCCTGCCCTCTGCGCACAATGCTGGGCGTGGAGCGCGTGGTCGTCAGCTTCCGCACGAATCACGATCTCGCGATAACCGGTAGCTGAAGTACAGTTGCTGGTGGGAGTGCCCGTGTTGGCACTCTTCTCTCTGATTTGACACGTCGAATCCGAAGGAAGAGTTTAATGGTATAATAAGCCTAATCTAGAGGTGGACAGCCGGTTTGCCTCATTGAGATTTAGGAGTCACCAACGTGACTAAAGAGGCGTTTCGCGCCTTGAACCCAGGCCAGAAAGTCTGGTATAACGGCGTGATGTGGGAACTGGTACGTCGGCGGAAGAGTCCTGAGGGCTGGGACGCCGACGCGAGTGGCAGCCGGGGTGTCCTGAACGACAACCTCGCCGCCGCAGTGGACATAGTGGACTAAGAAGCGTCAACAACTGGGGTGAGACAAGTGGACGCAAGTATGTTCGTAAGTCTGAAGAAGCTCGACCGTGTTCGCATAGAGGGCGATTCGCGCCAGTGGGTCGTCGGCGTTACGTACGCTGACGGTCGTCGCCTCGTCTACCCTGCCGGTTCGGGCGCTCAGGCGCAAGGACAGCAGAAGGTGCTCACTGCTGCTGACGCAGGCACGCTGACACTGGTGTCGCGCAACCCGCAGTAGTAGAGAGAAAACTTGGCCCTGGGCGACTCCGTGTTGCCTGGGGCCAGGATCCCAACTTTAGAATCAATCAAAAAGACTCCCATGTTCGGGAGTCTTTTTGGTAGTAATCCCAGAAGGACTACTCTTGCTCTTGTGCTCGAGCCAGCTCTTCCTCTTCGGTAAGCTGAATGCCAGTACCGACAGGAATCTTGCGACCGATGATCACGTTCTCTTTCAGGCCGTAGAGGTTGTCCACGCGACCACTTGTTGCGGCGTTGATGAGCACGCGAGTGGTGTCCTGGAATGATGCGGCTGACAGGAACGAGTCTGACCAGATCGAAACCTTGGTGATACCAAGCAGGAGCTGTGTGAACTCTGCTGGTGTCTTGCCTTCGGTCGTCAGCTGGCGGTTGGTCTCAACCACAGCAGCCTTCGATACGATGTCACCGGTTACGAACAGGCTATCACCTGGGTCTTCGATGGTTACACGACTGAACATCTGACGAACGATGATCTCCAGGTGCTTGTCAGCAATGTTCTGACCCTGGGCAGCGTAGATACGCAGAACTTCGTTGATCATGTAGCGCTGAGTGGCTTCAATACCCTTCAGGCGCATCAGGTCGTGTAGGTTGATCGAACCAGTTGTCAGGCGGTCGCCTGCTTCGATTTGGTCGCCGTCAGATACAGTCAGCTGCTTGAAGCCTGGGACTTCGTAGCGAGCTGGTGCGTGCTGAGCAGATGCGATAATGATCTGTTCCTCAGCAACTTCGACGGTACCATCGAATGGCGCTATCAGTGGGCGATCTTCTTTCTTGTCGCTTGCCAGAACGTCTCCAGCGAGTACTTCAGTACCGCTCTTGACGCGGACAATGCGGCCGTCCAGAGGAAGCTTCTTGGTTTTGCCCTTTGGAGGAGTGACTTGAACGATGTAGCTCTCGCCATCTTCCCAAACCTGGACATCACCGCTGAGCTCACTCAGGAATGCCTGACCCTTTGGTGAACGTGCTTCGAAGAGCTCGTCCACACGAGGCAGACCCTGGGTGATGTCGTCACCAGCCACACCACCGGCGTGGAAGGTGTTCAGCGTCAGCTGTGTACCAGGCTCACCGACTGACTGTGCAGCGATGACACCGACTGGTTCGTAGGAAGCGATCAGCTTACCAGTTGCCATATCGATACCGTAGCTCTTGCGTGGGATACCGCGGAGGTTGCTTGCGCTCAGGACACTCATGATCTTTACGCTCTCGAGCTTTTCGTCAGCTCCGATTGCGTCAGAGATTTCACGAGTGATGAGCTCGCCAGCCTTGATGTGACCCTTGATATCTTCGGCAGAGTAACGACCGAACAAGCGATCGCCAAACGGAATCATAGTCTGTTCAGATTCAGCGCGGTAGATTGCGAAGCCGTTGTCTTCAGCGGCTTCAGTGACCGTAAAGACGTCTTGGCTCACGTCGACTAGGCGACGGGTAAGGTAACCAGAGTCGGCGGTCTTCAGCGCGGTGTCGATCAGACCCTTACGTGTACCACGGGTAGCTACGAAAGCTTCCAGTGGTGAAAGGCCCTTCTTGTAGCTTGAGCGGATAGGCAGCTCAATTTCCCTACCAGTAGCGTCCACCATCACACCAATCATCGCGGTCGCGAGCTTGATGTTACTGATGTCACCACGAGCACCGGAGTCAACCATCACGGCAACAGAGGTGTCTTCTTCCTTCAGGCGACCCTGGAGGATTTCGAGGACCTTCTTGTCCACGCTGCGCCATGTGGCAACGGTGAGGCTGTAGCGCTCGTCTTCGGTGATCAAACCTTGTTCGTACTGATCAGAGATTTTTGCTGCACGGACGTCACCTTCAGCGATAACGGCGTCCAGGCCATCTACCTCGAAGTAGTCGGTCATACCTGTCGAGACAGCGGCGATGGTTGCGTATTCAAGCGCCAAGTCCTTGATGGCGTCGGCGATCTGAGCGGTTGTTTCCTGGCCGTAGTCGTTGAAGATGGTTGCAAGTACCTTGTTCAGGCGCTTCTTACCCATGACGTCTTCGACGTAGTCGAGGTCGGCTGGCAGGATTTCGTTGAAGTACACACGACCCAGCGTTGTGGTTCGCTTCTCACCCTTCACTGGAACAGTGATTGGAGTTTGGAGCTTGATCAAACCCTTATCGAAGGCAAAGATTGCTTCAGGGACGCTACTGAACGGACGTGGAGTGTCGAGGTGAGCGCTTGGCTTGTTGTACGTCAGGTAGTAACAACCAAGGACGATGTCCTGGCTGATGTTCAAGATTGGCGAACCGTCAGCTGGCTTCAGCAAGTTGCTGGTAGCGCTCATCAGCTCGCGAGCTTCCTTCTGTGCGTCGTCGCTCAGTGGAAGGTGAACTGCCATCTGGTCACCGTCGAAGTCGGCGTTGAAGCCCTTTGCGACGAGTGGGTGCAGCTGGATAGCCTTACCTTCGATCAACTTAGGCTGGAAAGCTTGGATTGAAAGGCGGTGAAGTGAAGGCGCGCGGTTGAGCAGCACGTACTTCTCTTTAATGACCTCGTCCAGAGCGTCCCAGACTTCAGCGGCGCCAGACTCGATCAAACGAGTTGCGCTCTTGATGTTGTGGGCGAATTCCTGCTCGAGCAGTTGTGCGATAACGAATGGCTTGAACAGCTCAAGTGCCATCAGCTTTGGAAGACCACACTGGTGGATCTTCAGCTCAGGACCGGCAACAATGACAGAACGGCCAGAGTAGTCAACGCGCTTACCAAGAAGGTTCTGGCGGAAACGACCCTGCTTACCCTTCAGCATGTCGCTGAGGCTCTTCAGGCGGCGACGGCCACCAGTAGCGCTGACAGCGCGGCCAGAACGGGCAGCTGAGTTGTCGATCAGAGCGTCAACGGCTTCCTGAAGCATGCGCTGCTCGTTGCGGCGGATGACTTCTGGAGCGTTGAGGTCGATCAACTTCTTCAGGCGGTTGTTGCGGTTGATGACGCGGCGGTACAAGTCGTTCAGGTCTGATGTCGCAAAACGACCACCAGTCAGCTGAACCATTGGGCGCAGGTCTGGAGGGATGACAGGCAGAACCGTCAAACACATGCTCGTTGGCTTGATGCCAGCGCGCTGCATACCTTCGAGGACCTT